>OGGE01001334.1_pt1 | contig 15535 bp, 12 predicted proteins | sample 1571121 | NCBI WGS metagenome assembly OGGE01 (sample SAMEA2581959, study PRJEB24529) | metagenome | biome: Human gut stool | place: China | collected 2011
CTGTTGTTTGGATTTTCATTTTCTATTGTATCACATTTTTCTGCAATGTTCATCTTTAATCATCGCTATTTTCTTTTTTGACTGGAAAAAGTTGTTTACCAATGGCTGACAATGTGTTAGAGCCATAAACTTTCTCATTTGGAGACGCCAAGCCTGCATCCAACGGATGCAGTTCACGGGTTTGGGTGTTCCCAACAAGTATTTTGCAGAGCAAAAATGGTCTTTGTATATACGAAGACACTGCTTGCTGGTACTATGAAGCATCTCAACTTGCCCTCCAATTTTGAAAATTATTTTGCAAGCCAGACCGTCCGTTTTCAAGTTTAACTTGAAGCGGACGGTTATTTTTTTGCTCAGGAGGTTTTTTCGTTTGCATCCACAGCAAGCAGGTATTAGCACAAGAATGCGCTAGTTCCGCACCTTAACGGTCGCTGAATAAGCAAATTTTCTTGGAGAAAAAATTGTTTCAGAAGAATCAGCGTTGATTCATCCAATATTACATCAAACCGGACCTATTACTTCCGGTTTTGAAAGTAAAAAGCGGAACTAATAGGTCCTAAAAAATCGAGTGACTTTATGGTATGCTCTATCCAGAACATTTTCCAAGAAGCGGAAGCATTCCTTCCGGTTTTTCCTTGGGTTTCTCCTAAAATACACTGAAAACCGGAAGGAATGCTTCCTAAAAATTTCTGCTTCATTGTGATATGCTTTCTACAGCTCCTCATCGAACCTTGAAAACCGCATGACCGTCTGCATGGGATACCCGGCGATGACCAGAAGGAGAGCGGAAAACGCCGCTGGAAGCGGGCAGGAAATCCATGCAGAGAGAACGGCATAAGAAAACAAACTCGATTTCAGAAAGGATGGTTTGCCTATGACAAAACTGAGCCAACTTAAAATCGACCCGGAGTTTCAGGGACAGATCAATCCCCCATCTTCTGATGAGCAGCAGTTGGAACAAAACATTCTCGAGGAACGGCGTTTGCTGAACCCCATCATCACATGGAATGGTTATATTGTTGACGGTCACACTCGTTATCGGATTCTGAAAAAGCACCAGTTCATCCAATTTGAAGTGATTGAAAAAGACTTTGCCAATCGTTATGAAGTTCTTGCATGGATCTGTAAAAATCAACTGGGGCGGCGAAACCTGACCCCAGAACAGAAAAAGTTCCTGATCGGAAAGCAGGCAGAAGCGGAAAAGCAAATCAAATCGTTTCACGGCAATCAGCATACTTTGGCATCTGAAAGTGGTCTGGTTCAAAATGAACCAGACCGCACAAAGCACGGCTCACGGTCTAAAGTCGCTGCGGAACATGGAACATCCGAAAGTTATGTTTACCGTGCAGAGCAATTTGCAAAAGGTGTGGAAGCAGCGGAGGAAGCAGTACCCGGAGTGCAGGAAGAAATCCTGAGTGGAAAGATCCGGGCAACCGACCGTGAAATTTCCTCGATTGCAAAGGTTCCAAAGGAAAAGCGTCCCGAAGTTGTGGCAGAGTTGCGTAAGCCTAAAGCCGAACGGGATTCCAGTATCACGGATTCTTATTCAAAGGACAATGAGTTTATAACAACCTTCAAGCAAGACATTCAGGGACATAAGAAAGGACTCAACAAGGAAGAAAAACAGAATCTCAAGGATACTGTCAAGAGCATTTATTCACCTCGCCGTTTGGCAGATGGCGAAGCCATGATGTGTGAGATTCAGGGAGCGCAGGAGGATTTTGTCCGGCGGTGGGAAATGTGTTTTCGTGAATACCCCGATATTCTTACCGAACCGAAGAACAATGAGAAGCTGCTGATTTTCATTGACCGTGCCAGCCGGTATCTTCAGAACGTAAAAAAACGCTTGTACAGTGATGGAAACCAGCAATCTCAATGCTAACGCTGGATTCTCCGAAGATCACTGCCTGCACATTTATCAGGGCAAGATTCGCCCGGAGTAACTCGAAATTCCATTTGGGCTTTTCGTGCCGGGCATCTTGATGGGGATTCTGCTCCCCATACCCTCATGCAGAACCGTCTGTTTCTGCTGATTGGCTCGATGAAATTCATCTCCCAGCCACGATGCTCTGCCTCGTGGGTCTATGTGAATTTTTGAAAATTTCAAAAAATTGTATATGAAACCGCCCTTGCGGATTCCTATTTGTGAGAAAGCAAAAAATCTGTAAAAATTTTGAAAGTACCTTGCGAAACGGGCTTTCTCCAATTCTATGATTGAAAACCCGTGTTCCTTGACAACCGAATAGTCAGCTGCAAGCCACTATGACTTTCCGGGGAAGTGCCGCCATGACAGGAGCGCACCAAGGAAAGCCAGAACGCCGGATTGAATCGGGCAGGAACAGCTTGCGGAGAGACCGACAGCAAAAAGCCGGACAAGCAAACAGCAGAGATTCGCCAATCTCTGTTGAATGGTTGTTCGGTGCAGGGTGTGGGATGCAGTCCCACACATTCCCGATGATGCCCTGCATCTCGGCTGCTCACCATTTTTATGGGGAGCCAAATCTGAAAATTGCAGATTTTCAGATTTCATCGAGGGACTGGGGAGCGAAACCTCCAGCAAGGTCGCCGTCGGCCAAAATCACGAAAGTGAGTTTTGAGGCGACACGGGCGAATCTTGCGCTTGTAATTCTCGAACCCCTAAAGCACCATGATAGGACGTAAAAATTGGAGGTGAAGATTATTTCAGACTATTTGAAACCCAATATGCCATTGCCGCAGTATCTGCCCTACGCCCGGTTCCTTCTGAATACCGATTTAAGCAACACTGCAAAATTGCTCTACACGCTCCTGCTCGACCGTGCCACTCTCTCGCAGAAAAACAACTGGGTGGACGAGCATGGACGCATTTATGTGATCTATCCGCTTTCCCATCTGGCGAAAGATTTAGACTGCTGCATCTCCAGTGTGACACGCTCTTTTGCTGAACTGGAAAAAGCGGAACTTGCCGAGCGAGTACGCAGTGGCTTTTCCAAGCCCAGCCACATTCTGCTCAGGATTCCCCATACTGCGCAGAATTGCGCAGTCACAGTATGCACCAGTGCGCAGTCCGACTGTGCAGAAATGACCAGCATGATCATGCAAAAATGCACATCTAACCAACGTAATAAGAACAACCTGAATGATAACCACCTGATAAGAACAAACAGCTCTCGTCTTTCATTGGGAGAATACCAGAATGTTTTTCTGACGGAAAAGGAGTACAAACGGCTCAAGGCTGACTTTGCAGGGTTGGATGGCCTGATCGAGCAGTTATCCGCTTATATCCAATCTACTGGAAAGAAGTATGCCGACCATGCCGCAACGCTGAGTATCTGGGCGAAGCGGCAGAATGCGGAGAAAAAGACAGCACCGGGTATCCCGGACTACACCTTTGCGGAAGGAGAAAGCCTATAAAGACGCTTGAGAAGATTTTAGAACAGTCTGTTTCCAGCATTCCCCAAAATGCCACCGATTATTATGATGCAGATGGCCTGCTCTACTGCGGCAAGTGCCGCACTCCAAAAGAAACCTTCTTTGCCAATGGTCTTGTCTTGATGGGAAAGAACATTCATCCGGTAGAATGTGCCTGCCATAAAGCCGAGCGGGAACAGCAGGAAGCAGCGATTAATGAACGGAAGCATCTCGACCTTGTGCGGCGGCTGAAAGCAGACGGCTTTTCTGATTCAGCTATGCTGGACTGGACATTTGCAAACGACAATGGGCGCAGCCCACAGATGCACCATGCACACCGCTATGTGGAGCAGTGGCGGACCATGCGCTCAGAGAACATCGGGCTGCTCCTCTGGGGCGGTGTCGGCACAGGAAAAAGTTTCCTTGCCGGGTGTATTGCGAATGCTCTGATGGTTCAGGAAGTGCCTGTGCGCATGACGAACTTTGCCCGCATCCTGAACGAACTGAACAACAGCTTCTCCGGGCGGAATGAGGTGGTGGGCAGGCTATGCCGCTATCCTCTTCTCATCATTGATGATTTTGGCATGGAGCGTGGTACGGAGTATGCTCTGGAACAAATTTACAGCATTGTAGACAGCCGTTACCGCAGCCGGAAGCCTTTAATCGTTACCACGAATCTGACGCTGGACGAAATCCGGCATCCGCAGGATACCGCCCATGCCCGTATCTATGACCGCCTGCTAGAGATGTGCGTTCCCATCTCCTGCATCGGCGTGAGTTTCCGCAAAGAAACAGCGCTGGAAAAGCTGGAGCGACTGAAACTTTTAATCGGATGAATCAAGGGATGTTTCTAAAATTCGCAGGACAGTCAAAGTTCTGCTACAAGGAAATGGAGTTGCCTATTGAAAAAATACTATGACGCCAAAACTGACAACGCATCCTTTGTACGCTGTATCGATGTTATGGCAAAGCTGATTCAAAAATATGGCTCAACTGTACTGGAGCAAAAGGAGTCTCTGCTTTGCGCGACCAACAGTAAAGCTGCATAAGCAGATTTACACGTTGCGTAATTTTTATTTTTATGTTAAAATAATTGCGTAGCGTGTTTTACATATATGAGGACAACTTTATGGACTGCAAAGACAAAATCCTCGAACTGCGCGAATCGACCGGGATGAACCGCCGGGAGTTTTGCACCTTCTTCCAAATCCCCTACCGCACTGTAACAGAATGGGAACTCGGCCACCGCCATGCGCCGGAGTATGTACTCCGGTTGCTGGAGTATTACATCCAGCATGAAAGTCTCGCACAACAACCAACCGCCGAAAGTGAGGGGGCCTTATGAAAAAAGCACGCACCAAGTGTTACATTTATACGCGCGTATCCACGGCCATGCAGGTGGACGGTTACAGTCTGGATGCCCAGCGTGAAAAGCTGCGCAAATATGCCGACTACGAGGATATGGTCATTGCCGGAGAATATTCTGACGAAGGATTTTCCGGTAAAAACATTCAAGGACGGCACGAATTTCAACAGATGCTGCGAGATGTGCAAGACTGTAAAGACGGCGTTTCTTATGTTCTGGTATTCAAGCTCTCCCGTTTTGGACGCAATGCCGCCGATGTTTTGAACTCCTTGCAGCTCATGCAGGATTTTGGTGTCAACTTGATTTGCGTAGAGGATGGCATTGACAGTTCCAAAGATTCCGGTAAGTTAATGATTTCTGTTCTTTCTGCTGTTGCTGAAATCGAACGTGAGAATATCCGTGCTCAAACGATGGCCGGCCGTGAACAGAAAGCCCGTGAGGGCAAATGGAACGGCGGCTTTGCACCCTATGGCTATAGGCTGGAAAATGGCGAGCTTTCGATTGCAGACGATGAAGTGGAAGTTGTCCGTGTTATTTTTGACCGCTTTATCCATACCAACGATGGTGTAGCAGGCATTGCCCGGTATCTGAACACCCATGGCTATGTGAAAAAGCTCCGTCAGAATGGAACTATCCCAAAGTTTTCTGCTGTATTTGTTAGAGGTATTCTGGACAATCCCATTTACTGCGGTAAGATTGCATTTGGTCGCCGCAAGGTTGAAAAGAAACTCGGCACTCGAAATGAAATGCACGTTGTGAAGCAATCTGAGTTTCCCGTCTATATCGGTCAACATGAAGCCATCGTTTCTGAGGACGACTGGAATCTTGCACAGACCAAGCGTCAGCGTACCACAGGGCGGCGTGAAAAGGTCCGTGACCCAGACCACGCACATATTCTTTCCGGCATTCTGAAATGCCCCTGCTGTGGACGGAACCTGTACGGAAATGTCTCTAAGGCTCACAGCAAGGATAACAAAACTCGTTACTACTACTTCTGCAAAAGCATCAAAGGGCAGACTGGACACGAATGTTCTTTCCGGTTGAACATTGAACAGAACGAAATCAATCAGATGGTCGCATCCATCGTATCCGCTATGGTTCACAACCCACGCTTCGTAGATGCCATCAAAGAAAAAATCAGTTCTGCAGTCGATACCAGCGAGTTAGAGCATCAGGCTGATACAATCAAGGCGCAGCTCCGCCAGCGACTCAATACAAAGTCCCGTCTGGAGCACCAGATGGACACACTGGACTTTAATGATCCCTATTATGACCGTAAGTCTTTGGATTTACAGCGGCGTTACGATGAGCAATATGAACTGATTGGGGACATGGAATCCCAGCTCGCTGAAATCCAAGGTCAGATTGATGACATTCATCAGGAGAAGATCACAGCGGACAACATCTATCACCTGCTTCTGGCCTTCGATGAAGTCTACAATGCCGCCACTGAGGTGGAGCAAAAGGAATTCATGCGTGCCTTCATCGAGCGCATTGATATTTTCCCGAAAAAACAGCCGGATGGCAACTGGATTCGGAACATTGTATTCGCCTTCCCTGTTCCCTACAATGGAAAAGAGATTCGAGAATTTCCCTTGGAATCGCAATCAACCGTTGAGGTTGTGAGTTGTTATACCAAAACGATGTAACAAACGCAACCCTCAAGCCATTGCGAGTGTATCACGGCATTAACCCGCATAAAACCTTGATTTCTAGCACTTTCAAGGTTTGAAGAGCAGTAATTTTTCACCTTTGAACCGGCTCCAGATCTGCCAGAATAATCTTCACCGTCTCATGGAACTGCGAACAAGAAAACCGCCCTGCCGTATTGCTGCGACAGAGCGGTTTTCTGCTGTATGGACTCGAAGGGAGTCGAACCCTCGACCTTTCGGATGCGAACCGAACGCTCATCCCAACTGAGCTACGAGCCCTCAACTGTCCTCTGACCACTAGAGCCAGAGGACATCGTTCATTTTGACTTTATTATTTTACTGCTTCTGGAATCATTTGTCAAGAGTTTCTACCTTCCGGCGAAGCAGACTCATGGGGGGCAGTTCCGGGGTAGTGATGGTGTACTTTTCCATGGCGTGGGGGGTGGATTCCACGCTCTCCCCTGCCTCGTTTTTGATCCACTCCGGGTGCAGCGGGATGCTGCGCCCATCCGGGCAGAGCACCTCCAACGTATCCCCAAGGCTCCATTTGCCGCGCTGCTGGCAGGAGGCAACACCATTCTCCCAGCTTTCCACAGTGCCCACAAACTCCCACTCACGGATATAAGTAGCGCTGTCGGTTGCCTGGCGGGCCTGCTCGCGGCCAAAGTAGAAGCCCGGGGAGTAGTGCCGGTGGCTGGTACGGGTCAGCTCGGCCAGAACGTCATCGCTCAGCTCAAAGTTATCGTTGAGCGGGTCGGCCAGATACTGATCCAGAGCCTTGCGGTAGGCGGCGGTGACGCTGGCGACATAGTAGAACGTCTTGGCGCGGCCCTCGATCTTCAGGCTGTCCACACCTGCCTTGCAGATGAGGTCGATGAAGGGAGCGGTGCACAGATCGTTTGCATTGAGGATATAGCTGCCGTTCTCATTTTCACCGATCTCATACAGCTGGCCCGGGCGGGTCTCCTCGCTGAGGTAATACTTCCAGCGGCAGGGCTGGGCGCACTGGCCCCGGTTTGCATCCCGGCCTGCCATGTAATTGGAGAGCAGGCACCGGCCCGAAATGCTCATGCACATGGCTCCGTGGACAAACGCCTCGATCTCCAGCTCCGGCGGGGTCTTATCGCGCAGGGTGGCGATATCCTGCAGGCTCATCTCACGAGCAAGCACCACACGCTTTGCACCCATGTTGTAAGCGGCACGCGCAGCGGCCCAGTTGGTGATGCCGGTCTGGGTGGACATGTGGACATCGATCTCCGGGGCGAACTGCTTACAGGCTTCCAGCACGCCCAGATCGGCCACGATAAAGGCATCCACACCGGCGGCAGCCGCGGCCTTGATGGCTTCGGGCAGGCGGTCAGCTTCCTCATTGGTGGGCAGCGTGTTCATGGTCAGATAGACCTTGCGGCCGCGGGCATGGGCATAGATCACACCCTCGGCCAGCTGCTCCGGCGTAAAATTGGCAGGAGCCGACCGCATACCGAACTCCGGCAGGCTGCAATAAACAGCGTCTGCTCCATAGTTGATGGCATAACGCAGGCGCTCCAAGTCGCCTGCCGGGGCCAGCAGTTCCGGGATCTGTAACATAAAATCGTCCTCTCTTTTTAGCACCCTCTCTGTCATCGCTGATGCGATGCCGCCTCACCGGATCGGTTTCTGCAAACCTGACTCCGGAGCCGCAATTGGCACTCCCCTTGGGAGAACTTTCAGCATAGCGGACTGAGAGAGACTTACTTCTTCAAACTCTGATTGACTTCAGCCGCTTTCCGGCAGTTGGCCTGATGTTCAGCATAGGTCTTGGCGTAATAGTAGTGACCGGAAAGGTCCGTAACAAAGAAATAGCAGTCCCTGACTTCCTCATCACACTGAGGTGCCAGAGCAGCCTGGATCGCGGCAAGGCCCGGGTTCGAGATGGGCCCGGCGGGCAGGCCGGTGCAGGTGTAGGTATCGTAGGCATTCCGGATGTTCTCGGGGATATTCTCCCAGCCGCCATAATACGGAGCCACCCAGTTCCAGAGGTAGTTGTTGTCCTCATCGCTCTGGACATAGCTGGAGGTGTTGCTCTGGAGCTTGGGGTAAGGCGAACCCTCGGCCAGCCGGTTGCGGAATACCTGCGCCACATTGGAATCCTGATCGTTGCCCGCTTCCTCCTGCACAAAAGAGGCCAGTGTAATGACCTCGGGCAGGGTCAGCTCCTGCTTTTCCAGTTCCCTGTACATCTCAGCTGTGAACTGTTTATCGAAGTGTGCATAGAACGTTGCAACATAATGATGCACGGTATCGTCCGTCAAAAACTCATAGGTGTCCGGAAAGAGGTAGCCCTCACACTTCATAAAGCGATTGGGGGCATCGGCATCGTCCGGGACATACTGCCAGAAGGTGTACTCACTGAAATCTCCGGTGTTGGCTTCTTCCAGAAACTCCTCGGCAGTACACAGACCGGCTTCCTCCATTTTCTGGGCAATTGCAATGGCGGTGGTTCCCTCCGGGAAGGTCAGACGCACCGAATCCGCCTTGGCATACGTGGACAGCTCTGCGATCAGGCCATCGTAGGAATATCCGCCGGTTTGCAGCGTAAAATCACCGTACTGCAGTTTTCCGGCGGCACCCTTGTGCCCCACATACCAGCGGAACAGATAGGCCGAACGGATCACTCCAGCCTCCTTCAGCTCCTTTGCGATGGCAGCAACGCCGCTGCCCTGGGGGATGCTGACGGTCACCTCTGCACCGGGCTTTCCTCCATTGCCGTTGATCTCGTTATACGCAAACACACCTGCTGCACCGACTGTCAGTACCAGCAGCAACAGCACGACCAACAGGATCTTCAGCGCACTGCCTTTTTTCTTTTTCTGGTGTTTCTCTGCCATATCCACGTTCCTTTCAATCCATCATCAGGCGCATGTAGCTCTCCGAAACATCAAAAGGTTCTCCTTCAAAGCGGATGAGGCCATACTCCTGCCGGGTTCCCTCGCCCAGGAACAGATTCTGGGCAGCCCCCACCGTGATGACAGCCTTTTCCACAATGACCTCTTTCTCCCGGGCGGCTTCCATCAGCACCTCGGCAGCACGGTCATTTTCCGCCATCATCTCCACAAAGTAAAGGGTATCCTCCCTGCGGAAATAGATGCCGTAGCCCTGCTCACTGGATACGATGGTCGCGCCACGGGAATACAGGTCCCGCAGAACTTCCCCCATCTGCTCCGGCGGCAGCTGAACGGTGTCGGGCCAGTATTTTGCCCGCAGCTCGCAGAGTTTTTTCGCCGTCACGGAATCGAATTCCGCCTGGCTCCACAGGTTGCGCTCCACCTCCCGGGGCAGGCAGCGCAAGGCAAAGGCTTTCTGGAAGCCTTTATCCTGCAGCAGCGTTGATTGTTCCGGGCTGGTGGGCACTGCCACCACAAATCCTGCGCCCCGCAGTTTCTGCTGGGCGCACAGGGTATCCACCAGGCCCGCAAGGAGCAGGCTGCCCTGCCCGCACAGACCGAACAGATAGCTGCCCGGGCGGCCCTGCAGGGTCACCGGCACAGCCAGTGCCACAGCCTCAATGTGGTCGTTTTCCTCCGCGACGTAGACATTCTGCACCCCGGCAAAGCGCTCCACAGCGCCACGGACAAACTCCTCCGTGTCGCCGCGCTGGGCCTGCCACAGGGCCAGCACCTCCGCCCAATCGGACGGCTGCATCAAACGGTACATGATATAGGATGCCTCCTTTTGTTTCAAATAACAGCGAGAGCAAGAGTTCTGACCTCTCCCTGAATATCCTCAATGCTCCGCATCTTCTCCCCTGCCGTGCAGTGGACGGTATCCCAGCCGAGGTGAGCGGCGCAGTATTCTGCCGCCCGGCGGCTGCGGGCCAGATATTCGGTGTCCTTTTCATGGACATCCTTCCTGGTCTCGTCGCCATGGTAGCGGGCAGTCATCAGCCGCTGGCTCACCGCCGGGTCAACCTGCAGATAGATCACCTTATCCGGTGCAGGCAGGCCCAGCAGGTGGTATTCATAGTCAAAGAGCCACTGCAGGAATGTGTCCCACTGCTCCGGCGGGAGCTTCGAGCACTGGTGCACGGCATTGGAGGTGGTGTAGCGGTCAGCGATCAGGATGCCGCCTTCCTCATAGAACTCGCCCCAGTCCGACTTATACCCCGCATAGCGATCCACTGCATAAAAGCTGGATGCCGCGTAGGCGTTGACATCGTCAGGCTTGTCACCGAACTGCCCGGCCAGATACATCTTGACCAGCGCACTGGAATCACTGTCATAATCCGGGAAGGTGATCTCTCTTACCAGATGATCCGTCACCGTCAGGTGCTTTGCCAGCAGCTTAGCCTGCGTGCCCTTGCCGCTGCCGTCCAGCCCTTCCAGAACGATCAGCTTGCCTTTGCTCATACACCAGCCTCCTGCTTGATGGCCTCATACTTTGCGCGGACTTCGGCAGTTCTGCCGCAGCACATCTTGCCCTCGGGGCAGGGGCCGCTGACACAGGCCGGGCCGGCCTTGGCAAAGATGTGGGGTGCCACCGGGTAGACCAGCCGGAACATTTCCTCTGCCAGCTGACGGATCTCCCACTGAGCACGGGAGCAGCAGCGCAGATGGAAGAAATTCTGCAGACTGCGGGCGTTCATGGTCACGACCATCTTCGTCTCGCAGGCGTTGGGCAGCACGAAGCGGGCATCCTCGTTGGCCTGTTTGGAGGCCTTGGCGCGGGCCTGCTTTTCGGGCATTCCCTCCGCCATCAGGCGGGCAGTGTGGCCGTCCTCCAGCTTTTTTGCAAGGTCCAGGTAGCGCTTCGCATCCTCATCCATGCTCTCAAGAAAGGCTGCCTTTGCCTCAGGGATGGCCTCGATCTCCGGCGGGATGACATAGTGGAAGTCGTCCAGCCGGACATACCGCTGGCTCTGGACACTGAAGGATGCGATGCGGTGCCGGGTGATCTGGGCCAGCAGGGTGCGGCTCACACCCTCAATGCCAAAGGTGAAGCTGGCATGTTCAATGGGGCTGGCATGGCCCAGGTCGCTGAGCATGGTCAGGAACTTGGCCGTTTTCTCCTCAGTCAGGCCGTCCAGCAGGTCGGTGATATGGGCATCGGAGTAGCAGAGCTTGGCCGCTGCCGCCACCACCTTTTCCGGTTCCGGGGTATGTGCGATCAATCGAACGGTCATCATAGTTTTCTCATTCCTCCGTAATTTTCGTCAGCGGCGCAAAATTTGCCATGGTTTTCTTCACACCGACTTTTTCAAAGTTGATCTCCACGATCTGGTCTCCTGCAGCGGCCTTGACCGCCAGCACCCTGCCCCGGCCAAAGACCTTGTGCTCCACAATGTCGCCCACCTCGTAATGCTTTGGGCCGTTGGATGCCGGGCGGGAAGCTGCTGGGCTCCCCGGAAAGCTCACGGGTTTGGACGCTGCCTTGGGGGCCGCGGGGCGGCCATAGCCCACACCAAAACCGGAGGAACCGGACGCGCGCGGGGCGCTGCTTCCGCTGCCAAACCCGGAAGCACTGCTGCCGCGGCCTGCATAACCGGAGCCGAAACCACCGCGCTCAGAGGCATTGTATTCACGGTTGAGGTAGCTGCCGCCGGTGCGACCGCCGAAGCTGCTGGAATTGCGGCCCCAGCCGGACGCGCCGGAGTAGCCCGAGGCCCCGCCGGGAACGGTATCACTGTAACTGGAGCCCCAGCCCATGGAAGAACGGCGTTCCAACGCCGGGCTGCGGGTCTCTTCTATATACTCAGGCTCGATCTCGCGCAGGAAGCGGCTGGGTTCGTTGCGCTGGGTGCGGCCGTAGAGCATCCGGGAGACGCTGTTGGAGATATACAGCTCCTTCTTGGCGCGGGTGATGCCGACATAGGCCAGACGGCGCTCTTCCTCCAGATCTGCCTCGGAGTATTTGCTCATCTCGCTGGGGAACACCCCCTCCTCCATGCCAATGAGGAACACATAGGGGAATTCCAGACCCTTTGCAGAGTGGATGGTCATCAGGACCACCTGGTCAGCGCTCTCATTGTAGCTGTCAATGTCGCTGATGAGGGCGATATCCTCCAGGTAGCCTTCCAGTGAAGCATCCTCGCCGTGCTGGTCGCAGTAGTTTTTGACGTTGTTGACCAGCTGGCCCAGGTTCTGCAGGCGGTCTGCCGCATCCTCGTGGCCCTTGGCCGCATCGGCTTCCAGCATGGCCTTGTAGCCGGTCACCTCAATGACATCCTGGGCAAATTCGTCCAGTGTCCTGGTTTCCAGCGATTCCTGCAGTTTTTCGTAGATCTGCCAGAATTTCAGCAACGGCATGATGGCACGGCTGAGTTTGGCGTATGCATCCGCGTGGGAGATGACTTCCAGCATACTGATTCCCTGCTGGGCGGCAAGGTCAGCGATCACGTCAACAGTGGTATTGCCGATCTTCCGGGCAGGCTCGTTGATGATGCGGCGCAGGCGCACATCATCCCGGGCGTTCGCCACGATGGACATATAGGAGTGGATGTCCTTGACCTCTTTGCGGTCATTGAAGCGCTGGCCGCCCACGATCTTATGGGGAATGCCCGCGCGGGTAAAGTAGCTTTCGATGGGGGCCGACTGGGCATTCATACGGTAGAGCACCGCATGGTCCGCCAGATGCCCGCCCTCTTTCAGGTGCTCACCGATGACATCTGCAATGTGCATGGCTTCGTCCTGCTCATTCTCGGCAGTGTAGACCTGCACCTTGTCGCCCTCGTCGTTCCGGGTCCACAGGGTCTTGCCCTTGCGCTCGGTGTTGTGCTGGATGACGCAGTTGGCAGCATTCAGGATGTTGGAGGTGGAGCGGTAATTCTGCTCCAGACGGATGGTCTTGGTACCGGGGAAGATGCGCTCAAAGTTCAGAATGTTCTCAATGGTGGCACCGCGGAAACGGTAGATGCTCTGGTCATCGTCACCGACAACGCAGATGTTCTTTTCCGGGCCGGTGAGCAGGCTGACCAGCCGGAACTGGGCCACGCTGGTATCCTGATACTCGTCCACCAGCAGGTAGCGGTACTTGTTCTGGTAGAACTCCCGCACATCCTCGTGCTCCGCCAGCAGCTGCACGGTCTGGTAGATCAAGTCGTCGAAGTCGAAGGCTCCTGCCTCCCTGAGTTTTTTTTCGTATGCGGCGTAGACTTTGGCGGCAATGGCTCCCTTGGTGTCCCGGGCCGGGGTGCGCAGCGCCTCCTCCGGGCTGACCAGCTGATCCTTCCAGCGGCTCATCTGGTTGATGGCGCTCTTGATCGGGAAGAACTTATCGTCGATGCTCAGTTCCTTATAAACCGCCTTCATCACCCGCTGGGAGTCATCGGTATCATAGATGGTAAAGCTGCGGGGGTAGCCGATGGATTCTGCCCAGCGGCGCAGAATGCGCACACAGGCCGAGTGGAAGGTGGAGGCAAACACCTCGTCCCCCTCTTCGCCGCCCAGCATATTGCGCAGGCGCTCTTTCAGCTCCCCTGCCGCCTTGTTGGTAAAGGTGATGGCCATCACGTTCCAGCTGCGAACAGCGTTCTGCCGCAGCATCCCGTCCAGCCAGGCGGGCGCATCGGTGCCGGTCATAATTGCCGTTTTCAGAGCCTTGACATCCTCCTCGGTCACCTCACGGGGGGTCCAGTCAGAGCCATGGGCTGAGCCAAACCGGATCAGGTTTGCGATGCGGTTGACCAGAACAGTGGTCTTGCCGCTGCCTGCACCGGCCAGAATGAGCAGCGGGCCGTCGGTGATAAATACCGCCTGCCGCTGCATATCGTTCAGGCGGCCAAACTGCTTTTCAATATAGGTATCGCGCAGAGCGCAGAATTCCTGTTGGAGACTTGCTGCCATTGTTTCACCTGTTCTTCTATAAAATCACTTACTTTATAAGTATATCACAATTCAAGAGGGTTGTACATAAAAAACCGCCCTTCCTGTACAGCACAGGAGGGGCGGCAGTGTTCAGATAAAGCTTAGCCGAAGATGTTGATCAGGATACCGGCAGCAACAGCGGAGCCGATAACGCCAGCGACGTTGGGGCCCATGGCGTGCATCAGCAGGAAGTTGGAGGGGTTCTCGCTCTGGCCGACCTTCTGAGAAACACGGGCAGCCATGGGAACAGCGGAAACACCAGCGGAGCCGATCAGGGGGTTGACCTGACCGCCGGTCAGGGCGTACATCACCTTGCCGCACAGAACGCCTGCAGCGGTACCAAAGGAGAAGGCGATCAGACCCAGCACGATGATGAACAAGGTGCGGCTGTTCAGGAAGGTGTTTGCAGAGGTGGTGCAGCCAACAGACAGAGCCAGGAAAATGGTGATGATGTTCATCAGTTCATTGCCGGCAGTCTTCTGGATACGATCCACAACACCGGACTCCTTCATCAGGTTGCCCAGCATCAGCATACCGACCAGAACGGCTGCATCGGGAACGATCAGAGAAACAACGATGGTGACCATGATGGGGAAGATGATCCTCTCGGTCTTGGACACGGTGCGCAGCTGCTTCATCACGACTGTGCGCTCTTTCTTGGTGGTGAGCGCCTTCATAATGGGCGGCTGGATCACGGGCACCAGAGCCATGTAGCTGTACGCCGCAACAGCGATGCTGCCCAGCAGCTCAGGTGCCAGACGGGAGGTAACAAAGATGGCAGTAGGGCCGTCTGCACCGCCGATGATGGAGATTGCAGCGGACTGCTTCTGGGTGAAATCCACAATGCCGGTAGCAGCCAGCAGACGAGCGCCCATGTAAGTGCCAAAGATACCGAACTGAGCGGCAGCGCCCAGCAGCAGGCTCTTGGGGTTGGAGATCAGGGGGGCAAAGTCGGTCATGGTGCCAATGCCCAGGAAGATCAGCGGGGGGTAAATGCCCAGCTTGACACCCATATAAAGCATATCGGCCAGACCACCGTTGTTCAGGATCTCGATCCACATCGGGTGCTCGAGACCATCACCAACAAAGTACTGCATGTGGATGATGCCGCTGCCGGGCAGGTTGGCAAGGATCATGCCGAATGCCATGGGCAGCAGGATCAGGGGCTCAAATTCCTTCACGATGGCCAGGTACAGCAGGAAGCAGCCCACGCAGATCATGATCGCGTAGAGGTAGCCGCCCGGCTCACCGAACCGTGCAAAGCCGGAACTCTGGAAAATACCGACCAG
>OGGE01001393.1_pt1 | contig 14904 bp, 10 predicted proteins | sample 1571121 | NCBI WGS metagenome assembly OGGE01 (sample SAMEA2581959, study PRJEB24529) | metagenome | biome: Human gut stool | place: China | collected 2011
TCAGGCCGTTCAGCAGGGCCAGGCACTTGCGGCTGTGCAGCTTGCGGATGGCCTTGGCCTCGATCTGGCGGACACGCTCACGGGTGACACCGAAGTCGCGGCCCACCTCCTCCAGCGTGCGGGGGCGGCCATCGTCCAGACCAAAGCGCAGGCGGATGACCTTTTCCTCACGGGGGGTCAGGCTCTTGAGGGCCTGATTGATCTGCTGGGCCACCATGGCGCGGTCCGCTGCCTTGCCGGGGGCCTCGGCGTTCTCGTCGGCCACGAAATCGCCCAGGGAGGAATCTTCTTCCTCGCCCACGGGGCTTTCCAGGCTGGCGGGTTCCTGCGCCATGCGCTGGATCTCACGCACGCGCTCCACGCTCATATCCATGGCCTTTGCCAGCTCCTCGGGGGTAGGCTCGTGGCCATTCTGGTAGACCAGCTGGTTGGTGGCCTGACGCATCCGGTTGATGGTCTCGACCATGTGCACCGGGATGCGGATGGTGCGAGCCTGATCCGCAATGGCGCGGGTGATGGCCTGACGGATCCACCAGGTGGCGTAGGTGGAGAAGCGGAAGCCACGGTCACAGTCAAACTTCTCGGCGGCCTTGATCAGGCCGATGTTGCCCTCCTGGATCAGGTCCAGGAACGCCAGGTTGTGGCCGACATGCTTCTTGGCGATGGAGACCACCAGACGCAGGTTGGCCTCGCTCAGGCTGCGGCGGGCGTTCAGGCCGTCGCGGCGGATCTTGAGCAGCTCCTGGCGGCGCTCCTCCGTCAGGGGGCCGTTCTCAACAGCCTCCATGGCCTCCTCTTCGGCAGCCTTTTCCTCGTCATCCTCGCTGGACTTGGTGTTGCCGTCCTCGTCCAGATCCTCGGTATAGCTCCGGCTGTTCTCATCCTCCTCGAACGAGAAGCGGGCGCTGTTCTTTTTGATGTACTCAGGCGCGCCGTACTTCTGGCGGTCGGCCTGAAGGATGTGGGCAGCCTCGGCACCGGCGTGGATGCGCTTGCTCAGGTCCACTTCCTGCTCCGCGCTCAGCAGCGGGATCTGACCGATCTGCTTGAGGTAGTTCTTCACAGGGTCATCCAGCAGCTCATCCATGGCAGCCTTCAGGTCTGCGGGGTTCTCCTCTGCCGGGTCGTCCTCATTTTCATCACCCAGGCCCAGCTCATCGCTGTTTGCCTCGGCACTTTCCACCTCTGCCATGATGCCTTCCACATCCAGGCTGGTGTCACCGTCGGCCTCGTCATCCAGAATTTTGATGCCGCGCTCCTCCAGAAGCGTGTAAAGCGTTTCCACATCCATCCGGCACTGGGAAGCCAGTGTCTTGGCCTCGCCCGCCGTCAGGGTGCCTTCGCCCTTCGTCAACAGTTCCTTCAAAGTCATGCCCATTTCGCTCTCTCCTTTTCACCGCGGCGCTGGCTGCGCCGTAAGTGATATCGTATCATAAGTTTTGCCGCTGCGGGATGGTTCAAATCACCAGGCCGCCGTTCACACCGAACACCTGCCCGGTGATGTAACCGGCGCTTTCGCCTGCCAGGAACACCAGCAGCTGCGCCACCTCGTCCGCGCTGCCCAGGCGGCCCACGGGGGTCTCCTCGGCCAGCGCAGCCTTATCCTCTGCCGTAAAGGCAGCCATCATATCGGTGTCGATGACACCCGGAGCCACGCAGTTTACGGTGATGCCGCTGGGCCCCTCCTCTTTGGCAAGGGCCTTGGTCAGGCCGATCAGGCCCGCCTTGGCAGCGGAGTAATGCACCTCGCAGCTGCCGCCGGTCTGGCCCCACATGCTGCTCACGGTCAGGATGCGGCCCGCCTTGCGGCGGATCATGCCCGGCAGGGCCAGCTGGCACAGGTGGAACGCGCCGCTCAGGTTCACGTCCAGCATGTGCTGCCACTCCTCCGGGGTGATATCGGTGAACAGCTTCTGCTGGGCAATGCCCGCGTTGCTCACCAGCACATCCACATGGCCCACGGCCTGCTCCACGGTGTGGAACGCCACCTCACAGCTGGCGCGGGAGGCCACGTCGCACTGGACCGCCAGCAGGCCCGGCAGCGCCTTTTCCAGCGCCGCCGCCGCCTCGGCGTGGGTGTGGTAGAGCACCGCCACCCGGTAGCCCGCCTGCCAGAAGGCGCGGGCCGCCGCAGCTCCGATGCCCCGGTCGCCGCCCGAGATCAGCACGCAGCGCCCATTGGCCGCAGGGGCTGCCGGTTCCGGTACAGCCTCCACCGGCGGTTCCGTTTCCGCGGCCGGTTCTGTTTCCGCGGCCGGTTCCGGCGCAGCTTCCTGCACCGGCTCCTGTTCCGGCGCAGGGGCCCGGGATGCCTCGTCCTCATCGCTCAGGTCAAAGGTCAATTCAAATTCATCATCGTACAAGAGTCAGCCCTCCTGCCGTTTGTTCTCTGCCTGCAAAAAATCCCGCAGGCAGGAAGGTCCCGCCCTCCACCGCACCCATGGGCTGCGCTCTGCTCCTCTTTCCGGTCAAGGCCGGTCCTGCGGCGAGCCCGCTGGTCTGTGCGAGTGGTTTCGACAAGATACCATTAAATAATATAACACAATTCGACGAAAAAAGAAAGTGGGAACCGCCGTCTTTTCACGCAGTTCCCACTTTTTTTCACGTTCTCAGGGGGTCACGGGCGGTTTCCAGCGGGGCTTTGCGGCCCGCTGCTCCCGCAGCCGGAGAAAAAACGCCTGCAGCAGCGCCTGCGCCTCCTCCGCCCGCAGGCCGCGTTCCACCACCGGATGGTGGTTGAAGGGCAGGGCGAACAGGTCGGTCACGCTGCCGCAGCACCCGGCCTTGGTATCCGCCGCGCCGTACACCACCCGCCTGATCCGGCTGTTGATGATGCCGCCGCTGCACATGGGGCAGGGCTCCAGCGTAACGAACAGCTCACACTGCCACAGCCGCCAGCCGCCCAGCTTTTTGCAGGCCGCGTCAATGGCCAGCAGCTCGGCGTGGTGGAGGGCGTTTTTCTCGGTCTCGCGGGTGTTGTGGGCGGCGGCGATGATCTCGCCGTTCCGGGCCACCACCGCGCCCACGGGCACCTCGCCCAGCGCGGCGGCCCGTGCGGCCTCCTCCAGCGCAGCGCCCATCAGCTCATAGTCGGTCATCCCATTCCCCTTTCTGCCAGCGCTCGGGCCAGCACCAGCCCATTGTTCAGGATATGCAGCACCACCCCGGGTGCAGGACTGTCGGTCTGCTCTGCGGCCCACCCGAAAATGAGCCCCATGCCCAGCGCATAGCACTTTTCGGTCAGCGTTCCGTGCAGGGCCGCAAAGAGCACAGCCTGGCAGAGGTTTGCCGGGTGCTCCCCCAGCGGCCGCAGCAGGCGCAGCAGCGCCCCCCGGAACACCAGCTCCTCGGCCAGCGGCAGCACCAGCAGGCTGCGCAGCGTACCGGGCACGCCCTGCGGCAGCACTGCCGCCCCGCCGGGAACCAGCACACACCAGACCGCCGCCAGCCCGGCCCAGGCCAGTGCCGCGATGCCTGCCGCCCGCAGGCGGCGGTTTTGTTCTGACATCTTCTCCGTCCCCTCTCCGTTTGGGGCCGCGCTGTTCCGCTGCTTCTGGCGCACAGCGCACCGCCCCGCAATGCCTGATGCCCATTGTATCATGTTTCGGCCCGTTTGTGCAAGAAAACGGAGCGGAATTGCGAAAATACGAAGAAATATTGATTCAAACAATTGACATTTCCCGTCGTCTCTGGTATATTCCTATACGACTTTTTGATTGATTTGGTCGGGTTATCCGTTCTTGGCCCCGTTGGAGGTATTACTATGATCCGCATTCTTACCGATTCCGCATCCGACATCCTGCCCGCTGAAGCCGAGCAGCTGGGCGTGACCGTCATCCCCCTGAACGTCACCCTGGAGGACGGCACCGTGCTCCGGGACGGCGTGGACATGACCCCCACCGTGTATTACGGCGTGATGGCCCGCTGCCACAAGCTGCCCACCACCAGCCAGCCCAGCCCTGAGCTGTTCCAGCGCTTCTTCCTTGAGGCGGCTGCCGCCGGGGACGAAGTGGTGGGCATCTTCCTCTCCCATGAGCTGTCCGGCACCTGCCAGTGCGCCCGGCTGGCCGCAGACATGGCCAATGTAGACAATGTCCTCTTTGTGGATTCCGAGAACGTCTGCCTGGGCGAGAGCCTGCTGGTGCGGCTGGCTGTTCAGCTGCGGGATGCCGGAAAGACTGCCGGGCAGATCGCCGCCACCCTTGAGCACGCCAAGGAGCATCTGCATCTGGTGGCTGTCATCGACGACCTGAAGTATCTGCGCAAGGGCGGCCGCCTGCCCGCCGCCGTGGCCGTGGCCGGTGGGATGCTGGGCATCAAGCCCCTCATCACCATCAAGGAGGGCAAGGTCGTTATGGCGGGCAAGGCCCGGGGCCTGCCCGGCGCTTACGTTGCCCTGTTCAAGAAGATCGAGGAGCTGGGCGGCATCAGCACCTGCGCCGACGCGCTGGCCGGTTACACCCTCGCCCCCCGCGAGGTGCAGCCCATCCAGACCTACCTGCAGGAGAATCTGGGCCGGAACGAGGCCCTTGTGCGCCAGATCGGCTGCGTCATCGGCACCCACGCCGGCCCCGGCGCGTTCGGCCTGGCCTTCCTCGATGAAGACTTCACCTTCTGATCTTACCCAATCAAAAAGAGGAACTGCTTTCCCGGCAGTTCCTCTTTTTTGTTGGTTCACAGCACCGCGTCCGAGACGATCTTGCCCAGCAGGAGCACCAGAACCACAAGCATCATGGGGCGGATGAACTTTGCGCCGTTCTTGAGGGCAAAGTGGGAGCCCAGCAGGTTGCCCACAATGCCGCTGATGGCACAGGGGATGCCGATGGAGAACACCACCAGCCCGCTGGAAAGATACGTTACCAGGCTGGCGTAGTTGCTGGCAAGGTTGAGCACCTTGGCGTTGCCGCCCGCCGTGCGCAGGTCAAAACCCATCAGGGTGGTAAAGGCAATGATGGCAAAGGTGCCGGTGCCCGGGCCAAAGATGCCGTCGTACAGGCCGATGCCCAGCCCGATGGCAAGGGCCAGCACCGCCTTTTTGGCGTTCAGGGTGCCGTCGTCCCGGTTCTCGTCGGGCAGGTCCCGCCGCCAGAGGATGAGCACCGCCGCCACCGGCAGGATGATGAGCATCATGGTGCGCAGCACCTGATCGCTGAGCAGGAGCACGATGTGGGAGCCCAGCGCGCTGCCCACAAAGCTGCCCACAGCCGCCAGCAGGCCGACCCGGATGTTCATGGCTCCCTTCTGGAAGAACTGCGCCGTGGCAAAGGTGGTGCCGCAGGCCGCGCTGAATTTATTGGTGCCGTAGGTGTAATGCACCGGCAGGCCCGCAAACAGGTAGGCGGGCAGGCTGATCAGACCGCCGCCCCCCGCCGCCGAGTCCACAAAGCCCGCAAACCCGGTCATCAGCATCAGAAACAGCAGCATTGGCAATGATAATGTAATTTCCATTCGTTCTACTTTCCCACTCTTTCGTTTACTTCAGATACAGCTTTCCCTCGCAGGCCAGGATCTGATCCAGGATCATCCGGGACACCCGGGCACCATAGACCATGGCGGGGTGATCGTTGTACTCGATGATGTCATGGAACTCCTTGTTCATCAGAACGATCACATACTCGCCGTAGGGGGTGTGGATGATGCCGCCGTCGTTGCGGCAGGCGTTCATGCTGCCGCTCTTGCTGGCCACCCAGATAAGCTCCGGCTCGCCGGTCTCCTCGCAGTCCAGATAGAACTGGGGGAAATCGTGGGTCAGCATGGTGTTGTAGTGCTGCTGGCGGAAGATGCCCAGCATGGCGGCGCTGGCTTCCCTGCTGACCAGCGTGCCCTTTGCCACCTGCGCAAACAGGGCGGCGTAGTCCCGGGGCGTGGTGGTGCCCAGCTTGTCGTAGCGGTCAAAGTGGAGGGGATTGTGCAGGACGGTGTGCCCAAAGCCCAATTCCCGGATGCAGGCATTGATGGTGTCCAGCCCCAGGTAATCGATGATCATATTGGTGGCAATGTTGTCCGAGCAGATGATCATCATGGTGGCGGTGTCCTTCACCTTGAGCTTTGCCCCCACGCCCAGGGCCCGGAGCATCCCGGAGCCGTCCACGAACTGACTGGCCTCGTAGGTAATCTCCTCTTCCAGGTCAGCCCTGCCCCGGCTGGCCTGCAGATACAGCACCGCCAGAATGAACGCCTTGATGGTGGAGGCCGTCTCGAACTCCTCGTCGGCACCGATCTCCACCGTGCTGCCGCGCAGGTCGTCCACAAAAACGCTCATCCTGCCCTGATAGGAATAGAGCTCTGCGGCAATGCGCTTTTCCAATGTCATATTCTGATCCATCTGGAATCCCTCAACTTTTCTATACTTTCCGTTATACTTTATCCTTACCGTTAAGACATAATTATCATTGAAAACATTGATTTCATTGGTTCTCATTGATTCTAGTGCAATGATGAGCAATGATTTCAATGAATTCAATGAATCTTTTGATACTAACGGTGATTACAGGTTGTTTTCAAAGAAACGCTGTGCGTTGCGGAAGAAGATGGCTTCCACCTCATCCTCGGTGAAGCCCTCTTTCCGCAGGGCATCGGCCAGCAGGGGCATTTTGGAGCAGTCGCTCAGTTCCAGCTTGCCGCCGATGCCGTCAAAGTCACTGCCCAGACCGATGATCTCAATGCCGCCCACCTGCTTGAAATGAGCGGCGTGTTTGGCCATCAGGGCCGTGGTGCTGCGGCACAGGTCGGGGCTGGGCTGGTCATCCAGAAAGCCTGCGCAGTAGTTCAGGCCCACCAGGCCGCCTTTTTCCGCCATGACCCGGATCATCTCATCGGTCAGGTTGCGGCAGTGGGGGGCCAGGGCGCGGCAGTTGGAGTGGCTGGCCGCAAAGGGGCGGGTGCTGTGCTCCGCAATGTCCCAGAAGCCTTTATCGGACAGGTGGCTCACATCGGCAATGATGTGCAGGCGCTCCATCTCGGCCAGGAACTCGAAGCCCTTCTCCTTCAGGCCGGTCTCGGTGTTGGGCATACAGGGCCAGATGGGGCCGTTGCCGGGCACCACGTTGGGGCTGGCCAGCTCGTTCTCGTGGTTCCAGGTCAGGGTCATCATCCGCACGCCCAGCTCGTACATCCGGCGCAGCACACCCAGACTGCCCTTGCAGCAGCCGGCCTCCTCAATGGTCAGCATTCCGCTGATCTTGCCCGCCTCGGCGTTTTTGCGGATATCCTCGGGGCGGTAGACAGGGGCGATCCTGTCGGAATACCGCTCCATCATCCGCTTGAACACGTCGATCTCTTCCAGCGCCGTCACCAGCGGGTCCGCGCCCGGGGTGGGGTCGGCCAGATTCACAAAGGCGGCAAAGCACTGGAGCATGTAGTCGCCCTTCTCCAGCTTTTCCAGATCGATGTGGCCGTTGTTGTGGGCAAAGGTCTGCCCGTCGCCCCGCATCTCCGCGCGCCGCAGCTCGCTCAGGGTGTCACAATGTAGATCAAAGACTTTCATGGATTGTTCTTCCTCCTATAACATCCTCGCCCTCTCAGTCAAAGCCTGACGGCTTTGCCAGCTCCCCCAAAGGGGGAGCCTCTGGCGGTTTCCCGAAACCTTGCGGGGGAATTGCCAGTGCCTCTCCCTTTGGGAGAGGTGGCATCCCGCAGGGATGACGGAGAGGGTGAGTTACTTTATCAGAAAACACTCCCCACCGCATACAGGCTCTTGACCAGATCTTCCCGGTACAGCGGGTCGGCGGGGTCAAGGCTGTTGATGACCACGCCGCCGCTGGCGGACGCGCCGGTGGAGTGGATGTAGCGGCCCTCGCCAAGGTAAAGGGCGATATGGCCGGGGAAGTAGAGGGCATCGCCCCGCTTTTTGTCCGCAAAGGGGATCTGATGCATGGGCCAGCCCTCCACGATCCTGGCATCCCGGTAGATGAGCACGCCGCACTGCATATAGGCGCTGCTGACAAGGCCGGAACAATCAATGCCCCGGCCCGACTTGCCGCCCCAGCGGTACTCGGTGCCCAGATATTTTTTCGCCTGTGCGCAGACGGCATCCCGGAACGCTTCCTCGCTGCCGTCGTACCACGCCTGCAGTGTCTGCGGCACCAGCTCCCCGGCGGTGACATTCCGGGCCTCGGCCAGCGCGTCATCAAAGGCCAGCCCCTCCCGCTGGGAGAATACGGCGGTCATCTCAAACCGTACCGGCTCCAGCGCCACGTCCCGGACATAGCCGGTGCGGCCATCCAGCAGGGCCACCCTGGCCCAGCCTGTGTGGGCCTCGGCTTCCTCGGGCGGTTCGGGCAGGCGGCAGAGCAGGCAGCCCCGCTCCAGCTCCAGCATCCGCACCCCCTGCACCTTGGGCAGGCTGAGCACATCGGTGGCACGGCCCACCAGCACCAGCGGCCGGGGCAGATAGTCCCGCAGCGCATCCTCGCTGACAAATTTCAGCGCATCCCGCCGGACAAAGCCGTGGTAGCCGTAAAAGGTGACCACCTCGGCCACCTCCGGGGAGAGGGGCACTCCCTCGGAGGTCGCGCCGCCGGGGGCGGTGCGCACCTGACAGGCCTGACCGTACAGGCCCTCGTCCCCGATGGTGGAAACAAGGCCCGCCTCGCTCTGTTTCGTGGTCTGGGGCAGGTCGTAAATGGTCACGACAGGCCGGGCAAAGATGGCGTATTGCATCATTCGGTTCCCTCCAACAAATTCAGCAGCTCCTCCGGCTTCATGCGCAGGATGGCACCATCCGCGCTGCCGGTGACGGTCTCGGCCAGATCCTGCTTGGCCTGCTGCAGCTCCACGATCTTTTCCTCAATGGTGTCCTGGGCGATGAGCTTGTACACCTGCACCGGGTTCTGCTGGCCGATGCGGTAGGCACGGTCGGTGGCCTGATTCTGGGCCGCCACGTTCCACCACGGGTCGTAGTGGATGACGATATCGGCGGCGGTCAGGTTCAGGCCGGTGCCGCCTGCCCGCAGGGAGATCAGGAACACGCTGGCCTCGCCGCCGTTGAAGCGGCGCACCAGCTCGGCACGCACCGGCTTGGGGGTGGAGCCCTGCAGGGTGAAGTGGCTCACGCCCTCCGCGTCCAGCCGCTTGGCCAGCAGCTCCAGCATGGAGGTGAACTGGCTGAACAGCAGGATGCGGTGCCCGCCCTCCACGGCACTGGTGACCAGCTCGATGCAGGCATCCAGCTTGGCGCTGCCGCCTGTCCAGTTGTCGGCAATGAGCCGGGGGTCGCAGCAGATCTCCCGCAGCCGCATGAGGACGGCGAACACCGCCATCTTGTCCTCGGGCTTGGCAGCCCGCAGCTTCTCCCGGGCATCCACCACGGCGGCAAGGTAGAGCTTGCGCTGTTCCTCCTCCAGCTCGATGCGGTAGACGTTCTCTGTCTTGGGGGGCAGCTCCTTCAGCACCTCGGACTTCATCCGGCGCAGGATGAACGGCCCTGTGAGCTGGTTCAGCCGCCGCACCGCCGCCGGGTCGTTTTCCTGCGTGATGGGCTTTTCAAACCGGCTGCAGAAGCTCTTGTAGGGCGGCAGGTAGCCCGGCATCAGGAAGGAGAAGATGCTCCACAGCTCGCCCAGGCGGTTCTCCACGGGGGTACCGGTCAGCGCAAAGCGGACACGGCTGTTCACCCCGCACACCGCCTTGTATTTCTGGGTGGTGTGGTTCTTGATGGCCTGGGCCTCGTCCAGGATGCAGGCGTAGAATTTCTGGTTCTCGTACAGGGTCTCGTCGCGGCGGAGCAGGTCGTAGCTGGTCACCACCACATCGGCCCCGTCCCACTGCTCGGCCAGCTGGGCCCGGTGGGCGGCATCCCCGTCCACCACAACACAGTTCAGCTCCGGCGTGAACTTCCGGCATTCCTCGGCCCAGTTCAGCACCAGCGAGGCCGGGCAGACGATGAGGCTGGGCAGGGGGTTCCCGCCCTGCTCCCGGAGTGCCAGCAGATAGCTGAGCACCTGCACCGTCTTGCCCAGACCCATATCATCGGCAAGGATGCCGCCCATACCGTAGCCATCCAGCGTGCGGAGCCAGCGGTAGCCGTCCCGCTGGTATTTTCGCAAAACTTTTTGTAGAGACGCGGGCGGTGTATACTCGCTGTCTTTCACCGCATGGAAGCTCCGGCTGAGCTGGCGGAAGGCATCGTCCCGGTTGAAGCGGATGCCGTTCTGCCCCGAGAGCGCCCAGTCCAGACTGGGGGCCCGGTACAGGGGCAGCCGGGCGTGGGTCTGGCCCAGTTTGGCCCCGGAAAGTTCCAGTGTCTCGTTCAGCTCGTCCAGCACCTCCATGGAATCGTCCAGCCGGAGCAGACGGCCATCGCGCAGGCGGTGGTAGCGCTTTTTCTGGTGGAGCGATCTCAGCAGGGCTTTCAGCTCTCCCACCGGGAACTCCCCCGTGTCCACCTCAAGGTCGAGCACGCTGCCGTGCACCGACACCCCCACCGAGATCTTCGGCGGTGCGGCCTGCATACTGCGGAAGGCATCGGTCAGGTAGACCTCGCCCTCAGCCAGCAGGGCCGGGACCCCCTCATCGAGGAAGCGGTAGACTTCATCCTCCTCATAGGCATCGTAGTGGGCGGCAAGGCCGTTGCCCATGGTGTCCGGCCCCGGCTCCAGATACCGCCCCAGCAGCCGCCCGGCCCGCTGTTCGGCGCGGGCATCCCGCAGCAGACCGGCAGGCCCCGGTTCCTCCGGCGTGACGCGGTCCTCGCCGTACAAAAATTCAAGGTGTGCCCGCACCGTTTCCCGCGTGGGCGCATCGAGATAAAACTGCACCACCGGCTCCAGCGGGATCTGATTCAGCAGCAGGCGTTCGGGGTCCTCAATGGTCACCCTGCTGCCCAGCTCTGGCAGGACATAGCTGCAAAAGGCGGTGGCATCCCCGGTGGTAAAGAACAGGCTCTTGCCGCACAGCGCCTCAAGGGCGGGCCGCATCCGGGCGCTTTCGGCCCGGTCCAGCTGCCAGATCGTATCCTCACTGTATAAATAGTCGTTGTCTAAACCCGTTTTCCACCCCAACGCAGGGGTCACGGACACCTCCACGCCGCCCCGGCGCTTTTCCACCCGCATGGTCAGGGCCGGGATACCGGTCTTGAGGATGTAGCCGCCCAGATTGCCGGTGGGGGCATAGAGGGCCACCAGTCCATCAAAGATCTCGCCGTTCAGCGGGATGCCCCCGGCAGGCCCGCTGCGGGGTGCATTGCCATAGCTGCGCAGAGCCGCCTCGACCCCTTCCTTTGCACTGAGCTGCCGCCGCAGCAGGCGGAGGAGCTGCTGTGCCTCCGGGGCAAAGGCTTCCCAGCTGTGCCGGAATTCCAGCGCCTTGCCGTAGCTGATGAAGCCGTGCTTCTCCACGGCCCGCAGCAGGTCCGGGATGCTCTTTACCACATACTGCCGCCCGCCGTCTGCCGAGATGCGCAGCCGCAGCCAGGGCAGCTCCCCGGGCAGCAGGGTCAGCTCCGGCTCCAGCTCTGCGGCGTGGGGGCGCAGCTCCGCGTGGCCGGTCACGCCGTCCACCTCGGCCAGTGCTCCCTCCTGATAGGCCTGGAGCAGCCGCCGTGCCTCGTAGTCGGATTCCGGTTCCTCGCCCCGCCATTTCTTGCCGAACAGCATCTCCAGGCTGGAGGCATAGCTGTCCCTGCGGGGCGGCTCCTCAGGCTGGGGCGTTTGCAGGTTGGCCGTGCCCCGCACCACGCCCGGGATGCTCTCCGGGCTCTCAGAGGGCTTCTGCGGCGCTCTGCCGGAAAGGCCCTGACTCTCGCTGTCCCGCATCAGCAGCGCGCCGATGTGCTTGCAGCAGGGCCCCTCGCCGTTTTCGTTGTAGGGGCAGGAGCAGCTGGCGCTGACAAAGCTGCCGTTTTCCCGCAGCCAGACCTGGGTCTGGTACAGGCTCCGCCCGCCGCCGCGCACGTCGGCGCTCAGGTGGCGCACGCCGTTCCCAGCCACTTCGCAATTCAGATCCTGTATCCGGTCCGTGTAGGCCTTGGCCCGCGCGAATATCGTGCCGCCCAGCAGGTAGCGGATCTCTTCCATGTCCATCCGGGGTCTCCCTCCCTCTGCAATGCTCTATTGGTTAAGCATACCGCACCGGCGGGCGGGATGCAAGGGGTGCCGGGAAAAAAATTCCGGAAAGCACAGAAGCGCCTCATCCGGGAGAGGATGAAGCGCTTCTGTACTTTGGGAATTTTGGAACACTCAGCCCGCATTGCGGTTTACGGGCCAAGTGGGGGTTGGTTTAGGGCTGCTCAGGCGTTCTGCTTGAGCTCCTGTGCTTTCTGCCATGCATTCAGCACATCGATCTTGCTTACGGTGTTGTCGGGATAGAATTTCATCTCTTCCGGAGCCGTGCCCTCATCGTTCAGGTCAGGGATAAGCTCGTTTTCCATGGCCCAGCGGGCGGCATGCTGCAGGTCCATATCCTGCTCTTCCTGCCCTACATCGGGGTAGAGCAGTTCGGATTCGGGCATGGGCTTGCCTGCATCCTCCCACAGCATCATGGCAAGGGCGCTGCGGTTGCTGGGGAAGTAGGGCAGAGCCATCAGCTTGCCTGCAAATTCAGCGCCCAGAGAATAGGCCTGATAGCCCAGCACTGCACCGCCCACAGCAGCAGTACCAATGATTGCCGCAGTGCCCAGCACGCCGGGCCCATCATCTTCGATGGTGGCATCGCGGTACTGTGCGGCAATATCCACATCACTGCTCATGGGGAAAGTGATGGTCTCAGCCTTGTAGTCCTGACCCAGCGGCAGGGAGAACTTGCCGGTAGACCAGATGTCAAACACCATGCCCTCCGGGATCTTGTCTTTGTCCAGCGTCACGGTCACTTTTGCGTCTTTCGGTACAGAGTAGGTCTTTTTGCCGGTGGTCTCGTCAGTAGTAACAGTCAAGGTATCGGTCACATCCTTGTCACCGTTTTTCACGGTAACAATGCCGCCGGTTACGGACAGCTGGTATTCGGTATTCGCATCGGGCGTTTTATCCGATTTGCAAACCGCTTCGATCGCGATCGCATCGCGGTCTGCAGGCACGGTAAAGGTGATTTCTTCCTGAGAAGTGTCCTTAGGTTTTTCGTCCTCATTCAGGCCGCTAATGCTCCAATGGTCGAACTTCAAATCGTTGTCCGCAACGGCAGCACGGTCAAAGGTTACCGTTACCGTTGCACCTGCCGGAACTTTTGCCTGACCGTTTTTCAGCTCAATTGCCAACGGAGTACCATCGGAAGCAACAACGGAGATCGTGCCGTTCTTTACGGTCAGATCAGAGGTGGCCCAACCGGCATAGAGCGTGGTGCCATTGATGTTTGTAAACAGCTGTGCATCCGGATATCGGTTCTTGCAGGCTGGATCGGTATACCAACCTTTAAAGGTGTAACCCGGTTTGATAGGTTTGTCTTTGTCAAGTGCCGTAATGTCTGCGCCGTAGTCAATTTTTTTCGGCGTGATCGTGTCACCATCTACGAGAGTCACATCAACGGTGGTAATAATGCGTTCGTCAGGTACGCCTCTTCCGCTCAGTTTAGACTTTAAGCCCGGCTCACAATAAACTTTTAACTCGGGAGACGTACGAGTGAAAAGATTCCAATCTCCATTGGAACCACCAACGTATGTTAAATTACTACCGGGTTCAAAGGTGATGCATGTCAATGCTGTGCAATAACCAAACATCTCTGCTCCCATTGATTTTACGCTTTTGGGAATATGAATGCTTGTCAGCTGAGTACAGTTTTCAAATACATCCTGTCCAAGAGTTTCTACTTTATCCGGAATCGTAACACTTGTTAGACCGGTACCACCAAATGCCCCCTCCTTAATCGTTTTGACATCTGAGGGAATCGTAATGTCCGTTAGTCCGGCACACTCATCGAATGCACCTAATCCAATCGTTGTTAAGGTACTGGGTAGCGTGATGCTTTTTAATTTGGCTGCACCAAAAAATGCATAATTTCCGAGATAGGTCAATCCTTCCGGAAGCGTTACTTCCATGAGATTTCTTGCATCATGCCCTCCGTCAAAACCATGGAGGACACAATCCCCTAATGAGGTTACGCCATCATCAACTATGAGCCTCGTAATCTTTAGTATTGCATCACGCCATGGCATATCTCTACATGACAAAAAATCGTAATTTTTCATCGGCCCCGTTCCGCGAATCGTCATGGTATAGGTTTCGCCTCCATCGTTGTTCCGACTTAATGTCGCTGTAACGGTGCCCGGCTTTTTTCCGCAGTCATACGGACCCAAACTTTCCTCCGCAAATGCCGACACTGCCCCCGCAGGCAGGAATGTCAGCATCATACTGAACGCCAGTAAGAGGCTGATGAGCCGTTTTTTCATAAAAATCCTCCTTTGTCAGTCATCAATACTCCCAGTTTCTCCACGAAAAGCATCCGGACAAAAAGAAAAAAGCGCCGCACCAGCCAAATGGCTGGTACAACGCTTTGCGTTTTGTACTTTAGGGGTGCTCGCCCTCTCTATCTATGCTTTAACCCGCCGCTTCTCTCAAGGGCAGGGTGATCGTGGTACCCGGAAAAGCTAATCCCATAAACTTCTCCATAACCCCGCACCAACTGCCCTTTGGGGGCGCTGGCACATTTCCGCATAGTCGAAGAGGGTTGCAGAGCAAAGTGCAGCTGGCGGCCCATACCGGGCCTTCCGCCTTGCGTCACAGCCTTCCGACTGGTTTGCCGATCTTTCTGTTTTGCTGACAAGGTGCTTTTCGCACCTTATCATACCCCCCCTATAAAAAATCAAGGGGTCCGAGCAAAGTTTGTGAACATTCACAAATCCATGTGATTTTTTAGGCTATTTTAACGGAAAGGCACACGCATAACAAAAAAGCCCTGAGACTTTCATCTCAGAGCTTTTGTTTAAGTCGGCGACTACCTATTTTCACGCGCCGTTTCCAGCGAACTATCTTGGGCACG
>OGGE01001430.1_pt1 | contig 14579 bp, 10 predicted proteins | sample 1571121 | NCBI WGS metagenome assembly OGGE01 (sample SAMEA2581959, study PRJEB24529) | metagenome | biome: Human gut stool | place: China | collected 2011
ACTGATTCCGTTCCGTCACCGCTCTCTTTTTTCTCTGGCTTTCCCGGATACGACCGGCACACTGACCCAGAACCGGCTCACGGTGGAAAAATGCTGGTGGTATGATGTGCTGGAGGATGCTGCCGGCAGCAATGGCAGGGGAGAATCCCGATGCGTACAGGAGATGCTCCGGGGAATGCTGTTGTGCAACGATGCTTCCCTGCAGGGAGAGCAACGGATCGGAGATCCAACGGAACTGGCGCTCTTAGACTTCGGAGAGAAGATGGGGATGCATAGAGAACGTCTGGAGAAGCAGTACCCCCGCTATGATGAAAAGCCTTTCGATTCGGACCGGAAGATGATGACGACCTATCACAGAATCCCGAAAAACGGAGGGCATAAGGGAAGCATTGCCTATACGAAGGGGGCACCGGATGTGATCGTACAGCACTGCACTCATATTTTACAGGACGGAAGAAGTGTGCCAATGACAGCCGGACAGAGAAAAAGGATCAGTGAGGTTGTAGAACTCATGAATTCCCTGGCGCTTCGGACACTGGCGGCAGCACAGAGTGGAAACACTCCCGGGTGTGGGGAAGAAGGTATGACATTCCTGGGAATCGTGGGGATGCGTGATCCTGCCAGACCGGAGGCGGAGGAAGCGGTGGAGATTTTCCGCCGTGCAGGTGTATCTACAGTAATGATCACCGGGGATCATGTGGATACCGCCTATGCCATTGCCAGACAGCTGGGGATTGCAGGGCATCGCAGTCAGTGTATTACAGGGGAAGAACTGAATCATCTGGATGATGCTTCTTTTGCCAGGAGGATCAGGAATATCAGGGTTTATGCCAGAGTGACTCCGGCCCAGAAGGTACGGATCGTGAAGGGGCTGCAGCAGAATGGGGAGATTGTGGCCATGACAGGGGATGGTGTGAACGATGCTCCTTCTCTGAAAGCAGCAGATATCGGTGTAGCCATGGGAACCGGCGTGGATGTGGCTAAACAGGCGGCGGACATGATATTGACGGATGATAATTTTGCAACGATTGAAAAGGCAATCGAGGAAGGCAGAGGCGTCTATGAAAACATCCGCAAGTCGGTGATATTTTTACTGTCCTCCAATCTCGGGGAACTGATGACCATGTTTGCAGCAGTGGCTCTGGGGCTGGCGTCCCCTCTAAAATCCAGTCATATACTGTGGATCAATCTGATCACGGATTCCCTTCCGGCGTTGGCACTGGGAGTGGATAAAAATGACGGAAAAAGCCTGATGCGCTGTCCTCCAAGAAAAGCAGCGGAGAGTCTGTTCGCCCGGGGCGGAATGGCCTGTACCTTACTCTATGGAGCGCTGATCACCGGTATCGGTCTGGCGGCATTTCTGGTATTGCCCTGTGGGATTCTGGCAGGCAAGGGAGAACTGTCCTGGAATCTGTCTGACTGGGTGGAGGGACTTCGTGAATTACTGTCCCGGGAAAAAATACTTGCCCGATCCCAGACCTATGCTTTTACAGTACTGGGAATGTGCCAGCTGTATCATGCAGTGGGAATGCGGGATATGCAGAAGTCCGTATTTGCTATGAGACCCTGGGATAATCCGCTGATGGTGTTGGCCTGTGTTATTGGATTTGCGCTGCAGTTTGCGGTAACAGAAGTACCGTTTCTCATCGGAGCGTTCGGAACCTCCCATCTGTCCGGACAGGAATGGCTACTATTGAATGTACTGGCAGCATTTCCACTGCTGGCTCATGAGCTGGTAGTGATGTTACGGAAGTGAGTACGCTTATCCGGGCTTACCGACGATTCAGAACGATAATTCGCCCTATAACTTCAGGCAGATATTCTTGCGTATGCAAGCATCTGCCGAATACCCTGCCTGAAGCTACATGGCTCTGAATAGTCGTAATATTCAGAACCCCATTCGCAAAATCGCATCTCCGATGCTTTCCTTTTGCTCATGTGGTTACTTCGCCACATAAATATAGCCAGAGGATCTTACGAATGCAAGCATTCGACGTTCCTCCGGTTATATTTACGTGGCTCTGAATATTTACAAAAAGTTAACATTTTCCTTGTATGGAGTTTATAGTCAATAGTTACAATAAAATTGACAAATAACTTTCATGGGAGGGCAATGTGATGAAAATTATCAGAAAAACAGCGATTGTTATGCTTCTCTGCCTCTATTTTCTGACATATGGTGTATTGCCGCAGGTACAGGCCGCAGGTAAAGACGCTCCTGTGATCGTGGTAGCGCATCGGGCGGGGGCAAAAGTAGCTCCGGAGAACACGGTGGCGGCCCTGGAACAGGCCATCCGGGATGGAGCGCCTATTGCAGAGATTGATGTGCAGCAGTTGTCGGACGGAACCCTGATCGTTATGCATGACAGTAATTTTAAACGAACCACAGGAGAGGATATCTGCGTATGGGATGCGGAGGCAGATGCTCTCAAAACCCTGGAAGTGGGCAGCGGTTTTTCGTCAGCATACCGGGGAGAACAGATCCCGACACTGGAAGAAATGCTTACCTGTGCCAGAGGCAGGATCACTCTGATGATCGAACTGAAATATACCGGACAGGAGGATGCACTGGAGGAAAGCGTGCTGACTCTGCTGCAGGATTATGATATGGTGGATGAGTGTATTATAGGCTCCATGAACAAGGGAATCCTGCAGAAAATGAAGGAGCTGGAACCGGGGATTTCAACAGTTTTTATTGCCCATGATCTGGAAGAAGAGGATTATGAGCTGGACTATGCCGACAGCTATAGCATCGAGGGGAGAAATCTTACAGTGGATATGGTAGATGCCATTCATTACTGCGGAAAGTCGGTATACGGGTGGACAGCCAATACTTCCGGTGCCATGCTTCGGATCGTAAACTGTGGGGCGGACGGTGTGATCACGGATGATGTGAGATTATTACAGACATTTTTGAGAGAACAGGCTTGCCGTAAAGCGTTTGCAAGTGTATACTGATTAGTTATAATGAGGGGAAGAATACGGAAACAGGTTGGTGTATATGAGTAAAATATGGGAATTTTTCGAGAATCTGGGTGAATATGTATATGTGGCAGATGCAGAGACTCATGAATTGATATATATGAACAAGAAGACTCTGAAGAGCTATGGATTTCAAAGTCTTGAAGAGATCATTGGGTTAAAGTGTTATGAGATATTGCAGGGAAATTCTCTGCCCTGTGGCATGTGTAATAATGAACAGTTAAAGCCGGGTTTTTTTAAGGAATGGGAATATTACAATCCGCTGCTGCGAAGAGAACTTCATATCAAGGACACACTGGTAGAAGAAGATGGGAGAAAATACCGTATGGAAATCGCCATAGATTGCGGCAATCTGAATGAGAGAGGGCACAAATCCGAAGATTACCGTAATATGGAGGCTGCGTTGAATGAAGCCATCCGTGTGGCACAGCGGCAGGAGAGCATGGATCAGACATTGCAGGTGCTGCTGGAATTTGTCGGAAAGAATCTGGAAGCGGGACGGGCCTATATTTTTGAAAAGGATGACCACGATCATGACCACAATACATACGAATGGGTAGCCAAGGGAGTCGCACCGGAAAAGGATACCCTTCAGGATCTACCGCCGGAGATCTGTGCGGAATGGTATCGGAAGTTTGATGAGAATCAGAGTATTGTCACAGAGAATCTGGAAGAAATGAAAGATGTGGATCCGCAGATGTATGAAGTTCTGGTAAGACAGAATATTCATTCCCTGGTGGTGGTTCCGCTTTATGATGATGGGAAAGTAATCGGCTTCTACGGAGTAGACAATCCTTCGACCAGATATTTTGAATTTGTGTCGGAGATGCTGCAGATCATGGGACACTTTATCGTATCGTCCCTGAAGCAGAGAAATCTGGTACGGGAGCTGGAAGTGATGAGCTATTCGGATCCGCTGACGACATTGGGGAACCGTTATGCTATGGAGAGGTACATTGAGCAGGTGGACCATACCGAGCCCATCGGCGTGGTATACTGTGATATTACAGGATTAAAACGGATCAATGACAGTGAAGGACATTCCGCCGGAGACCGCCTGATCCGCAGGTGCTGTGACTGCCTGAAACGTGTATTTGAAGGAAATGGAATGTTCCGTATCGGCGGAGATGAACTGGTGGTCCTGTGCACCGGAATTTCTGAAAAGGAATTCTATCAAAAGGTGGAGGAATTAAAAACAGAGCTGGCAGCTCATGATGTCTCCATGGCAGTAGGAGCAGCGGTGAACACTCTGGAAGCCGTGGGAAAGGATCATCTACTGACGGAGTCCGAGAGACGGATGTATCAGGACAAGGCAGAATACTATCGCAGTACAGGGCTGGACCGCAGAAAGATCTGAGAATGGAAATCTCCAAAGCTATTTTGAAAGTTTATATGTTGAGAATTTCTATCAGGCAGTTCCCTTGACGGGAACTGCTTTTTTCTATATTATTTATATAGGTTAGCTACGACTAACTCAATGACTTTTGGATGGCAGGAGGTGAAGCGCTGATTGAGTCAGGAAACGTGGGAGATCCTGTGTGAAATGGAAGCAGACGATGTGGAACTACAGTTGGCTTTGCAGTGTGCACCGTTGATCACGGGACTTAAGATTTCCAATCTGCTGACGATTTCCCCGGAAGGCTTTACACAGGTGGGAAGGATCGTTGAAAGCAGTGTGCTTTCCCTGTATCCCTTGTTGGAGACAGAGGAGAAAATGGTAATACTGTTGTATCGGGAAGACCGGCTGGAAAAGTATCTGAAAATGCCGCAGGTACAGAAACTGCTGCGGGAGGCAGGGTACGAATCCGATCGACTGGAGGATATTTTGCCGGTATTTTGCGATCGTTATGAAACCTATGCAGAGAGAGGGAAGCCGTTCCCCCACGAACTGGGATTGCTGTTAGGATATCCCCCGGAGGATGTGGAAGGATTTATCAGACATCAGGGGAAGAACAGCCTCTGCACCGGTTATTGGAAAGTATATGCGGATAAAGAAGGAAAACAGAGACTTTTTGAAAAATATGAATATGCCAGGGAAAATTTGATCCAGCTGTTGCATTATGGATTAAAGATGACGGAAATCATAGATATCTGCGGATGTACCGCAGCATAGAAACAGGCACGGAAAGGTGCGGAAGGGAAGGAAAAATAAATGGATAAGATTTATGTAGTATTCTGGACACAGGGTGGTAACACCCAGGCTATGGCAGAGGCCATCGGAGAGGGTATCCGGGAAGCCGGGAAGGAAGCGGAGGTAGTATTTGTGACCGGCGCCAACCTTGACGAACTAAAGGCTGCTCCCAAGTTTGCACTGGGCTGTCCCGCAATGGGAGCGGAAGTCCTGGAGGAATCCGAGATGGAGCCTTTTGTATGTGATGTGGAAGGCTTTGCTTCCGGCAAAAAGATCGCACTGTTCGGCTCCTATGGCTGGGGAGACGGTGAGTGGATGAGAGACTGGACCACCCGTATGGAAGCAGCAGGAGCTACTGTGTTGAACGGTGAGGGCCTGATCTGCCATGAGACACCGGACGAGGATGGCCTGTCAGAGTGCAGAGAACTTGGTATACAGCTGGCAAACGCATAAGGTATCTGAAAGCAAATAAGACAACATAACAAAAAGATTCATTCCCCGGGTGGAGAGTGAATCTTTTTGCTATATGTATGTGCTATGCTTTTTTGCTGCCACTTAAATAATAGCGTTCCTGTGCCACGGTCTCGGGAACCGGAATATTACCGTTTTGCAGCTTTCGGGTCAGAACATCCAGATGATGTAAGCCTTGGGCTATCTTGATCTTACGGCGATCCAGAAGATCGGCATACAACGGGTTCTGAGCCAGCGTATTGCAAATATCCTCCGGGAACGGGCAGTAGGTGAACATGATCTGACGGGCTACTTTGTTCAGTCTCGGGGATCCGGCACCTTCGAAGAGCACCCAGATCATATAATCCCTTACGAACATTTCCTTGAAACTGTTCTTGGCACGCTGCAGGCTGGATTTTACCTTTTCCTTGGCCTCTGTACTCAGATCATGGTTCTTGCGGTAGAACTGGATATAATCGAAATATTCACTGGTCAGGGAACTGATGGAGACATCGTTCCAGCGGTTACCCTGGACTCTCTTGCACAGCTCCCAACGGAATTCACCGGTCAGGTGGGTGAAGGTCGTCTTCAGATCCTCCAGATGGAAAATGGAGAAGACCATACGACCGGGGCTGTTACGGCGCTTGCCCTCAATTTCCTGCCACATGACACCGCGGATACCGACGTTGGGCATCAGGATGATGTCCGGCAGATATTCCAGATGAATTGTCTCCTTACCCATGACATCTATGTGCTCCATATCCAGACTTTCTCTATAGAATGCCGTGTAATCTACCCGGCGGATCTCCTCGAGAATCTGGGAGACACGGGAAACGGTGACATAGGAGCTTTCCAGATCCTTCAGCACATCATCTGCGCAGAACAGCGGACAGAAAGTAGTGATCCGTCCGAAGGTGATCTTGTTGACCTGAGGGAACATATTCCGGAGCTCGTAATTGACCTTGGCCATGGGATTGTTCTCCAATGCCTTGAGCTCTGCATCCGTAATATTGCCACCGACCTTTTGTTTGTGAATATAATCGGAATAATCCTGGTCAAATTCGTTCCGGCTGGGAGATTTCTTCCCGCGGAAGATGGCCATCAGCCAGTCATAAAAGGTATAGACACCGATATCGCTGTGATCCGACATGGCTTCTGCCATGCGGTACAGGGTGACTGCATTTTTCAGACCGGCCAGCTCCTCATCCACATAACCGAAATACAGAAACATTTTGACCGGCATGGGAATGTTCGGCTGTTCCAGCGTCTGGGTGAACAGGAGGGAGTAGAGCAGATAAAATTCTTCGGTCAGCTGTCTGCGTAAAAGAGCGACATCCTGATCCTGGGAAGCCCGGTCGGACAGCAGCTTGTAAGCGTGGACATGCTGACGGAAGCTGGTCACGGTATCCAGATCCGAACCGGCGTAATCCAGAATAGTGTTCAGCGATCCGGCAAGCTTGCCAAGGATCTCGGAATCTCCGGAAGAACCTGCCTCAGCGGAATCCTTGGATTCCATGAGATTCAGGCTGCTCTGGAAGGTCTGGGATCTGGAGGCAAACAGTTCCTGATCGATGAAGGACAGATCGCCGGCCTTAGAAAGCATACGATGAATGCGGTCGTAGACCGCCTTGCTGTCTTCATTATCCTGTCCCAGTTTATAGAACAAAGAAGTATAAAAATCAAAAAGATCGTTGCCGGATTCCCGGAAATAGAAGGAACCGACCTGCTGCAGATAGTGGAACTGTTCCTCCAGGCTCTGGTAAGTACGGCGGAAGTCCAGACTTCCCTTACGCAGCATACCAAGGGACAGATCCGACTCCTGTACCAGGATCCGGTAATTGTCCGAAGCCAGGATTCTGCTTAAGCCCATGTAATAGCCGTTCAGCCAGATGTCCGGTGAATCATCCCCAAGAAAAGCATTCAGCTCATCGAAATGTTCCAGGGATCTCGCCTGCAGACGGTAACGGCTACACAGTGTATTGTAGGTGGCAATATCATCTGTCAGAGTACGATACAGCTCACTGCAGTTCAATTCCGAAATGGAACTGCGGTTCAGCAGAATATTGATCTGACGGAAACAGGACAGACAGAACAGACGTGCTACGTCCGGGTGCTTCTGTAGAATATCATTCAGGGAATCCAGACTGGTCAGGGGATACGTCAGGATCGTTGTATCCTCCAACGTGGTATAGCCCAGCAGATGGATCTCGGAGCAGATCTCACAGATACTGATCACGTCTCCCTTTCCCAGAGTATAAGAGCCGCCGGGATATGATACATCTACTTTACCGTTGGTAATCAGATGCAATGCAGTCATGGGCTGCCCATAGCTATATATAGTTTTCCCCTTCTCCAATACGATTCCAGCCATTCCAATACCTCGTCTTATCATACAAATATTTAATACACATTATACACCATAATACCAACAATTTTCTACTGTACTTTTGATAGAAATGTGATAAAATAAAACTACATATGTGTCACTTTTACATTGACAGACGAAAAAAGCGATGTTTTCGGTAGAAAACGGTACATGGAAAGGTATATTGGGGTTATGGAACAGAGCAGTGAATACAGAGAGCAGTTGCTGGAATCATATAAGCAGGCAGTGAGGCCGTTACTTCCCTACCTGCCCTGGCTGGAGCAGAGCGCCGGCAAGAGAGCCAGCTCTATCTACAGCGGACAGGATATCGGAGTGAATTCCGTGTCTTTTCCGGTATATGACGGGACTCTCCTGAATTTCGTCAGGGAAGCGACGAAAAGTCCCCTGATGGATCGCAACTATGCCTATGTATACACAAGACACCGGATCCGCACTCATCAGGAGGAGCGGGATATTATTCAGAAAGCAGGATGGAAGGAATGGGATATCCTCAGAGGAATCCTGTCAAAATATGTCTTAGGCGGCAGAACAAAGGGAAATCTGTGGAGCGAGGCGGTATCGGAGCAGATCTTTTATCTGGTACTGAAACAGATGCAGGAGATCATTGAATTCTGGGATAAGACACCGGCGAACGGAAAGCTTTGAGTGGGGAAAGGCAGGATAGATCCATGGGAGAAAAATCAGTACAGAAAAAGCGATATATCGTAGAGAAAGCCAGAGAAGTATTTGTGGAGAAGGGCTTCAAAAAAGTAACGATGAAAGATATTGTAGAGGCCTGCGACATCAGCCGTGGCGGACTCTATTTATATTTTGAGAATACCAGTCAGATCTTCATGGAAGTGCTGCGCATGGAGAGTGAGGAGGCGGATGACGTATTTTCCGACAGTATTACGGAGGATGCTACCGCAGCGGATATCCTGCTTCTGTTTTTAAAGGAGCAGAAGAAAGAGCTTCTGCGCAAGAAAAATACACTGACGCAGGCTACCTATGAATTCTATTTTGAAAACGAACTGCCCAAGAGAGACAATATTTTAAAAAAGCAGTTTGATTCCGCAGTGAAGATCATTGAAAAACTGATCGAGGCAGGTGTGGATAACGGAGAGTTTATCTGCGAGGACTGTGAGGGAACTGCGAGAAATATTATGTTTGTGCTGGAAGGACTGAAGATTTCGGCCCAGACCATCGGCGTGACGGCGGAAGCGGTGGATCGTGAGATCCTGTATCTGTTGCGCGGATTGGGTGTAGAAGATTAATAAGACAACGGGTGATGATGCTTCAGGGAAAGTTTCCTGAAGCATTTTCTGTGTAGAAAAGCTGCAAAGAGATAAAGAGAGGGAAAAGGTAAGTATGACAAAAACGATCATCAGCATGGAACTTCCGGCGGGAGGACATCTGGCAATCCGCAGGAACCGGATCCGTCCGGAGGGAGAAGAACGGAATTTATCCAGAATCAGTCTGGTGTCCGGCATCCACGGGGATGAACTGGAGGGACAGTACATCTGTTATGAGACGGCGAGAAGAGTAAAAGAGCATCCGGAGTATTTGAAAGGAATCGTAGATATCTATCCGGCATTGAATCCGCTGGGAATCGACATGGCCAGCCGGACGGTGCCGAGACTGGATATGGATATGAACCGTATGTTTCCGGGAGACGCATCGGGGGATATGATGGAGCGGATCACGGCAACTGTGGTGGATTCCCTGATCGGATCCGATATTTGTATCGATCTGCACGCCAGTGATATTTTTGTGCGTGAGATCCCACAGGTACGACTCAGTGAAGATTTTGCGGAGGCACTGCTTCCCTATGCGAAAATGACCAATGCCGACATGATCTGGATGAATGCCACTGCCACGGTGCATGAATCGACGCTGGCCCATTCCATGAATCTGCTGGGAGTTCCCACACTGGTGCTGGAGATGGGACAGGGGCATGATATCCACAGATCCTTCGGTAATCAGATCGTGGACGGTATTTTCCACATCATGAGTGAAATGGGGATCTGGACAGGCCCGGAGCCAAAGGTGCAGGAGCCTGCGATATCCAGTGACGGTGAGGTGGAGTTTATCCGCAGCAAGTCAGACGGTGTGTTCCTGCCGCTGATCGAGCACAACCACTATGTGAAAAAAGGAGATCTGATCGGGGAAGTGGTGGATCCATTTGAAGGGACGGTGAAGCAGCAGATCCGTACCGCAAAAGGCGGGCTGTTGTTTACCCTGAGAGCTTATCCGGTGGTCTATGAAGGAGATCTGCTGGCGCGGATCCTGACGGAGTGAAAAGATTATGTTTGAGAGAGATATTTATACCATACATTCGACCTACAGAGAAGATATGCGCATCAAGGGCTTTCAGTTCGGCAAGGGCGAGAAGTCTGCCTGCATCGTGGGCGCAGCCAGAGGCAATGAGATCCAGCAGATGTATATCTGTTCCCAACTGGTGAAGGCACTGCGGGAACTGGAAAACAACGGCTGTATCAGTGCCGGCAAACAGATTCTGGTGATTCCTACCATCAATGCCTATTCCGTGAATATCAGCCGCCGCTTTTTCGGTGTCAAGGAAGCGGATATCAATCGGAGTTTTCCGGGAAATGATTACGGGGAGCCGGCGGACCGTCTGACCAATGCGTTGCTTACGGAGATCCGGGATTACGTTTATGGGATCCAGTTTACGTCCTTTTACAGACCGGGAGAGTTCGTGCCCCATGTGCGTATGATGGAGACAGGCTATCAGAATACGTCGTTGGCGAATCTGTTCGGACTTCCTTATGTGGGGGTGCGCAAGCCGGTACCCATCGATACCAAGACACTGAATTATAACTGGCAGGATGAGATGACGGCCGCCTTTTCGGTATACACGAATCAGAATACCCAGATCGATGAGGTGAGTGCAAGACAGGCGGTGGCAGCGGTCTTACGTTTCCTGAAACGTATGGGGCTGATCCGGTACGAGAGTCATTCCGGCTATATCAGTCATGTTATATATGAAAAGGATCTGAGTGATGTACCTGCGAACCGGGCGGGAATTTTCCGGGGAAAAGTACATGCGGGAGACGATGTGCGCTATGGAAATGAGATGGCAGAAATTATAGACCCTTACGATGGAACGGTGAGGGAGAAGATTCTGGCCCCCACGGACGGCATCGTATTTTTCGCCCACACGGAGGCCCTGATCTGCGAGAAGGACATCGCTTACCGGCTGATCCACAGACTGCATGAATGACGAACCGTTCAAAAAGGCAGGTAAAATCTATCTAAATTTGTTGTTTTCTGCTATTGTGGGAAAATATAGTATGTTGTATGATACTATTCAGAACCATGTAAATATAATCATATGTACGTCAAAGGCTCGCATTGTAAGGGCATCTGATGATATTTATATGGTGAGATAACCACATGAGCAAAAAGTAAGCATCGCAAGATGTGGTTTTGCGAATGGGGTTCTGAATAGTGTCGCATAGTATAAAATTTCGGAGGAGAGACATGAGCAACGTAAGACGTATCTATGTAGAGAAAAAGGAACCTTATGCCGTCAAGGCAAAAGAGCTGCACGACGAACTGAAAAATTATCTGGGTATCGATGTGGCAAAGGTTCGTGAGTTTATCCGCTATGATGTGGAGAATATTTCGGATGAGGTGTTTGCAAGAGCCTGCAAGACTGTATTTTCCGAGCCTCCCGTAGATGATCTGTATGAAGAGACCATCGAGATTCCTGCGGATGCAAAAGTATTTTCCGTAGAGTTCCTTCCCGGACAGTTCGATCAGAGAGCGGATTCCGCAGTGCAGTGTGTGAAGTTCTTAAAAGAGGACGAAGAACCTGTGATCCGTACCGCTGTGACTTATATGATCGAAGGACAGGTGTCCGACGAAGAATTTTCCAAGATCAAATCTTACTGTATCAACCCTGTAGATTCCAGAGAGACCGGCATGGAGAAGCCGGATACTCTGATCACGGTGTATGATGATCCCGCTGATGTTGCTGTTTTTGACGGCTTCAGAGATATGGACGAGAGCAGTTTAAAAGCTCTGTATGAATCTCTGGGACTTGCCATGACCTTCAAAGATTTCCTGCATATCCAGAAATATTTCCATGATGATGAGAAGAGAGATCCTTCTATGACGGAGATCCGTGTACTGGATACCTATTGGTCCGATCACTGCCGTCACACCACTTTTTCCACCGAGCTGACCGATGTGGAATTCGGTGAGGGTTATTATCGTTCTCCCTTAGAGACCACTTACCAGAGCTATCTGGATACCAGAGAAGAGATCTTCAAAGGCAGAGAGGACAAGTTCGTCTGTCTGATGGATCTGGCACTGATGGCCATGAGAAAGCTGAAAAAAGACGGCAAACTGGATGACATGGAAGAATCCGATGAGATCAATGCCTGCTCCGTAGTGGTTCCCGTGGAGATGGATTACGGTGACCATAGAGAGACTGAGGAGTGGCTGGTATTTTTCAAAAACGAGACCCACAACCATCCTACAGAGATCGAGCCTTTCGGTGGTGCTGCCACCTGTCTGGGCGGTGCCATCCGTGATCCCCTGTCCGGCCGTGGCTATGTATATCAGGCAATGCGTGTCACCGGTGCTGCGGATCCTACCGTTCCTGTATCCGAGACTTTGCACGGCAAGCTCTCCCAGAAGAAGCTGGTAAGAGGCGCAGCCAGTGGCTATTCCTCTTATGGTAACCAGATCGGTCTGGCTACCGGCTTTGTAAAAGAGATCTATCATCCTTCTTATGTGGCAAAGCGTATGGAGATCGGTGCCGTTATGGGTGCAGCACCTAGAAAGAACGTGATCAGAGAGAACTCTGACCCAGGAGATATCATCATCTTATTAGGTGGAAGAACAGGGCGTGACGGTTGTGGAGGAGCAACAGGATCATCTAAAGTTCATACAGAAGAATCTATCGAGACATGTGGAGCTGAAGTTCAGAAAGGTAATCCACCAACAGAACGTAAGATCCAGAGATTATTCAGAAGAGAAGAAGTCAGCCGTCTGATCAAGAAATGTAATGACTTTGGTGCAGGTGGAGTTTCCGTAGCGATCGGAGAACTTGCAGATGGTCTGGTTGTAGATCTTGATAAAGTACCTAAGAAATATGCAGGACTTGATGGAACAGAATTAGCGATTTCTGAATCTCAGGAACGTATGGCTGTTGTTGTAGATCCAAAAGACGTAGATCAGTTCCTTGCATACTCTGCAGAAGAGAACTTAGAGGCTGTAGAAGTTGCTGTTGTAACAGAAGATCCAAGATTAGTACTGAAATGGAGAGGAAAAGAGATCGTTAATATCTCAAGAGCTTTCCTTGATACAAAGGGAGCACATCAGGAAACAGAAGTATTTGTAGAGATCCCTCACCGTGTAGAATCTTACTTTAACCGCAAAGACGAGACAGGTACATTTGAAGAAGTGTGCAAGAATACATTATCTGATCTTAATGTATGTTCACAGAAAGGTCTCGTAGAGAGATTCGACAGCTCTATCGGAGCAGCAACAGTTACAATGCCATATGGTGGAAAATACCAGATGACACCAATTCAGACAATGGTCGCAAAACTTCCAGTATTGAAAGGAGAATGCGATACAGTCACAATGATGAGTTATGGATTTGATCCATATCTGTACAAATGGAGCCCATTCCATGGAGCAGTTTATGCGATCACAGAATCTATCGCGAAGATCGTGGCTACTGGTGGAGATTATAGCAATATCCGCCTGACATTCCAGGAATACTTTAAGCGTCTTGGAGAAGATAAGACACGCTGGGGACAGCCGGTTGCAGCACTGCTTGGTGCATATCAGGCACAGATGGGATTTGGACTTGCATCGATTGGTGGAAAGGACAGTATGTCTGGAACATTCAATGACATTGATGTACCACCAACACTGGTATCTTTTGCAGTCGATGTAGCGAAGACAACAGATGTTATCACACCAGAACTTAAGAGAGCAGGAAACCGTCTGATCCGTATCTGTATCCCAACAGATGCATACAATCTTCCAATATATTCTGAAGTGAAAAAAGTATACAAACGTATTACAAAACTGATCAAAGATGGAATTATCAAATCTGCATATGCAATTGGCGGCGGAGGAGCTTTAGAAGCAGTTGCCAAGATGGCATTTGGTAATAAATTAGGTGTGATTTTTGATGAAGAAGTAGAATTAAAAGACTTAACAGATCCTAAGTTTGGATCATTTGTTGTTGAAATGAGCACAAGAGATGTTCATAAACTTGCGATTCCAGGATTAATGTTAGGTGAGGTTACAGACAAACATGAATTTGTATTTGGTGACGAAGTTGTAACATTAGAAGAAGCAATCGATACATGGAAGAAACCATTAGAGAAAGTATTCCCAACAAGATCTGAAGGAGATCAGAGCATCGTTGATACAACAAGACACTATATAAAAGGAAATATTTACGTATGCAAGAATAAAGTTGCAAAACCAAATGTATTTATTCCAGTATTCCCAGGAACAAACTGTGAATATGATTCAGCGAAAGCATTTGAACGTGCAGGAGCGAACGTGATCACAAAGGTATTTAAGAACTTAGATGCACAGGGAATCCGTGATTCAGTGGAAGTTTTTGAAAAAAGGTAAAATGCTCCCCCCAACATCATG
>OGGE01001436.1_pt1 | contig 14488 bp, 10 predicted proteins | sample 1571121 | NCBI WGS metagenome assembly OGGE01 (sample SAMEA2581959, study PRJEB24529) | metagenome | biome: Human gut stool | place: China | collected 2011
AGTCCATTTCTCTTTATGTAGGTAGCACTTCGGGAATGGAGTTGCGGATTTAAGGTTCATAATCTTGATGCGTATACTTTCCATATTGCAGTTTTTGCGATTGAAGCGGAAGGTAAAGAAACGTATTTCCCCGAAACACGATAAACCTTCCTGTAAATAAAGCCTCAACCCGCTTACATACATTAATAATTAAAGGAAGAACCAATTCGCTTCTTTCTATGTTTATATAGGAAAAGCGTTTAGATCATGGGCTTCAACATTCCTTACACAGACAAAAAGCGGGTCGTAATTATCGGGGGCGGATTTGGAGGGTTAAAACTAGCTGAGAAATTGAAAAAGAGCAAGTTTCAAGTAGTCTTAATCGACAAGAACAACTATCACCAGTTTCCTCCCTTGCTTTATCAAGTAGCGTCCTCCGGCTTAGAATATAATGAAATATCCTTTCCATATCGAAAGATATTCCAGAAGAGAAAGAACTTTTACTTCCGGTTGGCAGAGGTATATGGCGTCAATCCGAAAGGGCATACCATTCAAACCTCCATCGGCGAATTGGAATATGATTATCTTGTAATCGCCGCTGGAACTATCACCAACTTCTTTGGAAACAAAACGATCGAGGAACAGTCTCTACCCATGAAAACGGTAGAAGAGGCGTTAGCTTTACGAGACACCTTATTAATTAATTTAGAGAAAGCGACTACTTGTACGGACCCAGACGAGAAGCAAGCTTTGCTAAATATAGTTGTTGTAGGTGGAGGGGCTACAGGTGTAGAAGTATCCGGCGCTTTATCCGAGATGAAACGGTTTGTTTTGCCAAAAGACTATCCGGATCTAGGAAACTTTCATATGAATATCTATCTGATAGAAGGGTCCCCTAAATTACTAGGGGCCATGTCTCCGGAAGCCTCCTCCAACGCTAAACGCTTCCTTGAGGATATGGGCGTTAACATCATTCTTCAGAAGCGTGTCGTGGACTATAAGGATGGGAACGTTTTCTTAGATGACGGACAAACCATACCCACTAGAACCTTACTTTGGGTAAGTGGTGTGAAAGCGGTTCATTTCGATCATATCGAAGGAGAACTCTTGACCCGGGGGGAACGGATTATCGTCAATGAATGTAATCAAGTAAAAGGCTTATCCAATATATTCGCCATAGGAGATGTCTGCTGGATGACAGAACCGGATTACCCGAACGGACATCCGCAAGTCGCTCAGGTAGCGATTCAGCAAGGTGAGTTATTAGCCGAAAATCTACAACGGATCGAGGCTCTAAAAAAACCGAGACCTTTCCATTATAAGAATTTGGGAACTTTAGCTACTGTCGGCAGGAATAAAGCGGTTGCCGATTTAAATAAGGTGAAATTACACGGATTTACGGCATGGTTGGTTTGGATGCTCGTACATTTACGCTCCATCTTAGGAATCAAGAATAAGCTAATTGTACTGATCGACTGGATCTGGAATTATTTCACGTACGACCGTTCCATGCGTTTCATCTTGTTCATCCAAAAGCACAAACAAGATGGAACACAGGGCACGGAACCTACTTTATAAACGATAAGTCAACGTAAGCCAAGCTACCCGGGCATCACGATTGCGCTTTTGCGTCATTTCTAAGTTCGGGGCATCAATAATCGTTGTTTCTTCTAAACTATCGAATATATTGTTGATACTTAAGTTCGCGCATAATTTACGATTGAGGAAATATTGAGAGAGACCGGCATTTACGCTATAACGGCCTTTGATCTTACCTTGAGGCGTAAGCTGGTCGGAAACGTAGAAGCCGTCTACCTGAAAATCCGTAGTCGGCGTAATACTTACGTTTACATTCCCCTTCACATCCCAGCAAACCAAGGATTTCTTCTCGCCATAGCCTATCGTACGCCCATCGATCTCGTCCCGATAGATATCCCCGGAGAAACCGACCGTCAAGATACGTACAGGATTCCAGCTACCGGACAAGTCGGCTCCGACTGCTTGGCTATGTCCGATATTCTCTTTCTTCCAAACCGTCTCATCATTTACTTGGCCAGCGATCTCCATGATACGATTCGTACGATTCCGATAATAAATAGCCGGAGTCAAACGAAAACGGGGAGCCGAAAACTGATATCCTAGCTCTACGTTATGTATAAACTCATCCTTCAAGTCCGGATTCCCCTGTATGATATGGGTAGGATCACTGTTATTCAAGAAAGAGCACAAATAGCTGCCATTCGGACGAATCGCCCGTTGCTGATAACTCAAGCTTAAACGATTGCTCTTATTCACCTCATAAGTAAAACGGGCACGAGGATACAAATGAAAACGAGAACTCTTGTTCTCTTTGCCTTTTATCCCCTGCCAATAAGGGTCGTTGATCCAAGAAGGGCTAAACTCATCCATCTTAAAATGACTAAATTCCGCCTGTATCCCTATCTCCGCGTTAAAAGCGCCCCAATTCTTAACCACGTCCGCATAGATCAAATTCAGATAACGGTTGAAATCGTAATTATACGATTTCGCCGGACTTAACTCAAAACTACCGTCCACCTTATCAAAAGCAGCCGTCAGATAATCCTCGTTTCGCGCACGACCTATATAACCAAGCTTGAAATCCCAACCATCGATCTCCTGCCCATATCCAAATCCCCAGAAATAATTATGTTTCGTATGGTCGATAGATTGGTTATCCTCCGAGACGATATTCCCGTTTTGAGGATTCTCATTCTTGAAATCATTATCCTCATCATACGAGAAATTATTATAGTTGAATACGGTATAAAAACCTTGATTCTCCGAAATCTCATGGTTCCAATACGCTTCGGCGGCATAAGCTTCCTGGCGCTGGTCGTTATACCGGTTACGGATCACGTACTTCATTTGCTCCCCTTTCGGGTTGAATACCCGGTTGTTAATGCGTCCATACCGACTATAATCCATCAAATGATACAGGCCATGCACGGTGATCCGGTCTTTCGCGGAAAGATCATAGTCTACTTTCATATCCGCCACATGTACGTCCGGACGAGCCGTGGCATTATTATTCATCTCCGTCCGGTTTTTAGCGGTCGCGGTCGATTTGCTGAAAGATCGTTCCCGGTATTCCCTCCTATAATTGTATTTTGCGTTGATATGGAATTTTCCGGGATGCAAATTCAATACCGCTCCTGCGTTATATCGCTCATTCCATCCCGCCCCAAGCGTAACATATAGAGGGGAATCTCCCGTTCCATACATACGAGGCACCAGATTGAGTATGCCCACATCACCATCCGGCACCGCATTAATCGGAGGAAATGCCCCTAATGAGATCTGGTTAAAGAACAGGGCGGGAAGTTGGATCAGCACGTCACCGCTATATTCTTCCAGCAAACCGTAAGGAACTCCATCGACAAGCATCCCGACATTACCGGAGCCCCTGTATGTAACGGCTCCTTCCATATCGGTTATGACAGAAGGCAATTGGCGAAAAGCATCCGCCGCCGTATTGGTAACGCTACTCAAGTTATTATCTACCCGCAAGATTTTCATCCCGCCCCTCTCGCTCAACCCGGCGAAACGGGTACCCTGAATCTCTATATTCCGGATCGTAAGCGTCGTATCGGCAGGAGTCTGCGAGAATACCGGCATAGCCAATAGAGCGGCCAATGGAAGAAGTAAAATTTGTCTCATATCATTATCTATGGTTTATAAACAAAAAAAGTCTGTATGTTCAACGCATACAGACTGTCCTCAAAACTCGTTTACTGATTATTATTCAGCAGGAGCAGCTTCTACGGCAACAGAGTCAGTAACCTCAACAGCTACAGAATCAGTAGCGGCAGCATCCTCTTCTACTACAGGAGCTTCCTCAACTACAGTAGCCTCTTCTGTTTCAGCAACAGATTCGGTAGATTCAGCAGATTTGTTGCCACAAGATGCGAATGATACAGCTGCGATAACAGCAGCAAATGCAACTAACTTTTTCATTTTGTTCTTAATTTAAACGGTCTATAATATCTTGTTGTTGTAAAACGATGCAAATGTATGTATTAATCATATATGTTGTACAACATAAGACGTTTTTTTTTGAATTATTTTCTACCGCTTTTACAATATGCTGAATATTAGCTGCGTTTGCTTTCTATTTATTTATCAATAATTACTGTACAGGTAACGCTTAATGCTTTTCTTCGGTGTTTTCTCAAATTCTGTCGGATACAATTGTATCTCCGAGATCGTTTCGTAAGGAGCCAGGAGCTTGTTCAACTCTATCCTATTTTGTTCCATGATAACTGGAAGATCCGTATGCGAGATACCCGTACTATCCACCGTATCGTAATCCGGATACACCATCCCGATCAATTTCCCGTTTTTCTCCACGACCAAACTCTCCATCACGAATGGCAAATTGTTCAATTTGGATTCAATCTCTTCCGGATAAATATTTTGTCCGCTAGCGCCCAAGATCATCGTCTTGCTACGTCCACGTATAAAAATACGGTTGTCATGATCGATCGTACCCAAATCACCCGTCCTTAGCCAGCCATCTTCCGTGAAGACATTTTGGGTTGCCTCATCATTCTTATAATAGCCTTTCATTACGTTCTCGCCCGATACTTGAATCTCGCCTACCTTATTATAAGGGTCTTCCGAATCGATACGGACTTTCATGATCCCTTTCAAGATCTGTCCGCAAGAACCGGGCACATACTCATTATTATGATCATAACTGATCAACGGGCCACATTCCGTCATACCATAACCGATCGTGAACGGGAATTTGATCTTATACAAGAAATCCGTTACTTCTTGATTCATGGCGGCGCCCCCCACGATCACTTCACGGAAACGTCCTCCCAAGGCATCCACCAAATGTTTGCGGATCTGCGCATAGATACGTGAATCCAACAGTGGGATATTCAAGGCCAACTTCAAGGTTCGCTTATTCAACTGAGGAAGGATCATCTTCTTATAGATCTTCTCCAAAATCAGGGGAACCATCAAGATCAAGTTCGGCTTCACCTCCTCGAATGCCTTTAATAAGATCTTAGGAGACGGCACCTTACCTAATAAATAGACATGCACACCGAATGCCATGGGTACCAATAAATTGAAAGCGCAACTATAGGCATGGGCCAGAGGCAGGAAACATAACTCACGTTCACCCCGGAACAATAGATCCAGTGTCCGGGCATACGTCACGTTTCCGGCTAAATTATTCCCCGTCAACATAACCCCTTTGCTAAATCCGGTCGTACCCGATGTATAGTTGATCTCTACCACCTTGTCATTATCCAACTCAGCGTATTTGATATCCTCTTGGGTGAAGCCATCCGGATATTTCTCGGTCATCTTCTCATCCAGCGATTTCATCAACTTCTGGATATTCTCTCCATCCCGTTGATGCAAGCAACGATAATCGGAAAGAGAGAATACACCGCGAACCTCTTCTATCTTATCTTCCTCCAAAGAATCCCAAATCCGGTCGCTAACAAACAAAAAGACAGATTCCGAGTGGTTAATAATATGATGTACATCATTCGGATTAAAGTCCTGAAGAATAGGCACGATAATCGCCCCATAAGTAACAACCGCCATATAAGCGATGCACCAACGGGAGCTGTCTTTACCGATCAACGCGATCTTGTCTCCACGACGGACTTGGCACTCATGGAATAAAAGATGAATACGTGCGATCTCCGTTGCTACATCACCGAAAGTAAAGGTTTTACTTTTCCCGTAATCCGTTAATGCCGGCAAGGCCCAGTTTTCCTTGAAACTCTCCTCGTAAATCTTAATGAAATTCTCTTTGATCATAGCACACTTTTGTGAAATTCGCGTAAAAGTAAAAACAAATCCTTACTTTTGCCATGATATAACCTATAAATTTAAAATAAGAATGAAAAGAATCACTCTCGCATGGGCATTGACCCTCTGTAGTTTTATTACATTTATCGCCTGTTCATCCCCAGATGTTGGAGAAAGAAGCGTAAGCATTATCCCCGCTCCGGCCCAAATGACAGTAGGCGAAGGTACATTCACGATCCATCCCGGCATCGAGATCGGTTATGCGGACGAATCCTTAAAGGGTATGGGCGAGTTGCTATCCAACGAGATAGAAAAGTTGTCCGGCATCAAGCTGGCTTCTGCCTCAGACAAAGAATCGAATTGCATCATCTTCCTCGAGTTGACAGATCCGAAAGAGTTCGCCGACCTGCCAAAAGCTTATGGATTGAGTCCGAAAGATAGTGTCCCCGTAGATGAGTCTTACTCCCTCTCCATCCAAAAGAGAAACATCTACATCAAGGCCACTACCCTAGAAGGTATCTATCGAGGTATCACTACCTTGAAACAAATCGTGGGTAGTAACCTACAACCCGGAGGCGAGAAGATTTATCTACCGCTACTGGAAGTGAAGGACGCACCTCGTTTCGCTTGGCGCGGACTCTCTTTCGATGTATCTCGTTGCTTCTTCGATCCCGAGGAAGTGAAACAAGTGATCGATATGGTCGCCTTATATAAGATGAACGTACTGCATATGCATCTTTCCGATAACCAAGGTTGGCGTATCGAAATCAAGAAATATCCCGAACTAGCGGAAATAGGAGGTCAACTTCCCAACAACGGGAGAAAAGGTGGCTATTATACGCAAGAGGAATTCAAGGATCTCGTGAATTACGCGAACGAACGCTTCATCACGATCATCCCGGAAGTGGATATCCCGGGGCATACAGCTGCCGTATTCGCCGCCTATCCGGATTTCAAGAACGCGGTTAAATTCAAGACCAAGGTTAACATCCCGGGGCAGGCCTTCAATGCCCTCGACGTAGATGATCCGAATGCGATGCAATTTACGGAGGATGTTATCGCGGAGCTAGCCGCTTTAGCTCCCGGAAACTACATTCATATCGGAGGTGACGAGGCGATCGGCTTACCTCATGATAAGTTCGTCCGTTTTATAAATAAGACACGGGAAATCGTACTGAAGAATGGAAAGAAAATGGTCGGCTGGCAAGAAACCGCCCGTGCGGATATCTCGGAAGGCGATGTCATCCAGCACTGGATTTATCTGAAGCAAAAAAGCGAGGACTCTTCTAAGAAAAAAGATAATATACCTGCCGAATATAAAGAGATCATGGCCTTATTCGCAGAATTCATGAAAGAGGCACCAAAAGATCCGGGACTTGGTATATCCAAAAAAGCGAAAGTGATTCTCTCGCCGAGCGGTTACGTTTATCTGGACCATAAATATCTGGAACCAAGTGCGGACTCCACCCAAAACGCGGAGCAAGAACGTCTGGGCATGGCCGCCTATGAGAAACAAACGATCCAAGAAATGTACGACTGGGACCCGATGACCTTCAACCCAACTGTAGAGAATCCTCAAAAAGATGTAGCGGGTATAGAAGCCGCTATCTGGTGCGAGACGATCACCAATTTCAGAGATCTGCAATTCCTGTTAATGCCCCGTTTGGCTGGTGTCGCCGAAAAAGGTTGGTCCAAAGTAGAGAACACACATTGGGACGAATATAAAGTAAGACTTGGTGCGCAAGCCCCCTTATGGGAAAAGGCCGATTGGAACTATTTTAAATCATCCTTAGTGGATTGGAAATAACAGTACAAAATCTTCATAATATTACGAATATTTCGAAATAAATTAAATATCTTTGTCCTATTAACTTTAGGACAAAGATATTTTTATGAATAAATGGCTTATTATATTTGCGATATTACTAACCGCTTGTACCGGCACAAGCGAGAAATCAGAGGAATGTGTAACAATTGACCTAGCAACTGTTTTTGACCATCAACCTCAAGAAGTAGCCTTAAAGAAATGGGCGAAATCCATCCAATTCATCCCTCTGCAAACGAATGACTCAATCTTGATCAAATACATCTCCCGCATTATTAAACACGGCGATAAGCTATTGGTGCAGCATGATAACAGAGCTTCTGTTTTCGACTTGGCAGGAAAATATTTATACGATATCGGCAAACAAGGAGGAGGTCCGGATGAGTTTAGTCGTATATCCGGACTAGAACCTCATGATCATCTTATTTATATAAAAGATAGCCCCATCCGAATAAAGGTATACGATTGGCAAGGGAAATTCCACCAAACCATTCAAATTCCGGATAAGAACATCCGGGGATTTTATCCACTCCCTAAGACGAACGTTATCCTAGGTCACGTACCCAACCTCTCTGGCAACGCACCCATTCGGTTCTATTTTTGCCAAGATACAGTCATATCGGATAGCATACCTTACTATAAATCTTATACAGAACCTCCTTTCGTCATGACATTTACCTATGAGTTCCGTCCTTTCGACGGAAATAAGATTGCCGCATTTAAGGAGTTGTTCTGCGATACGATATTTAAAGTTTCCAACGACATGAAGCTAACTCCTTATGCCGTCCTCGATCTAGGTAAATACCGAACGCCCGAGGAACTCCGTTATAATATCACGATAGACGATATAAAAAACGACCTGTTCAGGACAAAGACGATCCCTGTCATACCCGGGCAAATCGGAGACCGGCTCTATATGCATAACTTCTCCGATAAAGATACCTATACATTATATTATGATATAGCGGAGAAGCAATTAGCCTATGTACAATTCATATACCCGGAAAACTCATTTGAACTTCCCGAAGAAGCCTATTTCACTCCCAAATACATCTCAAACGACAACCGTTACCTAATCGATTGGGAGCAACCCGAGAATGATAACAATCCGGTATTAATCTTAGTGGAGCCCTAGTTGCCGTATTTCCTCTATCGGCACAATAAACAAAACAAGGCCGCAGCAAGGACTATTCGATAACAAGTCTTCATAAATAATGTTGCTTGACTGTATCTATTCCTTAGTTCACGGCATGGTTTTTACAGACCACGTCATGGTTTATACAGACCACGACGTGAATCGCACAGACCACGACGTGGTTTGTAGAATATATCCAATAGTAAAGAAGAATAGATAGGCTTCCGGAAAACTATTTATGCAATAGTAAAGAGTTTTTAAGTCCATCTCAATCCGAACTCTTTACTAATCCGGGCTTAATTAGTACCTTTGCACTCTAACTAAATCGAAAATGATAGATCAGACCGTATTTAACAATAAAAAGGCCGCTTATTATACGCTGGGTTGCAAACTAAATTTCGCGGAGACCTCTACCATTGGAAAGCTATTAGCCGAACAAGGGGTACGCAAGGTGCGTCCCGGGGAAAAAGCGGATATATGCGTGGTGAATACTTGCTCCGTAACGGAACTGGCCGATAAGAAGTGCCGGCAAGCGATCCGTCGGATCAGCAAGCAACACCCCGGTGCCTTTATCGTGGTGACCGGTTGCTACGCACAGTTGAAGCCGGAGGAAGTCTCCCATATAGAAGGCGTGGACTTGGTTCTTGGCGCCGAACAGAAATTAGAGATCCTTCAATATCTGGAGAACCTGGAGAAGAAAGAACACGGAGGAACTGTTATCGCCTCACAAAGCAAGGATATACGTTCCTTCTCCCCTTCTTGCTCGGCCGATGACCGTACACGTCATTTCTTGAAAGTACAAGATGGATGCGATTATTATTGCTCCTATTGTACCATTCCTTTCGCCCGTGGAAGAAGCCGGAACGGGACGATCGCCAGCATGGTGGAACAGGCGCAGGAAGTCGCTCGTAAAGGAGGTAAGGAGATCGTATTGACAGGCGTAAATATCGGGGACTTCGGCAAAAGTACCGACGAGACCTTTATCAACTTAATCCGGGCTTTGGATGAGGTAGATGGAATCGTACGATATCGTATCTCTTCCATCGAGCCGAATCTGATTACCGACGAGGCCATAGATTTCGTGGCCCATAGCAAACGTTTCGCTCCTCATTTCCATATCCCTTTACAAAGCGGCAGCGATGCTGTCTTGCAATTAATGCGCCGCCGTTACGACACCGCTCTTTTCCGTCATAAGATCGAAAAGATCAAGGAAATAATGCCGCATGCTTTCATTGGCGTAGACGTAATCGTTGGAACCCGTGGCGAGACAGACGAGTACTTCGAGGAGGCCCGCCAATTCATCGATAGCTTGGATATAAGCCAACTGCACGTGTTCAGTTATTCGGAACGCCCGGGTACCCAAGCGCTGAAGATCGATTATGTAGTAGACCCAAAGACCAAACACGCACGCAGTCAACAACTCTTGGATATCTCAGACCAGAAACTTCATGCCTTTTATGAGGCCCATATCGGACAAGAAGCGAATGTCTTATTCGAACACACCAAGAAAGACGGCAAGATGCACGGTTTCACCGAGAACTATATAAAGGTAGAAATCCCTTATGATGCCGCTTTGGTCAATGAGACCCGCAAAGTCGTACTAGGCGGCTGGAATGAGGATCGCACCGCATTAATAGTCAACAATCAATCATCAACCGTCAACTAAGATGTGGGATAAAATACAATATGCCTTTCTTTATAGCTGGGTAAAAGTACACGCCTTACTTCCCATGCGAGCTTTATACGTGTTATCAGACATCCTATATGTCCTTATCTATAAGATAGCCGGATACCGGGTAAAAGTAGTGCGCCGTAATATAACCGCCTCTTTCCCGGATAAATCCAAGGCTGAGTGGCGTCAGTTGGAACGCCGGTTCTACCATCATTTCGCCGATTATATCGTGGAAACGATTAAATTGGCCCATATCTCTCTGGATGAGATACAACAGCGAGCCTATCTGAAGAACCCGGAATTGGTTGACCAACTTATGGAGAAAGGCCATACTTGCTTCATCCTCACGATGGGGCATTATGGCAACTGGGAATGGTTCTCCGGATCGACCACCCGTTTCGAGGACTCACGCATCTATCAGATATACCGTCCGTTAAACAACAAGGCCTTTGATAAGCTATTCGCCGATCTCAGGACACAGTTCGGTTCTTTCGGCATCAAGAAAAACGATACGATACGGGATATCATCAAGTTAAAACAAGACAAAACCAAATCTGTCGTTATCTTCTTGGCGGACCAGACACCCAGCAAGGCCAACCTGCATTATTGGACCGAGTTCCTTCATCAAGATACAGCCATATTAACCGGTCCGGAGCGTATCGCACGGAAACTGAACCTGCCTGTGATCTTCCTCGATACCCAAAAAGTAAAAAGAGGATATTACACCGTAGACATGAAGCTGATTACGGAGAATCCAAAAGAGACTCCGGAAAATTACATCACCGAGCGATACGCACGACTTTTAGAGAAAATGATCTTGCGTGATCCGGCCTACTGGCTATGGACCCATAAACGTTGGAAACATAAACACGAGCAACAAGGATGAAAAAAGTAGCGATTGTCATCTTAAACTGGAACGGAAGAAAGCTAATGGAGGAATTCCTTCCTTCCGTCGTATCCAACTCTCCGGAATGGGCGGAGGTTATCGTAGCAGATAACGGTTCTACCGATGACTCGATCGAGATGTTGAAAGCAAAATTCCCGACCGTCGGCATTATCTCCTTCAACCAGAATTATGGTTTTGCCGAAGGATATAATCAAGCGCTCAAAAGGCTCGACCATGAATATTGCGTTTTATTAAACAGCGACGTAGAAGTTACTCCCAATTGGTTAGATGCCCCGATTGCCACTCTCGACTCTGATCCGTCAATCGCTTGTGTCCAACCCAAAATACGGGCTCAACGAAATAAAGAATACTTCGAGTACGCGGGTGCGGCCGGAGGATACATTGACAAATACGGCTATCCATTTTGTCGGGGGAGAATCTTGCATATCGTGGAAAAGGACGAGGGGCAATACGACACTCCCGCCGATATCTTATGGGCGACAGGAGCCTGCTTATTCGTTCGTACGGCTACGTATAAGGAAGTCGGGGGATTAGATGCCGGATTCTTCGCACATCAAGAAGAAGTCGATATGTGTTGGCGTTTACGTTCCCGGGGATATCGGTTGGTATGCGTCCCACAATCCATCGTTTACCATGTCGGTGGAGCCACCTTGAATGCGGAAAGTCCCCGCAAGACTTTCTTGAATTTCCGAAACAGCTTATTGATGCTTTACAAGAATTCCCGGGAAGAAGATCTAAAGCATGTGATGTGTGTCCGCTTTTGGCTAGACTATATCGCCGCCGCAAAGTTCCTGCTGGAAGGACATTTCGCGAACGCCAAAGCTGTTTATGAGGCACGGAAAGCCTATCACCAACTCAAACCGGAATATACGCCTAAGCGTAAAGAGAATCTGGAGAAAAGAACACTGAGCACCATCCCGGAACTTATGCGGGACAGTTTAATTCTGGCATTTTATCTAAAAGGGAAGAGGACATTCAAAGCGATAAAGGATAGACGATAAAGAAACCGGCCTTCTTACTTCCCCTAAGGAGAAAAGAAGACCGGTTCGCAAAAAATATATAAGATTTTAAGTATCAATCCCTGTAAAATGGATATCAAAAAACCACCCGATAAAAAAAGAAATCCCGGGAGAGAGCCAAAGCCGATGAATAAGACAGGTCAAGTCTCTGCAACTTCAAAATGGTCTTTTCACTAACGGCACGTTTCGATGTCTTGGCGATCCCGGTATATACCTCATGAAAAGGAAAAGCTTGCTCCACAAGTTGCTCTTGTACAGCTTTATTATAAGCGGCACGCAAGATTCTCATATAAAATGAGCTACTATTCTTACTCACTCTCCTTCCCCATAGCCATTTCTCATATTTGCAAGCCGTATCGGAGTCTAATGCGGTGAGAGGTATATCACAATTCTCTAAAAAAGAGGAAAAGCTGTTCAATGTTCGTAAATAATTACGGGAAGTACTGAATTGACCGCTATCATGAAGGAGTCCAATCTCTTTTCTCAAATAGTCCAACATTCCGGTTTCAGTTTTTGGAGATCGGCAACTAACACTTAATTATTTCGACGATATTCGGTTGGAGTGACCCCATAGCTTTGTTTAAAAGCCGTACTAAAATAACGAGCGCTGGAAAAACCGACACGGTCCGCTACTTCCTGAATACTGATATCCTTATGAGATGAAAGCAACCGAGAAGCCTCGACCATACGAAACCGAATCACATAATCACCAACCGAGACATCCGACAAATGACTGAACTTGCTATAAAGCGTCGTTCTACTCATCGCCATCGCAGAGGCGATAAAAGGCACATTCAAATCCGGATTACTCAAGTTCTCCCGAAGCAACGTATTCAATTTACACATGAATTGTTCGTCCGCATTGCTTGTCGCATCCTCTTTTGGAGAGAATAGACAACCGGACTCACGATAACGCACACGAAGTAGGTCTCGCTGTCTCAATATATTCCGTAGAATCACCAACAAGGAATCTATATCAAACGGCTTCGCCAAATAGATATCCGCCCCTGATTTATACCCCTCTACCGAACTTGCTTGATCCACCCTAGCGGTCAATAGAACCACAGGAATATGGCTAACCGCTACGTCGTTCTTGATTCGGTAACACAGCTCAAAACCATCAGTCCGAGGCATCATGACATCACTGATTACAATATCCGGCTGACATTGCCTCAAGATTTCCCAAGCCTCTTCCCCGTCTCCGGCTACAAAAACCTCCTTAAACTCTGCCTGCAAGACACCGAGTAAGTAGTTACGCAGCTCTATCTCATCTTCAACCACCAACAATGTATATTTAGCAAGCTCCGTATCTACCTGTACTCCGCACACATCTGTTTCCGGCATGTCAGTGCCCTTCACGCTTAAATCGATAACCCTATCCGGTTCCGCGGCAACAAACGCTTGCGTGAAAGGAAGGTCGAAATAGAAAGTGGCACCTCCATCCTCATTATTGTAAGCACCTATACTTCCGCCATGCAACTCTATAAGTTTCCGGGCATAAGCCAACCCGATCCCACTCCCTTTACGGTCGTGTTCACCTTGGTAAAAACAGGTAAAAAGACGGTTTATATCCACATGTCTCAATCCGATCCCCTGGTCCGCAAGGAAAACCCGCACATTCTTATCCATACGCTCCGTACCAATGACTAATGAGGTATCCGGATCGCTGAATTTCATCGCATTTATCAATAAATTAGATAAAACGACACGGCATTTGGAAGTATCAAAGGGTACTTTCTCTACTGAAGCATCCAACTGGAACCGCACAGAAATCCTACGGGCTTCGAATTCCATGATAAAATCATCCGTTACCGATCGTATCCAATCGTTAAGATCGTAAAAACGAATATCCATAACATCGCCGTTCGTATCAGACTTCTGGGCATCGAGCACCATATCGACGATCTCCCGCATCCGGCAAGTTTGCAACAACAAACCATCCAATTGCCGGGATACATCTTTATCCGTCACCTTTCCGGATTTCAGCAAACGTTTGAGCGGAGCATAGATCAAAGTAAGCGGCGTACGTAATTCATGGCTGATGTTCACCATGAAACGGACTTTTTCCTCATAAAACTTTCGTTCATGTTCTTTCATAGCCCAAGCAAGTTTCCGTTCTTTGCGTCGCATGACAGACCAGATCATCCCTCCAATT
>OGGE01001441.1_pt1 | contig 14447 bp, 7 predicted proteins | sample 1571121 | NCBI WGS metagenome assembly OGGE01 (sample SAMEA2581959, study PRJEB24529) | metagenome | biome: Human gut stool | place: China | collected 2011
CCCTGACCGGCGTATATGGCTTAGAGCAGATCCCGGCGAATATGATCGAGCGGGTGGAGGTGATGCGCGGAGGAGGCTCGGCCTTGTTCGGTTCGTCCGCTATCGCCGGTACGATCAATATCATCACGAAGGAGCCGATGCGCAACTCCGCCCAGATCGCCCATTCGTTGACGATGATCGGGGGAAGCCGCCCGGATAACAATACCACCGTGAACGCCTCGTTGGTGACGGACGATCATAAGGCGGGTATCTACCTCTTCGGGCAGGGCCGCCACCGTGCCTCTTACGACCATGATGGCGACGGCTACTCAGAGCTTGGTAAGCTGGAGGGGAAGACCCTAGGATTTCGTTCTTACTTGAAGACCAGCAATTACTCCAAGCTGACTTTCGAGTACCATAACATCAGCGAGTTCCGCCGGGGCGGTAATTTATTGGATCTTCCGCCTCATGAGACGGATATCACCGAGCAGACCGACCACCAGATCAACGGGGGAGGCCTGAAATTCGATCTTTTCTCTCGCGACTACCATCATCGGCTGAATGTGTATACCTCCGCCCAGCATACGAAACGCCAGAGTTATTACGGTGCCGGAAAAGATCCGAACGCCTATGGTAACACGACGGACATGACCTTTATCGGTGGCGCCCAATACTCCTACGAATGGGACAAATGCCTTTTTATGCCCGCTACCTTTACGGGAGGTGCTGAATATAGCTACGATGATTTGCGGGACGAGATGCTTGGTTATAACCGTACGATCGCCCAGACCGTGCATATCGGTAGTGCTTTTGCCCAGAACGAGTGGAAGAATGATCGTTGGAGTTTCTTGATCGGTGGCCGTTTGGATAAGCATAATATGATGGATCACGTGATCTTTAGCCCTCGTGCGAACGTGCGTTTCAATCCGACGAAGGATATCAACCTGCGTATGTCGTACTCCAGCGGTTTCCGGGCTCCTCAAGCGTTCGACGAGGATTTGCATATCACCGCCGTGGGTGGCGACGTGGCGATCATCCAGATCTCCCCGGACTTGAAGGAGGAGAATTCGCAGAGCGTGAGTGCTTCCGTAGATTTTTATCATCGCTTCGGCCCGGTTCAAGTGAATTTCTTGGTGGAAGGTTTCTATACGGATTTACGGAACGTGTTTATCTTGGAGGAGATCGGCCGTGACGAGGACAATAACCTGCTGATGGAACGCCGTAATGGAAAGGGTGCCCGTGTGATGGGTATCAATCTGGAGGGTAAGATGGCCTATTCTTGGATGCAGATACAGGCGGGCGCTACTTTGCAACGGAGCGGCTACAAGGAGGCAGAGCAATGGAGCGAGAACCCGAATATCACCCCGCAGAAGAAGATGTTCCGCTCTCCGGACGTATATGGTTATTTCACTTCTACCTTCACGCCGGTCAAGCGTTTCTCCGCTTCCTTGACGGGTACATATACGGGAAGTATGTTGGTGCAGCACTTGGCGGGTTATATCCCGGAAGATCGTGAGGAGAAGACTCGTGATTTCTTCGACTTGAATCTCAAGCTGGCTTATGACTTCCCGATCTTCAAGTCCGTGACTTTACAGGTAAATGCTGGAGTCCAGAATATCTTCGACTCCTATCAAGATGATTTCGACAAGGGAGCGCACCGGGATGCCGGGTATATCTATGGCCCGGGGATTCCCAGAAGTTATTTCGTGGGGTGTAAGATCAGTTATTAAATACTCGGCGAGCCTCCGCGGGGCTATTCCTCCACTATTCTCTCTATATAATTTGGCGGCAGGGTGGTGCGTGGCACTTTCATGCCGCCAAACCATTTATGCAAAGGCAAATCGAAACCAGTTCCATTCATGTAATTATAGAGGGAAACGCGAAGCCCCTCGCTGAAAAGCTCCGGATCGCAGCCGGAAAGCGCCTCGAACTGTACGTCATTACGGGCGAATCCGCCAAAGGGAGGCTCCGTGACACGGCAACTGTACTCGGCGGGGTGCAACCCCACAGGACTATGTGCTGTCATGGCGAAACGATGCCAAAATCCGGATTGGATCAGCCCTAGCTCAAACATTTGCCGGACTGTTTCCAAGGAATCTATGGTTTCTTGAGCGGTTTGGGTCGGGAAACCATACATCAAATAGGCATGGACCATGATACCAGCCCCGGTAAAGTTGTTGGCGACCCGTGCCACCTGAGCCACTGTCACCCCTTTATTTATCAGTTTGAGGAGTCGGGGAGAGGCTACTTCCAGGCCTCCCGATACGGCGATGCAGCCACTTCGTTGAAGAAGGTCGCATAGTTCCTCAGTATAGCTTTTCTCAAAACGAATATTTCCCCACCACACGACGGTTATCCCACGGCGGATGATCTCCTGCGCCATTTCCCGTAGCAAGGCGGGTGGAGCGGCCTCGTCCACGAAATGGAAGCCGATCTCGCCGGTTTGCTCGATCAAGCGCTCCATACGGTCTACCAAAGTCTTGGCCGTATTCGGCTCATACCGTTTGATGTAATCCAGCGAACCGTCGCAGAAGGCGCATTTCCCCCAGTAGCAACCGTGTGCCAAGGTCAGTTTGTTCCAGCGGCCGTCGCTCCAAAGCTTGTGCATCGGGTTGGCCATTTCCATGACAGAGATGTATTTGTCCAGTGGCAAGCCTTCGTAATCCGGGAATCCGGTCTCGTTTTGCCGGCAAGCGGGATAAGCGGGGTTGTCTTGATAAACGACCCGGCTGCCGCTCTCGTCCAAGGAGAAGGTGCGTACCAGTTCCTCTTTGGGGATCGCCCCGTCCAGATAGCGCAACGTTTGGTAAAGCGGGTCCTCTCCATCATCCAGCAAGAGGTAATCGATGTATTTGAAGAAGCGGGTATCCGTGATGGAGCGAAGTTCCGTATTCACGAAACCGCCTCCCATAAGGATCGGGATATCGGGATGTGCCTGCCGTAGCCATTGGGCGAGCCGGAGGGAACTGAATAAATTCCCCGGGAAAGGTACGCTGAAAGCGATCGCCTTGGGCTTGCTCTCGGCGATGTGCTTTTCCAATAGCGGTTGCGTCAGGCGGTCGATAAAGCCGAAAGTTTTTTGGAGGGCTTCCTCGATCTCGTCGAAGGAGGAGGCGCAGCGGCCTAGATGCTCGGCATATCGGCTGAAACCGAAATCCGGGTCGATCGTTTCCCGGATCAAGTCGCAGAGATCCTCCAGATACAAGGTTGCCAGATAACGGGCTTTATCCCGTAATCCCGAAGTACCGAACGCCCATTCCAGCTCCTCCTCGTTTTGGCTCCCGCGATCGCTTTCTGGAAGGTAATTTTGATTACAGATGCGATAAGCGAGAGGATCGTTCTTTCCTTGAAGGAAAGCGACAACGGCGGTTATCGTGTCGATATACCGTTGCTTATTAGCCAGCATCCCCCGGACTTTAGCCGGATATTTACCTTTCCGTCGCTCGATCTCGGAGAATAACTCCCTGAGACCCTGCGTGGAAAACAAAGTCAAGATTGTCTCGATACCCAGATCGGTCTGCCCGGCACGTACACCCTTTGCCTCCAAATAACCTTTTAGGTAAGCCGTGGAAGGATAAGGCGTATTGATCTGCGTAAACGGAGATAAAACCAGAAGAACCGAAGCTAATCCCATATCAACTCAACTAATTTTCAATTATTCAAGCTATTGTTGATAGACTCGATATAGTCCAGAATCTCATCCCGTCCCTCTTTCTTCTCCGAGGAAGAGAGGAAGATCGGAGGAAGCTCTTCCCAAGTCTCCAGTAATTTATCCGTATAGACTTTTAGGTTCTCTTTCAAGCGTCCCTTGCTGATCTTGTCGATCTTCGTGAAGATGATGGAGAAAGGAACCCCGCTCTCACCCAGCCATTCCATAAACTCCAGATCGATCTTTTGCGCCTCGTGGCGGCAGTCCAAAAGGACAAATAGGTTGGTCAGTTGCTCGCGATCGAGGATATAGTTCTCGATGATACGTTTCAATTGCTCCCGGTTCTCCTTGCCTCGTTGGGCGAAGCCATACCCCGGAAGATCTACCAGATACCACTCGTTATTGATAAGAAAATGATTGATAAGTAAAGTCTTACCCGGTGTTTGCGAAGTCATCGCCAAGCCCTTCTTGTTGGTAAGCATATTGATCAAGGAGGATTTGCCTACATTACTTCGTCCGATGAAGGCATACTCCGGCTTATTACCCTCGGGGCATTTCCTTACGTCTGTGTTACTGATAACAAATTCTGCGCTTTTAATTTCCATAAAATATAAATTAATGAATAATGAGTAAATGAATAATGGCGAGACCTAATTCTCAATTTTCAATTTTCCATTTTCAATTGCCGAAAGCCACAGCCCGGCGAACGTGATGCCTCCGTTTACCATAAGCATCTCGTAGCCGAACGTATAGCCTGCGTATTGTTTCACCAAGAAATCCGTGGCGAGGCAAATCAACGGGGAGGCTATACAGATATAGGGCACGTATTTGTCACGGGGGTTCCGCTTCGTGAAAAGCCCGAAAACAAACAGCCCCAATAGAGGACCATACGTGTACGACGCTATCATGTAGATCGCGTCGATAACACTCCGGTTATTTACGGCCTTGAACGCCAAGATGATCAAGACGAACAAGACGGATATCATCACGTGTACCTTTAGGCGGGTACGTTTCGCCCTTTTCGCTTCCTCTCTCTGCACGCCGAGGATATCCACGCAAAAAGAGGTGGTGAGCGCTGTCAACGCCGAGTCGGCGCTACTGAAAGCCGCCGCTATGATACCGATCGTAAAGAAGATCAAGATACTCCCGCCCAAGATCCCCGAGGTACAAAACATCGGGAGGATATCGTCGTTGAGGGTTGGCAACTGGATGTTCCGCTGTGCCGCCAATGTCAGTAGCAGTACCCCCAACGCGAGAAACAAGAAGTTGACCGGCGTGAAGGCGAAGCCATATGTGTACATGTTTTTCTGGGCATCCTTCAAGCTCTTGCAGGAGAGGTTCTTTTGCATCATGTCCTGATCCAGCCCGGTCATGACGATCGTGATAAAGATACCGCTGAAGAACTGCTTGAAGAAGTTCTGCGTACTATGCCAATCGCCGAACTCGAAGATCCGGAAATGAGGGCTTTCCACCAAGGTCTGCGCCATACCCCCGAAATCCAGTCCCATCTTGTCCTTCACCTGCCAGATGATCACGATCAACATTGCCACGAGACAAAGGGCCTGCAACGTATCTGTCCAGATGATCGTCTTGATACCGCTCCGGAACGTATATAGCCATACCAGCAGGATACTGAGGATAGCGGTCACGGCGAATGGGATGTTCCAAGCGTTGAACACGTAGGTTTGCAAGATCAAGACCACTAGATATAAGCGTGCGGCCGCCCCTACGATCTTCGAGAGCAGGAAGAATGAGGCCCCTGTCTTGTACCCCCTTCTCCCGATCCGGTCATCCAGATACGAGTAGATGGAGGTAAGTTGCAACTTATAGTATAGCGGTAGTAATACCTTGGCTATAATGATATATCCCACGAAGAAGCCTAATACAGTCTGCATATACGTCATATCGATCGCCCGCACCATGCCGGGTACCGATACGAACGTCACCCCCGATAAGGATGTCCCTACCATACCGATAGAAACGATATACCAAGGTGATTTCCTGTTCCCGAGGAAGAATGCCTCGTTGCTGTTATTACGTCCCGTGATCCATGCTATCAGCAGCAAGACGGCGAAATAGGCAGCGATAATAAAAAGGATGATATAGCTGTTCATGTATTGCTAACTTCTGTCTTCTTCTCCGCAAAGATACGGCTTTACTTTGAAATAACCGGCATATGCGTGGATTCTACCGTGATGGGTTTCTTGAAGCCCTTTAGGTAGTCCATGAAAGCGTCAGTCGATATGATACCTAAATTGTCGAATTCCGGGATCTCGTAGCCCTTGAATAAAGAGGCGTCGTACCCGTCTCCGCCATCGGTGATGAAAGCGTCTAGGGTCACCACGCAAGAGGTATTGTCCTCGATCTCGGTCTTTTGCCCGTCTCTCGTATAGACTATTTTCTCGATCTTATTTCCGCTTAGGGTAAGCGTGAGGTCGGAGGATTGAAGGAAACCGTTCGGATTCTTCCGTCCATCCTCCAATAGCTTCTTCAACCGCTTGCCGTCGAAACGATAGGCAACGATAGCGGAGCCGAAAGGCAAGATGTTGCCGGCACGCAGTCGGGTGATATCCCCTTTCGGGAGGGCCGCACGGATACCTCCGTAATGGTTTACGCCGATCACCGGCTGATCCTTGTAAGCGGGCATCTCTTTTTGGAAACGCTGGGCGTAAGCGGCCGTGACCAACGCCCCGATAGGCGTATAGTCGAACTTATTGATGGTACGGTCGTGGATCAAGGCCTCTTTTGCCGTGGCAAGTTTCTCGTTCAGCCGATATTTATCCATGATCTTCTCCACGGCCTCTCGCATCTCCGGGTTCTCCTCGCAGGCTACACGCACGGTATCCCCTTGGATGAAAGAGATATCCCGGTGTCCGTTGAAATCATGTATCTGGAACAGCAGTTTCCCGATATGGGTACCGTTTACGCCGGCTTGGATGATGGGAATGTTATTGATCTTATCGAGCACCAGCTCATGCGAGTGGGCGGATATGATGGCGTCTACCTTATCGATGAACGGCAGTCCTTGGGCGTTCTCCTCGGTGATGCGGTAAGGCATTTTCATATCCGTGCCGATGTGCATCAAGAGGATAATCATATCGATCTGGCCCTCTTTCTTTAACTGGTAGACGGTTTGTATGCACACCGCTCCCAGCGGATGCGTGAACTGAAGCCCTTTCAGGTTCTCCGGCTTGGTCTTGACGTAGGTGTCCGTCGTGGTCAGTCCGATGAAGGCTATGCGCAGGGAGGAGCCATCTTTCAACTTACGCTCTACGATACGGTAGGGACTCAACCAGTTGGGGTGAGTATATCTCTTCTCTTCGGTGATATTGGCGGCCACATGGGGGATATTCAAGGCGGCGGTGTCCACTAGATAAGAAAGTCCCCAGTCGAACTCGTGGTTACCGATGGCGGACATTTCCACGTCCATCGCCTCGTACATTTCTTTGATAGGCTCGCCTTTCGTGATCTTGGAGAAATAGCTTCCGCTGAAATTATCTCCGCCTGAGACAACGATGGAATGCGGATAGCGTTGTTTCTCGTTTTGTGTCATTTGTACCAACCGGGCGGCTCCCGGCGTGATCCCGTCGGAGGCGAAAGCCCCATGAAAATCGTTGAATGAGAAAATGGCTAAAGTGTCTATCGAGCTGGACGGGGTGGCGATATCTTGTGCGAATAGGGGAGCGGTTAGTGCGCTGCCTAGCAAAATCGCTGATACGAATTGTTTTTTCAGTCCCATGGTTGTATGTATTAATAGGGACAAAAGTAGGAAAAATAACGAGATTCACCGAGGAAAACGCCCGATTCGTCGAATTCTTTTTGATCGTTTTAAACCTTCGGCCTACCTTTGTGTCATAGTAATAGCTCGTGAGAGTGAAAGCGAACCGGTTGTTCATCATAACCGGGAAATAGGTAAACATTAAGTCAAAGGGCCGCCGTCCGGATAAGATGCGGCCCTTTTGATTTATTCGGACTTGAGGTTGTTTACGGGATTGTCGTGGGTGGTACGGAATACGTTATATCCGGAAACCGCCAGTATGACGGTGAGTACCAATACGCCTCCTCCCACGAATAGATACCAGGATAGCTGGATCTTTTCCGAAAATTGCTCTTGCCATTTTTGGGAGATATAGAAAGCGATACCGCAACCAAGTAAGATGGCCGGCAATGCCATGGTGATGATATCTTTCAAGAAAATATGGAGTATGTCTTTTACCGTGGCTCCGTTAATCTTGCGGATCGCCATTTCTTTCCGGCGACGGTTCACCTCGTCGTTCGTGTATCCGATCAATCCGATAAAGACGATCAGCAAGGTGACGATGCCACCGATCATGACGGAGTCACGGAATTTCCGGGAGGAGGTGTATCCTTCCAGCATCTCGCTCTTGAAGGAGATCACGTTGAGTTCTTTATCCGGGATGAGTTGCCCAATTAGATCCTGCGTCTTGCGTAGGGCCTCGGAAGAAAGGCTATGGTACCGAATGACCATATGTTGGGCCGCCCCTTTCGTATAGAACATGATCTTGGCTCGCGGATCTTCTCCCGCTATGGAACCTAGGCGGAAATCCTCGAACACGCCCCGGATCGTGAAGAGAGGCATCGACTCGGACTTGGTATCGTGTCCGGTTATTTGTACCGTCTTGCCCACGGCTCCGTCGCTCCAGACGGCGAAAGGCTTCATGTATTCAATGAAATTGCGGCTCACCAGTATCTCTTGCGAGGAGGTGGTATTCTCTGTGAAGTATTGTCCTTCTACGATCGGGATTTCCAATACGTTCAGGTAATCGTTTCCTACGTCGTAGAGGTCGGCGATGTTGAATAGTTCCCGGTCGTCTCCCGGAAGATAGACGTTATTGCCCGAGGCTCCCCAGAAAGGAAGGTTATAGCAAGTCGTGATGGCGTCTACCTCGGGCAATCTCTGGGTTTCCTCGATCAGTTTGGCACGCCCCGTGGAGTCTACGGCACCGATATACACATAGGCGAGGTTCTCGGGATTGTATCCCGGATGATCATTTACCATATGGTCGTATTGCTTGCCTACCACTAGCAATAAGGAGGCGAGGAAGCTGATTGCCGTGAACTGGAAGAACAAGAGTCCCAGTTTCCAAAGGCGGCGTGCTTCACGAATGCTCCGGAAAACAGCCGCTACAGGAATGCGTCCTAAGAACCAGCCGGTAGCTATGCCCGTAGAGATAAGTACGACTATGACCGTGAGGCATATCGCCCACATACCCGTGGATAGGAATAACGATCGGACTCCCGTGCCGATCAGCTCCTTTATAATTCCTTGAAATCCTAGGATCAAAAGTACGACCAGCGCTAGCGCGACGGTGACGTGGGTCCCTACCTCGGACAACGCCATACCTTGGATATCCTTACCGCTCGCCCCGTAACATTTGCGTACGGCCATCTCTTTCGTGCGGTTCACGATGGAGGAGATCACGATCAATATATAGTTCATTACGGCGGTGAAGATCAATACGAAGGCGATAAACGAGAGGATCAAGGCCATACGTTTGGCCATATCGTCCTCCATATGTACGTTGAGTAGTTTGTGGAAGGTGAAGGTCAGTTCCACGCCGGCTTTCTTAAGGTCGTTTACGGGGAAATGCTTGTCGATCATCTGTCTCATTCCCGCTTCCAACTGGGCCTCTGTCGTCCCCGGCGATACCTTGACATAACTTTGGTAGCGGTCGTTTCCGGTTAACATATGGGTTCCGTCCCACATGAACTTGCTGATGGAAGAAAGGGATACGATAATGTCATAACTCTGTTCGGTGTTGTCCGGTAGTTTCTTGAATACGCCGCCTATCGTGAGGGCTTGTCCCGGCGCGTCGTCAATCTCGAAGCGTTTTCCCATCACGTTGCCGCCGATACGTTCGGCGATCTCGTCGGATACGAGCACGTACATGGGTTGGGAGAGAACTTGCTTAGGGTCTCCGATGAGCATGGGGCGGGGCAATACGTCGAAAAGACAACTGTCCGCTAGGATAAAGGTCGCTTTGAGTCGATGCTTGTTGTCGGACATCGTAAAAGGGGAGTTTCCCCGGAAGTACGTATAGCGTGTGGCGGCCTCGATCTCCGGTGTCTCTTGTTTCAAGAGGGGGATTACTCCGGCGGGCGTTTGCCCGTGGTCGCCCACTTCCCCGTTCGTGAAAAATTTCTCATATACTCGATAGATCCGGTCTCCGTCCGGATAGAAGTTATCGTAGGTGTTCTCGAAGTGGACTTTAGCGATCAGCACCAAGCCAATGGTCAGTCCTATACCCAAGGAGATAATCTTCATTACATTGTGTTGCCCTCTTTTAAAAAGGGAGCGAATTGCGATCCCGATGTTTTTCATATTATTATTGTATTATTTTCCGGTAAGATAAAATCAAATACCGTGCCATTGTGTTTATGTGGTTGAAAAACAGAGGGATGAATATCGTATGATTATTTATGAGTGTCCAATAATTGGACAAGGGTGTCCAGATTTTGGACACCCTTGTTTAATACCTTTTCTCAATAGTGGCTCCGGGGAAATAATGCGTGAGGATTTTCCGGTACGAATACCCTTTGGCTCCCATCACGGCGGCTCCGATCTGGCAAAGCCCTACGCCATGTCCCCATCCGGCTCCTGTCAAGATGAAGCGGGAGGGGATATCGAGGCGGATATCCTTCTTATCGACAACAAAGGCCGAGCTGTATAGATGCGTCTCGGATAATGTCCGGCGTATCTCAAGCTCTTTGCCGATGGTGAACGAACGGCGTACCCCTACGATCTTGAGTTTCGTGATACGTCCGGACGAACCTCTTTCCAACGGTACAAGATCGATGATCGGCCCGAAATCCATACCCGTTTTCCGGTGGATCAACCCCGATAGTTCCTCTTGCGTGTATTCTACTTTCCAGCGATAAAAATCAGTAGTTTCCTGATCGTAATTGTTTAGCACCTGGCTGAGTATTTTATTTTCTGTCGTATTACAGAAAGCTTCCGGAGAGCTTCGTATCCACTTTTCTGCTTCTGCTTCCATGCGAAGATCGGGTAGGAGAGCCGTTGTCTTGCTATCCCGTTGTTTGACGAGATAAGGATGTTTCACATCTTCCCAGCAATATTGGAACTCTTCGAAAGCGCCTCCGCAGCATTTAGAGAAGCGGGCATCGCAAATTTGTCCGTTATAGGTCAGCACTTGTCCGCGGGTAGCATGAATGGCTTCCTTCACGATTTCGGTAGATGCACGGGTGATTCCCTGATAACGCTGGCAATGATCGTCGGCACACACATCAAAGTGAGTATGGTCTTCCTGATCGTACCACTTTATTAGTTGACAGTTGACAGTGGACAATTGACAATTGGCTGCGCTATCATGCTGCATAGTAACTGTCAATTGTCCATTGTCAACTGTCAATTGTTCACCATCAACTGTCAATTTATTAATAATGTATTCTTCCGCCTTGATCTTGCTTTCTCCATAAGGACCAATCGGAGCCGGGATTACATCCTCGGTGAGTATATCCCCTACTACGCTATCGGCAGCAGCTTTTACAGAACTGAAGAAAATGAATTTCTTAGCAGAAGATTGAAGAAAGAAATCAAAAATCTTTTGAGTCAAACCGGTATTGATATCAAAGTAAGACTGGGCAGCCGATTGATTCTTTGTATCATGGGCTTTGCCGGCTAAATGGATGATGGCATCAAACTGAGGTAGATTCTGCAAAGGATATGAAATTGTTTCAATATTCTCCCATAGAAAAGTCTTTATCACTCCTTCTTTTGAGGGCATAATGATATCTAAGCCATAGAGATTATTAGCTCCTTTTAAAGCCGATACAAAATTAGAGCCAACAAAGCCGTGTATTCCGGTAATAAGAATATTCATTTTTAATGTACTATTTCCCTATACAATAATATGTGAAACCTATCTCCTGAAGTTCCTTTTTATCATAAATATTTCGTCCATCAAAAACAATAAAATCTCTCATCGTCTTTTTTAAGACTCTCCAACTTGGCATACGGAACTCTTTCCATTCAGTAATTAAAAGCAAAGCATCCGCATCAAGTACCGCATCATACATATCAGTAGCATATTCTACTTTATTGCCTATCCTACGCTGGCACTCTGGAATAGCAATAGGATCGTAGACTTTCACAATTGCGCCTGCTGTAGTAATTTTATTTATTAGAACCAATGCCGGCGCTTCACGCATATCATCCGTCTCCGGTTTAAAAGCCAATCCCCAAAGAGCTATTTTCTTTCCTTTCAGATCATTATTAAAATGCTTCTGCAATTTATCAAAAAGAATACTTTTTTGAACTTCATTTACCTCTTCCACTGCTTTCAATACTCTCATCGGATATCCATTCTTCTCAGCCGTTTTAATTAGAGCCTTCACATCTTTAGGAAAACAAGAACCACCATAACCACAGCCCGGATATAGAAATTTACTACCAATACGACTGTCTGCACCAATTCCTTTACGAACCATATTCACATCCGCTCCGACCAGTTCACACAAGTTGGCAATATCATTCATAAAACTGATACGAGTAGCCAACATGGAATTAGCAGCATATTTTATCATTTCAGCACTGGGAACATCTGTAAATATCAAACGATAATTATTCATCATAAATGGTTTATAAAGACGTTCCATTATCGCTTTTGCTTTATCTGATTCCACACCAACAACTACACGATCCGGCTTCATGAAATCATCTACAGCATCACCTTCTTTCAAAAACTCAGGATTAGAAGCAACATCAAAATCAATAGAAACTTTACGCTTATCCAGTTCCTCCTGAATAACAGCCTTTACTTTCTGAGCTGTACCTACAGGAACTGTACTTTTGGTTACTACCAAAATATACTTTTCCATGTTTTGTCCAATAGATCTGGCAACTTCAAGAACATAACGCAAATCCGCACTACCATCTTCATCAGGAGGAGTACCAACGGCACTGAATACTACTTCAACATCATTCAAACAAGATGCCAAAGAAGTAGTAAACTTCAAACGCCCGGCACTATAATTTCGATGTACCATATCCTCCAGTCCAGGTTCATAAATCGGAATAATACCCTTTTTGAGATTCTCTATTTTAGATTTCATTACGTCCACACAGGTAACATTCACCCCCATTTCCGAGAAACAAGTGCCTGTAACCAAACCAACGTAACCAGTTCCCACTATTGCTATTTTCATACTATTTTTGATTTGAATTTTCTATCTGCATAAATGATAAAAAGAACAATACCAGTCCACGGTTTCTTTCACTCCTTCTTTGATAGATTTATCAGGCTTAAATCCTAATTCTTGTAGTAAAGCAGTAGTATCCGCATTGGTCTGATAAACATCTCCCGGCTGCATAGGCAAGTATATTTTTTCAGCAGGGTGGCCTATGGCTTCTTCTATAGCATGAATAAAATCCATTAACTTCACAGGGTGAGAATTACCGATATTATAAATTTTATAGGGAGCACTTGAAGTGCTTGGATCAGGACACTCCGAATCCCAAGAGACGTTCGGTTGTGGAATGGAATCAACCACTCGTAATACCCCTTTTACGATATCATCTATGTATGTAAAATCACGAAGCATGTCTCCATTATTAAAGACCTTTATAGGGCGGTTATGTAAGATAGCATCCGTGAACAAAAAAGGCGACATATCCGGTCTACCCCATGGACCATATACTGTGAAGAAGCGAAGTCCGGTAGAAGGTATGCCATATAAATGACTATATGTATGTGCCATCAACTCATTTGTTTTTTTGGTAGCAGCATACAGGCTTACAGGGTGAGCTATACTATCTTTCTCTGAAAATGGAACTTTGGCATTCAATCCATAAACACTACTGGAACTTGCATATACCAAATGCTTTATGTTATTGTAACGACAACCTTCAAGTACATTCAAGAAACCATCTATATTACTCTCTACATAAGCATACGGATTCTCTATTGAGTAACGTACACCAGCCTGTGCTGCCAGATTTATCACAATATCAAATGCTCCATTAGCAAAAAGCATTTGCATAGCTTGTCTGTCCTCAAGATTCATTCGCACAAAACTAAACTGCGGATACACATTGCTTGAAGTAAATTTATACCATGATATCTCTTCCCGATTAATCCCCAATACGGAAAGTCTACCATATTTTAGATCCACATTATAGTAGGTATTTATATTGTCAAGGCCTACTACCTCATCACCGCGCATCAACAAACTTCTACAAACATAAGAACCTATAAAGCCGGCAGAACCTGTCACTAATATTTTCATAATTTAAAAATTCGTATAATTAATACTATACAATTTTTCAATTTCTCTCCAAATAATACATTGATCAAAATCTTCTTCAACAAACACTCGCCCTGCCATTCCATGTTTCTCCCGCAATTCATCATCACAGATGTATTTTTGTATGACAGACGCAATTTCATACTTATCATGATTTACAAAATATCCGGTTTTTCCATGACTAATAGCATCAATACAACCCGTAGCTTTAGTAGTTACTACTGGTAATTTCATAGAAGAAGCTTCTAATATTGAGGTTGGAAACCCTTCCCGGTAAGAAGGAAGTATAAATAAGTCCATTAAAGCATAATAATTTTCTATTAATGAATTATCAACATATCCAGTACAAATTATTGAAGTATTATCTTGAATTCTACTTATTATATCTTTAGGTAATGAATCACGTTCTTCCAACATTCCGACCAACAATAATTTTATATTTATACTTTTTTTCTGTAGCACATTAAAGGCATCTACTAATTCTATTATACCTTTATCTTTTACTAATCGGCCAACGTAACCTATAACAAAAGAT
>OGGE01001451.1_pt1 | contig 14336 bp, 9 predicted proteins | sample 1571121 | NCBI WGS metagenome assembly OGGE01 (sample SAMEA2581959, study PRJEB24529) | metagenome | biome: Human gut stool | place: China | collected 2011
ATCCTCGCTTCGGTTGGGAAGATTATGCGGTTGACGTGCTGAGCACGCCGATGATGTTCGCTGATCTGACGCACACTCCGGAAGCGTTGGAAACTCCCGGAACTGATCTGCATCATCCTGCATTCTATGAGAACGCGAACGACGTGTATCCTGATCGAGAACTCAACGCATACGAAATCAATCATGTGATTTCCACGCATTTCAACGATGTGCGTTTGAAGAACTTCATTGAATTCCGTCACTGGGATTCGCTGCCTGTGGCGCGTGCGGAACGGTTGACGGAAATCATCGGATCGCTGTTCTATGATCCGACGAATCGTGAGCGTCTCGAATCGTATTTCGACGGCATTCGCGAGGAAGACGTGCTTGAGGCGAAGGCGAACCTGCAGGCGCGTGGCCACCAGGCCGCTCCGTATGGCAATTCGCTGGAATTCTGGCAGGAATTCTTAGGGCTCGAAGGTGTGCTTGCCGACGAACCTGGCGATCCGAAGCATCCTGACGTGTTCCAGAAGTAAAACTGTTTTTCGAATATTTTTGGTTGGCCGAGGCTGACTGAATGTGATCTCGAAGTGGTTTTGAATGTAATTCAGGGCTGGTCTGTTGAAGGTCGGCCCGTTTTTATGTGGCGAGTGGGAATGTTGTGGTTTGATATGATTTCCGCCTGTCTAATGGGTAGTAGATAGTACACTGTCCATATGGCTAATGAGGGGAAGAAACGTGTTCGTAAAACACCTGAGGAGCGTAAGCGGGAAATCGTCGCTGCGGCGAGCCGTCTTATCGGGGAAAAGGGGTATTACGGTACATCGTTGAAAGATATTGCTGATGCGATTGGCATGAGCCAGCCTGGATTGCTGCATTACATCGGCAACAAGGAACGGTTGCTGTCGCTGCTGGTCACCGACAATTACGATCAGGAGGGCACTCCGGCTGATTTCGCTGCGTCGGGACTACCCGGCAGTGATCCGGAAGGCATGCTGTTTCCCGCGTACTTGCGATTCTTGGTTCGCTACAATGCGAGCCGACGCAGCTTGTTGCAGCTATACATGGTGTTAGAAACTGAGTCGTTCAGTGAGGATCATCCGTTGCACGACTATTTCGAGAATCGACCGAAATACGTGTGGGAACACTATTCCCAGTACACATGGAAATTGCCGCCTGAAATCGGCGGTTGGGAGAATATGCGTGCGATGGTGCGTCAAAGCTTGGAAGCGATGGACGGCATTCAACTGCGTTGGATGCGTAAGCCTCCCATCGATTTCTACGATGAATGGCTTGCCTTCGAAAAGATGATCTTCCCCTCACCTGTCTGGGACAGCTACCGCTAAGACGTGTGCAGTTTTCTTGCGAGCTGTGTTTCTATGGCCTTTTGTGTCTCAATTCCTCCACTAGCTGGAAGAATCGGGACGTTTGGAGGTGTGTTTGCGGGAAGCTTGCTCCAGTGGCTGGAAAGATTTGCTCGCTGGGATAGCTTTTTGTGTGGATTGCGGTGATTGGTTGGTTTTGGTCAAGGGGAAAACGCTGTATCTAATGGTTGTTAGGTAAGACACGCCTGAAATTTTGCAGTTCTTGACAGCTGAATCGGGAAGATTTATATTTCTTATATCTAATGGCTGTTAGATACGGATACTTGAGAAAAACTCGGGGATACCGCAAAAGAACAGCCTTAGACGTAGAAACAGTAATAACTAGTAACAAGTCAATGAAGACGATGGAGGATCCGTGAGTCGTTACGAGGCAGATCACATTCTTTTCGGTGCCGCATATTACGACGAGTACCTCATGATGAAAGGCATCGACCGCGTCGATGAAGACATGAGGATGATGAAGGAAGCGGGGCTGAACGTCATTCGCATCGCCGAATCCACGTGGAGTACCTGCGAACCGCAGCCGGGCGTATTCGACTTCACTTACGTTGACCGCGCACTCGACGCAGCACAGCGCGCGGGCATCGACGTCATCGTAGGCACACCGACCTACGCAGTGCCGAGCTGGCTCGTCAAGCTTGACCCGAGCGTGCTCGCGGTCACCCCGAACGGTGAAGGCAAGTATGGCGCACGCCAGATCATGGACATCGTCAATGCCACCTACCGTTTCTACGGTGAACGCGTGATCCGCAAGCTGATCTCCCACGTTGCCGACCATCCGGCAGTGATCGGCTACCAGGTCGATAACGAAACCAAGTACTACGATTCCGTGTCCAACGACATGCAGCGCCTATTCATCAAGTATCTGTATGAGAAGTTCGATGGCGATCTGAACGAGCTGAACCATCGCTTCGGTCTTGACTACTGGTCGAACCGCATCAATTCCTGGGAGGACTTCCCGGATGTGACCGCTACGATTAACGAGTCCCTCGGCGGCGAATTCGACAAGTTCCGTCGCGATCAGGTGCGTGCCTTCCTGCAGTGGCAGTCCGATATTGTGCGCGAATACGCTCATGACGACCAGTTCATCACCCACAATTTCGATTTCGAATGGCGTGGCTATTCCTTCGGCGTGCAGCCGGCCGTCGACCACTTCAAGGCCGCGACCGCAGTGGACATCACCGGCGTCGACATCTACCATCCGACCGAAGACGATCTGACCGGTAAGGAAATCGCATTCGGCGGCGATATGACCCGTTCCACCAAGGACGGCAAGAACTTCCTCGTGCTCGAAACCGAAGCGCAGGGTCAGCATGGCTGGGTTCCGTTCCCGGGACAGCTTCGTCTGCAGGCCTACTCGCACTTGGCCTCCGGCGCTGACATGGTAGAATACTGGCACTGGCATTCCATCCACAATTCGTTCGAAACCTACTGGAAGGGTCTGCTGAGCCACGACCTCGAACCGAACCCGACCTACCGCGAGGCAGGCGTGTTCGGACACGAAATCGGCAAGCCGGAAGTGGGGGAGCGTCTCGTTCACCTGAAGAAGCAGAACAAGGTGGCCATCATGGTCAGCAACGAGTCGCTCACCGCGCTCGACTGGTTCCTCATTGAGGCGGGCTTCCCGTTCGGCGGCAACCTCAAGTACAACGACGTGGTGCGCAACGTGTACGACGCGCTGTTCGAGCTCAACGTCGAATGCGATTTCGTGCCGTCCGATGCTCCGGCCGAACGTCTCGCCAAGTATGAGATGATCGTGACTCCGGCGCTCTACTGCACATCTCAGGAAACTACGGATCGCTTGCGTACGTTCGTTGAAAATGGCGGCCACTTAGTTTCCACCATGCGTTCTTTCGTATCCGATGACGACGTGACCGTTTGGGCCGACCGCGCGCCGCACAACCTTACCGACGTGTTCGGCATGACGTACAACCAGTTCACCCGCCCAAACGGCCACGTTTCCGTGGAATTCGCAGGTGCGCTCGCCGAAACCGCGTCCACCGATGCTCAGTCGCTGATCGAACTGTTGAACGCCGACGCTGATACTGAGGTGCTCGCATCCTACGGCCACTATGCTTGGAAGGATTACGCCGCAGTCACCCGTCACTCATTCGGCAAGGGCGATGCCGAGTGGATTGCTACGATGCTTGACGCCGATTCCATTCGTGCGGTTATGCGCGAGGCTGTGGAACATGCTGGTGTTGCCGTTGCCGGAACCGCGCTCGCGGGCCAGATCTCGGTTCGTCAGGGTGTGAATGCCCTCGGCGAGAACGTGACGTATCTGCTCAACTATTCCGCCGACGAAGTTACTGTTGCAAGCCCGATTGCGGGTGAAGTAGTGGTCGCTCCGGTCGTCATCGCCACCGACGGCAGTATTGATGAGGTTGCAAATGCTGAAGTCGTGCTGAAGGAAGGTGCAGCTGTCAAGCAGGGTGATCCGTTGACGATCGGCCGCTGGAATGTTGTGGTGATCGCCGGCTGAAATCGGCACGATCAAGCTGCTATCCAGGTTGTCGGCATATGGCCCGCTGTTTTGAAAACGTTTTTGTGGATTCTCAGCTATGGGAAAACGTGAAAGACGGCAAAATGGCGGCATGAAGTCTGGGCGGCCGGCTGAAATTGGCGATAAGAGAGCTCGAAAAGAGAACGTTTAGGGAATGAGAAGGTCGATCAGGGCCTTCCATTCCCCAACGAAATCGACATCTTGAGATCCGTTGAGCCACCGCAATTGCAACCCTTCCATGGCGGATAGCACCTGCAGTGCGGTGCGTTCCGGATAGGCGACGCCATCTCGTTTGGCTGCGAACGTGTATTCCTTCAGCAGATTGATTTCGCGCTGTTCGAAATACTTGTGCACCGGATGGTCTTTGCTTAGGGCCTCGCTTTCGAGCAGAGTGTAAAGACGAACCATTTCGGGGCGGGTGGCGTTGGTTTCCACGGTTCCTGTGGAGATGGCTTTAAGACCAAGATCGCAATGGTACGCGATGCCGTCTTGCAAAACTTCGCCGGTCACGCCTTCAACGCCAAGATGCTCTGCAATGGCGATTTGGTTGGTGCGGTCGGCGTATTTGAGGGTTTCTTCAAGGAGTTGTTCTTTGGATTTGAAGTAGTAAAGGAGGCCTGCTTCGGTGATGTTCTGAGCTTGTGCCACGTCGCGAATGGTGAATCCCCAGAAGCCGAATTGGGAGATGAATGAAACGGTGGTTTCGAGTATCGCTTTTCTGCGATCTTCGGCGCTCATTCGTTTCCTGCGTTTATCTTCGATTCGGCGGCGCATGCTCTCTCCTTTTCTTGTACTTACTAAGTTACAGTACGGAGGAGAGGAAGTGTGGCAGAAACGTTGGAACACGCTGAGAAGTGACAGATAAAAGAGATTGTAATACGCTTTAACTAAGCAGTTACTAGGTAATAAAAACAGAGATTCTGCTTAAGACTAAACATGGAATCATGGTGTCGGATTCGCAAAATCAACAAATCGAACACGATTGACTTGCGCTTTTGGCAGAAATGATTTACGGTAACAAATACGTTAATTACTGATTGGTAGTTAATTGACTGGGCGGGGCAGTCCGTGTCACACAACAAAAACACTACTGAAACATGAATCGAAGGAGAGAGTTTCATGAGTGAAGCAATCGCAAGCAGAGAGGAGCGTTTGGTGGCGTACAACGCCAACATCGCAGCCGCGGACAAGGATCCGTCGCTGTCTCCTGAAACCGGCAAGCCGCTGAGCAAGGTCAACACCATCCGCTTCGGCGCTGGCTTCCTGGTGTTCGGCATCCTGTGGATGTCAGGCCTCGGCATCGTCTCCGCCGTGCTGCTGCCGATGCACTACAAGACCATCGAAGGCGCCGATCCGGACGCCCTCGTCGGTATCGTCAATGCGTTCACCGCAGTGGCGTCCCTGGTTTCTAACCTGATGTTCGGCAACTTCTCCGATCGTTCCCGCTCCAGGTTCGGTCGTCGTACTCCGTGGATCGTTTTCGGTGCGGTGCTCGGTGGCGTCACCCTGTTCCTGACCGGCACCACGCATAACGCGGTGCTGCTCACCATCTTCACTGCGCCTGCATGTTCGGCCTCAACTGCATGATTGCCCCGCTGGTCGCCGTGCTGTCTGACCGCGTGCCGTCCGGCATCCGTGGCACTATGTCAGCCTTCTATGGTGCAGGCTCCACGATCGGCGCCCCGATTGGTACCATGATCGGTGCATTCTTCATCGAGAACCTGACTGTCGGCTTTGCTGTCGCAGGCGTGCTCATGTTCCTCGGCGGTATCGTTGCGGTGATCATTCTGCCCAAGGAACGTTCCGCTGACTTCCTGCCGAAGGAAGAGGGCTCTTTCAAGGACATCCTCGTATCCTTCCGCCCGCCGAAGTTCGCTGGCGCCCACGACTTCTACAAGGCTTTCGCCGGCCGTTTCTGCATGCTCATGAGCTACCAGATGATCAACGTCTACCAGCTCTACATCATCCAGAACTACATCGGCCAGTCCGTTAAGGAATCAGCCGTCACCGTGTCCGTCGTCTCCATGATCATGATGGTCATGTCTCTGGTCGGCTCCTTTATCTCTGGACCGGTTTCTGATCTCATCGGCCGCCGTAAGGTCCCGGTTGTCGTAGCTTCCGTGCTCTTCGCTATCGGCATCGCCATGCCGTGGCTGATTCCGTCCACCTTGGGCATGTACCTGTTCGCGGGCATCGCTGGCCTCGGCTACGCCGTCTACTACGCAGTCGACCAGGCTCTGCTCGTCGACGTGCTGCCGAACAAGGAAGAAGCTGGCAAGGATCTGGGCATTCTGAACATGGGCACCACCCTTGGCCAGATGTGCGGCCCGGTCGTCATGTCCACCATCGTGGTGTCCCTCGGCTACAACTTCGCCTTCCCGACCGCCATCGCCCTGGCCATCATCGGCTGCTTCTTCATCATGGCCATCAAGAAGGTCAAGTAAGTAATCCTTCCTTGAATGATTGCCCCGGATCCGTCGTTTTCCCCTTCTCGATCGGGTCCGGGGTTTTCCGTAAGGAAGCGAACAATTGCAAATTGATGAATCCGAAGGATTTGTGACGATGCCGAGGGTTTTGAATTTGCTGATCCTTGCAATGTCGATCGTGGTATCAAGGTGACGCTTGCTCCGTTTTTGTTTAACGCATTCGTGTTGGACTGACGGGGAGTTGCCTGGCTGACGCGGATGTGTGCGTAACGCGTCAGCTTGGCTGTGGCAACGGTTTGTTGAATGCCGGGTGGTGGATTTTCCCTTCTCTTCCTGCCACCTTCGCAAGCCGGTGTTGTGTTGCAGGGCGTTTGTCTGTGGTGATTGGTTACTGGTCGCCGTGGGCAAACGCTTTTTCGTTACAAGTTGCGCAGAGAAGAAAAATGTATTATCATTTAACTAAGTAGTTACTAAGTAATAGAAACTATGGTGAAAACGTACGAAGGAGTGCATATGGGTCTCAATTACATCAAGGGCGTGAACCTGGGTAACTGGCTGGTTCTGGAAAAGTGGATGAACCCGGCATTGTTCGATGGCACTACCGCCGACGACGAATATTACCTGCCGACGCAGCTCGACCCGGCCGTCTATGAGGCACGCATCAAAACGCATCGCGCCGAATACATCAACGAACGCGACTTCGCCACCATCAAATCATGGGGATTGAATTCCGTACGAATTCCGGTACCGTATTTCATCTTCGGCGATCGAGCACCGTTCATTGGGTGTATTGATGAACTTGATAAGGCTTTCAACTGGGCTGAAAAATACGGTTTGACAATTCTTATTGATTTGCATACCGCTCCGATGAGCCAGAACGGTTTCGACAATGGCGGCATCTCCGGCGTGTGCAAGTGGGCACAACTGCCGGAAGAGGTTGAATTCGTGCTTAGTGTGCTCGAGCGTCTTGCCAAGCGTTATGGCAATAGGGAAGCGCTGATGGGCATTGAAATCATCAACGAGCCGAACACCACCACGTCCTGGCCGATGATGAACGTGACCGAACGATACAAGGCCGTCGATGCCGAACTTGCGGAAGGCACCGGTCCGATTGAATTCGACTGGCTCAAGAACTTCTACATCACCGCATATCGTCGCCTGCGCGACGTCGACAAGGGTGCTTTGCCGACTGATAAGGCTGTGGTATTCCATGATGGATTCGATATCGAACAGTGGAAGGACTTCATGCGTGGCGCAGATGGCAAGCTTGCGTCAGAGTTCGAAAACGTGATCCTCGACACCCACCAGTACTTGATGGCCGCGGAAATGATGGGTTGCCCGCAGACCGTGGAAGGCTACGACGATTTCGTGCGCAACACGTACGCTCCGATGGTCGCCGAAATGAGCGAATACTTCCCGGTGATTGTGGGCGAGTGGTGCCTGTTCAACTCGGTCGGCTGTGGTGTGGACACCCACGGCGGCCAGAGCGTGCTCAGCGGCGAGGAAGGTGCGCAGGCGGAAACGCTCAGTGCCGAAGAAAAGCGTGCGCTCTACCAAGGCGTTGCCAAGTCGCAGCTTGAAGCATGGAGCAACGGCAGCGGCTTCTACTACTGGAACTACAAGCTGCTCACCGACACGGTCAACACCCCCGGCTGGATCGGCTGGGACTCTTGGGACCTAGGCCGCTGCATAGCCCAATCCTGGTTCCCCCTCCCTCCCATCCTTTAAAAAAGGAAAAACTCACTAAAAACATCAACTTGCGTAACACAACGTAAGTGCAACGCAACGTAACGCAAAAGCGTTACGAGCCGGAGTCTGCGATGCTCTGTTGAAGACCGTAAAGACTGGCCAGAGCGGCCTTGGAGCGTGTCGGCAATAGAGCATCGCAGACTCCGGCGGACACTGCAGTAACCAAATAACACTGCAGTAAGCGGCGGGCGCCGCAATAACTAAAGCAAAATCGCAATAAGTAAAAAACGAAAAAAGAAAAGCAGAAATCAAAGGAGAGATAATGCTACAGAATCCTATTTTTAAAGGCTTCAATCCTGATCCAGTCATCTGCCGCAAAGGCGACGATTACTACGTTGCCGTCTCCACATTCGAATGGTTCCCTGGCATTCCGATCTACCATTCGAAGGATATGAAGCATTGGGAGCTGCTTACCCATGTGCTTACCGATGACACGAATCCGAACCTTACCAAGCTGCCGAGCGCTAAGGGCATTTGGGCTCCTTGCCTCACGTATTGTGAGGAAGAGGACATGTTCTACGTGATTTATGGTGTTATGAATTCCATGAATGCGCGCTATTTCGACGTGAATAATTATCTTATTAAGTCGAAGAATATTGAAGGCCCGTGGAGCGAGCCGGTGTATTTGACTTCCTCCGGTTTCGATGCGTCCATTCTGCATGACGATGATGGCAAGAAGTACATCGTCAGCTTGGAGTGGGAGACCCGCGAAGGCTACGAGAAGCCGGGTGTGATCTGCTGCGTGGAATATGATCCGGAAACCAAACATGTGGTCGGCTATCCGAAGCGTATTTGGCGTGGCGCTACTGATCGTGGCTGCATTGAGGCTCCGCATCTGACCAAGCGTGATGGCTGGTATTACATTATGTGCGCTGAGGGCGGTACTGGCTACAACCATTCCGTGACCATGGGGCGTTCCCGCAATGTGTGGGGTCCGTACGAGCCGGATCCGAATGGCCCGCTGGTTACGTCACAGCCGAAGGATTCGAATGAGCGTGCCGATGACGATCATCTGAAGCCGCGTTATTTCAATCCGGATTCCGTGCTGCAAAAGTCCGGCCATGGCTCGTATGTTGATTTGCCGAACGGCGAAACCTATTTGGTGCATTTGACGAGCCGTCCGTTTGTGCCGGAATTGCGTTGCACGCTTGGTCGTGAAACCGCTATCCAGAAGATGCAGTGGACGTCTGATGGCTGGCTGCGTATGGCTGACGGTTCCAATCTGGCGAAGATTGAGGTTGAGGAACCGAATCTGCCGGATGTGCCGATGCCGGAGATTCCGAACTTTGATGACTTTGATGGCGGCGAATTGGGCAACTGGTATTACTCGCCGCGTCAGATGCCGAGCACGTTTGCGAATGCTACGGAACGCCCGGGCTGGCTGCGTGTTCGCGGTGAAGAATCGCTTGCCTCGCTGAATCGTACGAGCCTGCTTACTCGCAAGCTGACGAGCGTGTATGCCACGGTGACCACCAAGATGGAGTTCGAGCCGGAAGTCTACCAGCACAGCGCTGGCTTGACCATCTACTACGACAACATGAATAACATTTTCCTGCGCAAGTATTATTCGCAGACGCTTGGTGGCAGCGCGATTTCGATCGTGCGTCTCGAAAACGGCGAAAAGACGGAAATGCTTGACACTCGTGTTGCCGTGGAAGATAAGCCGATTTACTTCCGTTTGAACATTGAGGGCCGTCGCACTTGGTTCGAATGGGGTTATGATGGCGAGAATTGGACCAAGATCGGTCCGGATTTCGATACCACCACGTTCTCTGACGAATACTGCAAGTTCGGTGAGTTCACCGGCACTATGGTCGGTATTGCCGTCACTGATGCTTCGCTGCATGAGAAGACCGCCGATTTTGATTTCTTCGATTATGAGGCGGACGAAACGAAGCCTGTCGACTGATCCCGCCCGGGCGGCCACCACGATCATTCAACGACCCTGATCCGGTCGTGATCCGATTCCGAGCGGCCGTGTGGCCGCTCGCGGGGCGCATACAATGGACCAAGGAATGTTGCGAATGACGCACGGTTCCTTGGCCCATTGGGCCGAATGGGTTTTGCCATGGGTTGTGATGGACGGAAACGAAAAGTCGGGCAACCCCCGAGCGTAAGGGCGGTGAGACGCATGGTGCTAGGCATCGATGAGCGAATCGACGGCGTGAACCTCGGCAACTGGCTGGTGCTGGAGAAATGGATGGATCCGAAACCGTTCACCCGCAGCGCCGAAGACGATGAAATCTGGATGCACCGCACGCACGTATCCCTCTGGTCCGAACGGAATCTCGCCGAGGAACTGCGCCGGCACCGCGAAACCTACATCACCCTGGAGGATTTCCGTATTATCGTCGGTCACGGAATCAACCTCGTACGCATTCCCATACCGTATTTCATCTTCGGCGACTGGCCCGGGCATCCGGGCTGCATCACGTACCTCGACCGCGCGTTCCGTTGGGCGCGGGAGACGGGATTGAAGATTATGATTGACCTGCATACCGTTCCCGAATCGCAGAATGGTTTCGACAACGGCGGTCTGACGGGTGTGTGCAAATGGGCGCAGAATACGGACTTGGTGGAGTACACGCTGAACGTGCTGGAGCGATTGGCTCGCCGATACCGCGACGAACCGGCCCTGCACAGCATCGAAGTACTCAACGAACCAGTGAGCTGGTCGGTGTTCCATAGCACGTCGAACACGGCGAAAGACTCTCATGAGGCTTCCGGTAGCACGTATGTCTCACTGCGGTTTCTGAAGCGCTTCTACCGCGATGCTTACGCCCGGTTGCGCGCCGTGCTGCGTCCGGAAACCGTGATCGTATTCCATGACGGTTTCCGACTACTCCGCTGGGGCGGTTGGTTTCGTCGTGCTGGCATGCGCAACGTCATGCTCGACACCCATCAGTATCTCATCGCGATGGAGGATCCGCTGTTTTCGGGACCGGCACGCCGGCTGTACCTGCGATCGCGGCGACTGCCATGGCTGTACCGGATGCTGGTGGGCGCGAGTGGTATCGCCATTCGTTCGGCGGCTCGTCGTATTCCCGTGCTGGTGGGCGAGTGGTGCGTGGAGAATCAGTGGGCCCTACACAGCCACAACCGATCGGCTGCATACCGCCAAGTGTCACGATTGCAACGCGCGGCATGGGACGTGTCGGCGGGACAGATCTATTGGAGCTACCAGCTTGCGCGCTCCGCGAAACCGGGTAGTGGCGAAGGGAAACCGCCGCGGGATCCTCGCAACGGCGGCAATCTTGAGGCGTGGGATCTGACTCGCGTATGGCGTCATGGATGGATTCGGGCGGATACCTCTCACGATGACATGCCATAGTCAGTCAATCAACGGCAATCGACACAAGGTGCATTAGACTCGGAATCATGGCAGAGGAAGAGACTCCGAAACGTATCCGAAAATCACCGCAGGAGCGGCGTGAGGAAGTGCTGGATGCCGCGGTGCAGCTGATCAGCGAGCGTGGGTTCAACGGTATTTCCATTCAGGATGTGGCTGATCGTGTTGGCATCTCCAAGCAGGGTGTGCTTCGGTATGTGGGTAATAAAGACAATATGCTGGCCATGGTGTTCAACGAGTATTACGGTGAGACGGGCACTCCTGAGGATTTCTTTGCATCAGGTATGCCTGGCAGTGATCCTACTGCGCCGCTGTTTCCTGCGTATTTGCGTTATTTGGTGCGGCATAATTCGCGTCGTCGCATGATGGTGCAGTTGTTTACCGTGCTTTCTGCGGAGTCGTTGAATCCTGATCATCCGTTGCATGATGAATTCACTGCCCGTATGGACGATATTTGGGAGCATTATTCGCGATATCCTTGGCTGATTCCTCCGCAATTGGGTTCGTGGAAGTCGAGTATGCGTCCGGTGGTGCGTAAGGCCATGGAAATCATGGATGGCGTGCAATTATGGTGGTTGCGTGAACCTGAAGTTGATTTGTGCAAAGAGTGGGCTCAGATGGAAAACATGCTGTTTCCCGCTCCATTATGGGATGCATATCGCTGATTATTTAAGATTGCATTGCATGTATTCGTGTGAGAAGGTGAGGGGGCTGACGGGCTTCTCGCCTTCTGTGTTGGTATGGTCATGTTGAGTTGCGTGCGTGCCTGCATCGTGTTAAACTACCAATTGGTAATTAAAGGAAATCGCTTCAATGAGGAAAGTGAGCAATCCCATGACCGAAACCATTGAAAACACTGCGAATCTGCCCTATAAGAATCCGGAACTTCCCACTGAGGAACGCATCGCCGATCTGCTTGGCCGTATGACCCTTGAGGAAAAAGTCGGACAGATGATGCAACTTGACGCGCGAAGCGGCGACTTGGACGATCTAATCGTCAACAAGCATGTTGGTTCCATTCTGCACACCTCACCCTCCGACCTGCCGAAAGCCGTGGAAACGGTGAACACCAAAACCCGTCTCGGCATTCCGCTGGTGATCGGTGACGACTGCATTCACGGCTATTCCTTCTGGCCGGGAGCCACCATTTTCCCGGAACAATTGGGCATGGCGACCACGTGGGATTCCGAAAAAGTGCAGGCCGCGGGCCGTGCCACCGCCGAGGAAGTGTCGACTACCGGCGTGCATTGGACGTTCTCTCCGGTGCTGTGCATCGCGCGAGACACCCGTTGGGGTCGCGTGGGCGAAACCTTTGGCGAGGACCCGTACCTGATCGGCGAAATGGCATCGTCCATCGTCAAAGGCTATCAGGGTGGTGCCAAGGCGGGCGAGCCGCTTGCCAAAGACGCGATTCTCGCATGCGCCAAGCATTTCGCGGGCTATTCCGAAACCCAGGGAGGCCGTGACGCTTCCGAAGCCGATCTGAGCCACCGCAAGCTGGAATCCTGGTTCCTGCCGCCGTTCGAACGCGTGGCCAAGGAAGGCTGTGGCACCTTCATGCTTGGCTACGAATCCATCGAAGGCGTGCCGGTCACCTTCAACAAGTGGCTGCTTTCCGACAGGCTGCGTGGCGCTTGGAACTATCAGGGCACGCTTATCACCGATTGGGACAACGTCGGCCGTTCCGTATGGGAGCAGAAGGTTAAGCCGGACTATGTGCAGGCCGCCGCTGACGCGGTCAAGTCCGGCAACGACTTGGTGATGACCACCCCGAAGTTCTACGAGGGTGCGATCGAAGCCGTGAAGACCGGTCTGCTTGACGAATCGTTGATTGATGCCGCCGTGGCTCGTATTCTCGCACTAAAGTTCCGTCTTGGACTGTTCGAAGATCCGCGTCTGCCTGATCAGGAACGCATCAATGCGGTGATCGGCTCCGAAGAACACCAGCAGCTCAATCTCGAAGTGGCTCGCGAAGCCGTGGCATTGCTGAAGAACAATGGTTCGCTGCCGTTCAATGCGGCTGGCGCGAAGCGTATCGCGGTCGTTGGTCCGCTTGCCGACGATGCGCAAACTCAGCTGGGCGACTGGGCGGGCAGCTCCGGTCAGATCAACTGGATGCCTGACGGCCACCCGCGCGAGATGATCACCACAGTGCTTGATGGCTTCAAGCAGCTCTCTCCGGAAGGCTGCGAGGTCGTGTACTCCCGCGGTGCCAATATCGTGGATTTGGTGCCTGATCCGGAAGGCGAGTTCTACCCGGATGGCCAGCCTCGCCCGAAGATCGGCGTTTCCGCCAAGCTCGACCGCGCACTGCTCGATGAAGCCGTGGAAAACGCTCGCCAAAGCGACCTGATCGTGGCCGTGGTGGGTGATGTGATTCAAGCCATTGGTGAAGGCTGCTCCACCGCTACGCTTGAACTGCTCGGCGGCCAGAATGCACTGATCGACGCGCTGTCGAACGTGGCTCGCGAAACCGGCAAGCCGTTCGTGGTGGTACTCGTCAGCTCCAAGCCGCAGGTGCTGCCGGCATCCGTGATCGGTACCAACGGTGTGATTGTTGACGAAACACCGGCCGAAGGCACTTCGGCTCTGCTGTGGGCTCCAAGCCCGGGCATGAAGGGCGGCCAGGCCATCGCCGAAATCATCCTCGGCGAAACCGAGCCGAGCGGACGCCTGCCGATCACCTTCCCACGCCATGCAGGTCAGCTGCCGGTCTACTACAACCAGATTCGCGGCCAGCACGGCAACCGCTACGCCGACCTCACACAGGATCCGGCATTCGCATTCGGCGAAGGCCTGAGCTACACCACGTTCGAATACGGCGAACCGACGGTCACTAACGTTCCGGAATCCGGCGCATTCGGCGAAACCGACACCGTGCATGCCGAAATCACCCTCACCAATACGGGCGATCGCAAGGGCACGGAAGTAGTGCAGCTCTACAT
>OGGE01001485.1_pt1 | contig 14106 bp, 14 predicted proteins | sample 1571121 | NCBI WGS metagenome assembly OGGE01 (sample SAMEA2581959, study PRJEB24529) | metagenome | biome: Human gut stool | place: China | collected 2011
TATTTTTTTTGAGATAATCCGAAATATATCTGTCCGAAAATCCCTGTCCAAACAAAAATGCCAAAAATGCGCACCAGACGATGCAGCCCGCTGCAAAGTGGATTCCGCTAAACAGTGTATGCCGTCGTTTCACAAGCCACGCCCAGATAAATCTTCCCGATAACAGCAGCAAAAAATAAATCAATGCAGCAAAAAAAGTGCTGACCATATGTTCATTGCCAACACTTCCATATACACAGCAGCAGACAAATATCAAAAATCCTGCAATCCCATACAAAAAACTCTCAATATTGCGATGCCAGATGCGGCCGCCGATGCGTGAAAACAGACATGCTGCCCCCGCGAACAGCATATCGCCTAAGATCACTCCTCCAACGAAAAAAATCAGTTTCGTTCCAAAATATTCAGATGCCAGTGCACCGCAGAAAAATCCCGTGATCACAAGCACCACCAATTTCATTCCCCATCCGGTATCTTTCAGATTCAACCGGTATGCCCTGCCATATCCCTGCAGTCTGCCACGCAAAAATTTTCTCATCTGTCAACTGTCCCTGCTTACTTTTTTCTCCGCTTTTTCCTCATACATCAGCATCTCAGCCCGTTTTACATAACTCTCTAACACGTTTTCTTCCCCGGGATGTGCGACTACAGCACCGATACTTGCGCTCAAATCAAACGGGAGCTGCATTGCTCTCTGTGTCTTACTCAATTCCGTCCGGATCTTCTGTGCTAATACCCTGCCGGATTCCTCGTCCTTTGCGCACTCTAACACAATAAACTCATCGCCGCCTGTCCGCGCTGCGATTGCATCTGCATCACAGTGTTTCAACATCGCTTTTGCAATGGAAACGATTGCAAAATCCCCATACTCATGTCCAAAAGTATCGTTAATGTATTTCAACCGGTCTAAATCGATAAACATCACTAACACAGGCATTTTTTTCTCGCGCATAATCGTGAAGTAACTTATCGACAACTTCTGGTATCCCATGCGGTTATAAAGTCCCGTCACAGAATCCCTGACATAAAGATCGGAAAGGATCTGGTTCATATGCTCTAATTTTTCTTTTTTATGGAGATTTTCCATCGCATTGGTCAGTGTTTTTATCACCTGGAACAGATATTGTTTTTCCATCAGATAAACTGCATTTTCAATAACAAAATACCCGACTGTACGGTTTCTGAAATGCATTGGCAGAAACAGAAAATCCGTTCCGCCCTTTTGTGGTTCAAAAAATGGAAAAATACCTTCGATCTCCATCTGGTCTGTATCCAGCATTTTACCATTTTTATATGCAAACTTTACCTGCATGCATTTCGGATAGCCCTCCACATGAAAATCTTCCTCCTCAAAAAAGCTGAGGCTCCGATGTGTTTTCACCTGTTCCTTATACGTATCCATATGTGAATCCAGTATCAAATACATCGCATCACACTTTAAAGACGGGATACATTGTGGAATACAATACATCATCTCACGGACTGTATTGCATTTGAGAAGCTCGTATTCCAGGGAAAATACTTCATCCTCAAACCGTGCTGTCTCAATTCCATACATGACCTGCCCTTTTAAATATTCTGCCTGATCCGGCACTTCTCCCGGCATACAGCCACAGCTGTCCCAGAAAATGCCTTCTGTATCCGTATAATAAAACCGGTCCGGTTTTTCCCCTTTCCAGATGTGAAGAAACAGATCTACACATGCGATTCCGACATTTTCCCGGATATGACTGATTGTGGAAATCCTCGGTTCATAATATGCCGCTTTGTCAAAATTATCAAAACCTGTCACACAAAAATCTTCCGGCACCTGGTATCCGTGCGCCGTGGCTGCCTCGCACACGCCAACTGCAATATTATCATTTCCACAGATAATCGCCTGTGGCAGCCTGCCTTTATCGTGTGTTTCAAGCAATTTTTCAAATCCGTTGACTCCGCACTGATATTCAAAGCTCTCACAATAAAAATCAGACTCCGAATATGTAAGCTGCTTTTCATCCATATATGCCCTTAAGGCAGCAATTCTTTTTACATTCTCATAATTATCTTCCGGGCCCATGACAAACCAGTATTTTTTACATCCGTGTTTCTCATAAAGGTGTTCAATCATCATCCGCATTGCTTTTTCATTGTTGATTCCGACATAATAAAAATCTTCAATCTCATTTGCAATGGAAATGACCGGTACACCGGACTCTTTTGCCCGCCGTATCACATCTTCCCACACCTCCGGATAGCCAATGTTATTGAGATCAAGAATGATTCCGTCAAACTCACGCAGATCCGGAAGCCGGTATATATTATACTCACCGGTATTATACTCCTCATCGCAGCTCCATCCGCCCGAACTGTTAAAGATGTACAGACTCACTTCCTCGCCGGTCTGTCTGATTCTCTGAAGAATTCCTGCCGGCCATGCAAAAGTAAACCACCTTTTCCAGCCATCCATAATCAGTGCAATTTTCTTCATGACTCTCTCCTGTCCACCTTAATCCTGATAGGGTACTATACTAGTACATCGTTTTCAAAATAACTACACCATTCACTTGCCTGCGGATTGGTATAGTTATTTACGAAACGATGTACCAGACGAAAAAACCCCGGAAACAAAACGCTTCCGGGGTCTTCTATGCCAAATCAGCACTCGCACCCATTAAACTCTGGATAAGTACTCACCTGTTCTTGTATCGATCTTGATCACATCATCCTGCTCAACGAATAATGGAACAGATACAGTTGCACCAGTCTCAACAACTGCCGGTTTTGTAGCACCTGTTGCTGTATCGCCTTTGAATCCTGGCTCTGTGTCAGTAATTCTTAACTCTACGAACAGAGGTGGCTCTACTGCGAATACGCTTCCGTTGTGGGAGCACATTTTAACCATTTCGTTCTCTTTTACGAACTTTAAGGCATCACCGATATCGTCTTTGGATAAAGCGATCTGGTCATATGTCTCAACATCCATAAAGTAGAATAAATCACCATCTGCATACAGATACTGATAATCTTTTCTGTCAATACGTGCCTGTGGGCATTTCTCTGTAGGACGGAATGTTTTCTCAACAACACCGCCACTCTTAATATTTTTTAACTTAGTTCTAACAAACGCTGCACCTTTACCTGGTTTAACGTGCTGGAATTCAATGATCTGGTAAATGTTACCCTCTAACTCGATGGTAATACCATTTCTGAAATCTCCTGCTGAAATCATGTAACTTCCTCCTTAAACATACGCCCGAGTTTTGGACTCTCTGATTTTTCTATTTTATAATAAATGCCTGTACATTTCAAGCTTTTTTTCGTTTTGCTCCATCAAATTGACAAAAAAACTGCGGATTTATTCATTTCGCTCCTCAATCTCATGGATCAGATCAATTCTCGTCTGGTGTCTTCCGCCTGAAAACTCTGCATCTAAATATGCTTTTACGATGTCTTTTGCAAGCTCTGTTCCTACGATTCTTGCACCGAATGCAATAATGTTTGCATTATTATGCTCTTTGACAAGTCTTGCAGTTGCACAGTCAGAACATACAGCCGCACGTACTCCCTTTACTTTATTCGCAGCAATCGAAATACCAACTCCGGTTCCGCAGATCAGCACTCCGCAGTCTGCCTCTCCTGCCACAACAGCACGTCCGACTTTTTCACCGTACTCCGGATAATTGCAGCTGTCTAAGGTATCTGTTCCAAAATTAATGACCTCATGACCTAATTCTTTCAAATAATCCATGATGACAAATTTTAACTCTGTTGCTGCATGATCATTTCCAATCGCAATTTTCATTTTTTTCCTCATTTCTTTCTATTTTATTTACTCTTAAATGAGCATTTTATCCATAACAAAAGCGCTGCCCAAAAATATGCTGTCTATTGTTTTTCTTTATTTTTTTCCAGATCTCTTCTGTAGAAATACAGCACGATCTTTTCCAGATACCGTTTTAACACGATCTGTATCTCCTCTTTCGGATGAATCGGTTTTACCAGGATCGAGCGGATACCGGCACGCTTTGCACCATATACATCCGTAAAAATCTGATCTCCGACAAAAATGGTATTGCCGGTATCTGTCCCCAGTTTCTCCATCGCCTTTTTATAATTTGCCGGATTCGGTTTGCCCGCCTTATAGATATAAGAAACATTGACTGCATCATTAAACATTTTCACACGCGGTTCCTTGTTGTTTGACAACAGCATACACGCAAATCCCAGTTCTTTTAAATGTGCAAACAGTGCACATGCACGCTCATCCGCCGGTGCTCCATGCCGCACCAGTGTGTTGTCTATATCAAAAATCACACCGCGATACCCCTGTGCATACAATTCATCAAAATCTATCTCGTAGGTCGAATCCAGATACTCATCCGGATAGAACTTTTCCATCATATTTTCTTATCCTCATTTTCATACAAATTTTTTGGGGTATGTATATTTTTATTTGCCTGCAAATTTTTGTCTGCATACATATTTTTTCATGTAAATTTTCATACAAAATACAGTGTACTATATTTTCAAAAAAATATCCAGTAAAAAAGAGAATCACCCACAGGCAATCCCCTTTCCATCATCAATGTTCTGTTTACAATGAGAAATTCTCATTCGGACGAATATATAATAATCCGGTCTGGCTCATACGCTCTCCAACAAAAAACTGATACTGCTGTAACACCTGATCCTTCTTCATATCGGAGATAGCTTTCTCAACATCCAGACTCGTAATATCGCTCGCGATTCCTTTCAGATCATACTCTGCATCCGGCTGGTATTGTTTCGCATACTCTGTGGCACCATGATCCGGCTTGTTATCCCTCTCACTCTCTGTAACCTCAGCCACACGGGTATCTTCCCCCACCGCATCTATGACATTTGGTACACTTTCCTCCTGAATCTGAGTATTCTTTATGGTATTGTAATCATAAAACCCCGCGTGTATACGGATACCTGAAATATTCATACCACCCAATCCCATCCATCTGCATCTTCTACTTGACAAAAACTATATCGGTCTGCCTTTGTAAATACTTTAGCATATTTTTAGCGTTCCGTTACTTGTCTAACATCTTTTTCAATTCGCTCATAAATGTATTCACATCTTTAAACTCACGATATACCGAAGCAAACCTTACATATGCAACTGCCTCGAGATCTTTCAGCTTATCCATCACAAGTTCTCCGATCAGACTGCTCGGGATCTCCTTCTCCTCACGATTAAATATTTCCGTCTCAACCTCATCGACTAACTGATTGATCTGATTGACAGAAATTGGTCTCTTATGACATGCCCGCAGTACCCCTGCTTCAATTTTGGAACGGTCATACTGCTCCCTGTTATTGTCCTTTTTAATCACGATAAGCGGTATCGTTTCAACCTTCTCATATGTTGTGAAGCGCTTCCCACATTCATCGCATAACCGTCTGCGGCGAATCGAATTGTTATCGTCTGCCGGTCTTGAATCAATGACTCTCGTATTCTCACTGCTGCAAAACGGACACTTCATAAGCTACCTCCTATGCACAGACCCCATTTATTAAAAGTATATCCATTGTTTTTGTAATTGTCAACATAATTTTCCCTGTTATGTCCACCTGTTTTTGGTTATTTCAACGAAAAGTTTCGAAATATTTTCGTTTTACTGTATTTTCTTACGAACTTCTTTTTCTTCTATATCAACCAATATGATATCGGGTCCGATTTTTACGATTTTGCACCATGGAATATGCAGTTCAAATTCTCTTCCCACACATCCAAAAAACTTTGCCGGTCCAGGAACAATAATCGTCCGGATACATCCATCATGCTCATCAAACTCCAGATCACAGACATTTCCAAGACACTTGCAGTCACAGACATTGATCACTTCTTTTTTCTGAAATTCACAAAAACGCATATAGTCTTCCAAATCCGTTCATTTAGAAAACCATATGCGTCCCGGTATATTTTTAGACTATTTTTTATACATTAAAGCGGAATAAGATTACATCTCCGTCTTTGACCACATAATCCTTTCCTTCCATTCCGACGATTCCTTTTTCACGCGCTGCGGAAAGACTTCCATTATCTAATAGATCCTGATAGTTTACAACCTCAGCCTTGATAAATCCACGTTCAAAATCCGTGTGGATCTTTCCTGCTGCCTGTGGAGCTTTTGTGCCTTTTTTGATCGTCCATGCACGGCACTCATCTTCCCCGGCAGTGAGGAATGATATCAGTCCAAGAAGTGAATAGCTTGCAGCTACAAGCTTGTCAAGTCCGCTTGACTCAACACCGAGATCCTCAAGATATTCTTTTTTCTCATCCTCATCAAGCTCTGCAAGTTCCTGCTCTATCTGCGCACAGATTACGAATACTTCTGCGCCTTCTTCTTTCGCCATCTCTCTGACTTTCGCAACGTGCGGATTCGATGCTCCGTCATCTGCAAGATCATCCTCTGCCACGTTTGCCGCATAGATCGTAGGTTTTGCTGTAAGAAGGTTGTATCCCTTAAACCAGATCTGTGCATCATCATCGTCCGGTACTTCAAACGTTCTTGCCATCTTGCCATCTTCAAGATGCTTCTTTACTGCCTCTACAAGTTCAAGCTCTTTCGCAAGCGTCTTATCCATTCTTGCCTGCTTTGCAATTTTTGAGATTCTTCTGTCAAGGATCTCAATATCTGAGAAAATAAGTTCAAGATTGATCGTTTCAATATCTCTTGCCGGGTCAATGGATCCATCCACATGGATGATATTTGTATCCTCAAAGCAGCGTACGACATGAACGATTGCATCTACTTCACGAATGTTTGCAAGAAACTGGTTTCCCAATCCTTCCCCCTTACTTGCACCCTTTACAAGTCCTGCAATATCAACAAATTCAATCGTTGCTGGTGTAACTTTTTTCGTGTGGTAGAGTTCACCAAGCTTTACAATTCTCTCATCCGGCACGGATACAATTCCCACATTCGGATCGATCGTAGCGAATGGATAATTCGCCGAAAGTGCGCCTGCCTTCGTAAGTGAATTAAATAATGTAGACTTTCCGACATTTGGGAGTCCGACGATTCCAAGTTTCATTTTATTTTCCTTCTTTCTTATTTTTCTAGTGTTTCAAGGACTTTTCATGGGGTTGTCCCCCATCTTGTCCCCCATTTTTATATATTCCTTTTATGACCTTTCATGACCTTATGCAAAAACCATTCTATCCATATAATTGGAAAACTTATCTATCTCGGTTTTCACTGTTTCTTCGGTCAAGTGACTATATAAATCTAATGTGATTTTTATTGAGCTATGTCCCATCATTTGGGATAGCATTTTATAACTTTTTGCATACTCTCCTGATGCACTTTCCAGAAATCGTGTTGCAAATGGTTCTATTTCTTTTTTTTAGTTTTGGGTAGTTTCCATTTCTAACCGTATTAGGTCTCTTGTTGTTTTCTTTAAATCCATTCCATTGTTTGGCTTCTTTTACATTATCAAATATCCTGTCTACTCTTTTTCCACTAGCCGTTATAAAACGTGCTCTATATTTACCATCTTTTTTTCGTTGGCTTAGATTTAGACCTAAATCTCTTTTAAATCAACTCCCATATTCTTATTTGCTCCCTTCATTAAATAAAAGAAGCCACCATATGACAAATAGTATATTAACATGGCTAGTGCTAATATTCAAGAAAAATCCTCCCCGCCATAGGGTAAATGAAATGACCCAGAAGCATATTTCTTGGTCATCATTTATGGAAAAGGTGACCTTGCCGTTATGAGCATTGAAGCCTACGAAGAATTAACCAGTCGCTTTGAATTATATAGCCAGATTAAAGAGGGTATGAATGATATTGCCTCTGACAACACACGACCATTCTCTGAAGCAATGGCTGATATTCGGAGCAAACGTCGCAGATGAGTTATAGCATCCACATCACAGCTACCGCAGAACGTGATATCCTGCGTGCCGCTGACTACATCAAATTTACACTGAAGAACCCCACCGCAGCCGAGCATCTGCTTGATGCAGCTACAAAACAAATCAACTCACTCTCGGATATGCCCGAAAAATACTATCTTGTAGATGACCCCGTTCTGGCGAGTTGGGAAATTCGTTTTATTATAATCAATAATTACCTTGCCTTTTACACTATTGATAAAGAAAAGCAAACGGTAATTGTTGTACGATTTCTATATCAGAAAAGCAACTGGAACTCCATTCTCCGTCAGAGTTTTTCCCTTGCTGCACCTGTAAGCCCGATATACCTGTAAAGCAGAAGAACCAATCCTCCGCTGACTACCACACTGGCTGCCGAAAACAATAACTGTTTTGCAAAAAGACGGAACCCGCCATAAAAATTGGCTGATTCCGTCTTTTTCTATGATTCATCCGCCATTGCCGCATCATCCCGCGATTCAATGACGATCAATATTCCATTTTCAAATGTAATTTCTGCCTGTTCTTCAGTTATCTCATTACTCACACCAATTGAACAGAAACCCTTTAAGCAATAATCGGCAAGCGGATATTTAAATCCCGCAAGATACAGATGCTCTACCTGCGCGGTATACGGAATCAGGGAAACATATTTTCCAAACTGTTCCTCTTTTTTTAGTACCATGCCGTGATCTGTCATACGGATACGGTTATTTGCATCCAGCAGTTCAATTTCAACTCCCAGCTCTAACCCTATGCCCAGAAGTTCAATATTCCCCAGCACATGATCTAACCTTGAACCGGTACCACCAAGCACTGTGATGCACTCCGCTCCCATGGAAATTGCAAGACGCAGCGCAAATTCTGTATCTGTGTCATCCTTTTGAGGATTCAATCTGTGCCAGACGATCCCTTCTTTTTTCTGAAACCATTCCAGTGTCTCTTTGCTTACCGAATCAAAATCGCCGATAATGACCTGTGGAACAATTTCATTTCTCCGCAAAAATTCCATACCGGAATCTGCAGCGATCACTGTTTTTTCAGCAAAGCCTTTTAAAACCTCTATCGCAAATGCATCTTCAATTTTTCCACCCGCTATGATAAAAAAATGTTTCATCCATCGGCTCCCATCATTCATTAATAATATTTAAGAAACGAATCGTATTCTCGGTCACATCCCCGGAAAAAATTGCGCTGCCAGCAACAATAATATTTGCTCCTGCATCCATCAATTCTTCCACGTTTGACAGATTTACGCCGCCATCTACTTCAATGTCCGTTTTTAATCCCTTCTCATCCACGATTTTTCTTAATTCACGGACTTTCTCCACCGTATAGGGAATCAGTTTCTGTCCTCCGAATCCCGGATTTACCGTCATAACAAGAACCATATCCACTTTTTCAAGGACACAGGATATTGCAGAAACTGGTGTTGCAGGATTGATGGCAACACCTGCTAAAAGTCCTTTTTCTTTGATTTTTTCAATAGTACGGTCAAGATGTCTGCAGCTCTCTGCATGAACAGTGATAAGATCTGCACCAGCCTCGGCAAACTCATCAATATAGCGTCCCGGTTCCTCAATCATCAGATGAACATCAAAAATACGGTCTGTACATGCTCTTATAGCACGGATGACCGGCATTCCAAATGAAATACTCGGAACAAACATTCCGTCCATAACATCAATATGGACATACTGTGCCCCGGCTTCATCAAGCTCTTTTATCTGTTCTCCAAGACGGCTGAAATCAGCCGATAATATAGATGGCGATAAACAGTTCATTTTTTTCTCCGTAATCTTAGTCATTTATTTTAATACTTTCGGACAGCCTTTAATTCCTCATACAGCAATTTATAGTTTTCATACCGCAGCAAACTGATACTTCCTTCTTCTAACCCCTGTCTTACACCGCAGTCCGGCTCACTGATATGATTACATCCCTGAAATCTGCAATATGGTTCCCATTTCCGGAATTCCGGATAAAACCCTTTTAAGTCTTCTTTTTCCATTCCCGGAATGTAAAGTGTGGAGAATCCCGGTGTATCCATAATATAAGTATCCCCGCCGATCGGTATGATTTCAGAATGACGTGTGGTATGTCTTCCGCGCTCGATCTTGCGGCTGACTTCCCCTGTCTGCATGGTGATGTTCGGCTGCAGGCGGTTCACAAGAGAAGATTTGCCAACTCCCGATGGTCCTGCCACCGCCGCTGTTTTTCCTTTCAAAAGTTCTAACAGTGCGTCCACACCCTTTTCCTCTTTTGCACTGACATAGAGTGTCTGGTAGCCGCACGCCGCATAGATGTCTGCAAACGCATGCAGTTCCTCCTCCGTAACCAGATCTGTTTTGTTAAAACAGATTGCAACCGGTACATTCTGATATTCCATCATAACAAGGAAACGGTCTAACAGATTAAAATTAGGCTGTGGTTTTGCCGCCGCAAAAATGATCAGCGCAAGATCGATATTTGCAACCGCAGGACGAATCAGCTCATTTTCCCTCGGCAGGATCTTTTCAATATTTCCTTTTTTATGTTCCTCATCTAACACAGCAATCTCGACATTGTCCCCCACCAGTGGCTTGATAATCTGATTTACGAATATGCCTTTTGTCTTACACTCATAAATTCCGGATCCCGCTGCATGAATGTAGTAGAATCCGGAAATTCCTTTGATAATCTTTCCCCGCATAAATATTCCTATTGTTTTTATTCTTCCTGAAACTGTACATCAATTGTCTGATCTTTTAAATCATTTCCGTTTAAGTCCAGCCAGGTAACTACGATTTTACCACTGTCCGAAAGAATACCGGTCTTTGTCAGAATCAGTCCGCCAGTACCAAAATCTGCAATCGTTTTGCCGTACCAGGTCTGTAAAACATTGCCCTGATCATCATATAAAACAATGTCTGCACCGGAGATATTCGATGTATCTGATGGAAGCTGCAGGCTGACATTCAGCTTATAAGTCTTTGTGGTGATCTGCTGTGCCGGTTCCGGTCCAAGACTGACTGTGATCGTGATGGATGCTCCCGGATCTGCCTGTGTTCCCACCGCAAGTGACTGTCCGATTACGATTCCGGCATCCGTATCACTGTATTTTGTGACCGTTGAAACATTAAACTGTGATAAAAGTTCTTTCGCCTGTTCCTCTGACTTATAGCTTGTCGATACATCAGGTACTGTAATCTTCTCTGAGCCAAGGCTGATCTCAAGTGTGATCGTATCGCCCTCTTTTCCCTGGGTATCCCCATTTGGTGTCTGGGAAATTACATATCCTTCCGCAACGGAGGAACTGTAGGAAGTTGTCTTTGTGACCTGAAATCCCTTTGCCGTCAATGCCGCACTGGCATCCGTTTCACTCTGTCCCACAACGTTTGGTATTTCGACCGTATTCTCACTGGTTCCGGCGGCAGATCCGCTGCTGATGATAACTTCGATCGTTGTATTCTTTTCAACAGTCTTACCATCTGCCGGATCCTGGCTTATGATCTGTCCCTTTTCTACGGTATCAGAGGATGCGGTTCCAGCCTGTCTGATGCCGAGTCCGGTTCCGTTTAACTCCTGTTTTGCCTGATCCATGGTTTTTCCTGTCAGGGAAGGTACTACTACACCGTCCTTGATCTGGGTACTCTGACTGTCTCCCGTCTGTGTTTCCGTTTTTGTTGTTTCTGTATTCGAAGAATTGTTCTTGTTAGACTTCATACCCCCGGCTAACGTGATGCACAGGTAAATAATGATGATAATGATCACTACACCTGCTGCGATTCCCATGATCGTGATTGCCTTTTCCATCTTCGGATTGATATCACCATCCTCGTCATCAATATCATCATCGTCGTCCTCGTCATCATCATCGATCACCGGCTCCTGTATTTTGATCGACGCCGGATCTATATAGACGTTTGCAGTCTGTTTCTTGATCTGATTTAAATCATCTGCTCCGATCACCCTCGTCTTATCCTGATTTGCAAGAGGTACCATCACAACAAAATCCTCGTTCGGGCTGATCAGTGCTTTTCTAAGATCGGCCAGAAGCGCTGTCATGGAAGCATATCTTCTGTCAGGGTTTTTCTGTGTACATTTTAAGATGATCTTTTCCATACTGATTGGAAGATTTGGTGCATAAACACTTGGCGGTACTATCTCTTCCTGCAGATGCTGGATTGCAACTGCGACCGTCGTATCCCCGTCCAACGGAACACGGCCTGTTACCATCTCATACATCACGATACCCAGTGAATAGATATCACTCTTGCCATCCACAAATCCATTTCTCGCCTGTTCCGGAGAAGAATAATGTACGGATCCCATCACATCCGAACTGATCGTATTTGATGTTGCTGCCCGCGCAATACCAAAATCTGTTACTTTTACTTTTCCCTCTGTGGAGATCATGATATTCTGCGGTTTGATATCACGATGCACGATATTTTTATTATGGGCGGCTTCAATACCTCTGCCCACCTGAATTGCGATGCTGACTGCCTCCTTAAAAGAAAGCTGTCCTTTTTTCTCAATGTAGGTCTTTAATGTGATTCCTTCCACATATTCCATCACGATATAATGCAGGCCATTCTCACTGCCGACATCATAAATATTTACAATATTCGGGTGCTCTAACCCTGCAGCTGCCTGTGCCTCGGAACGGAATTTCGTTACGAAATTAATATCCTCGGAAAATTCTGCCTTTAATACCTTGATTGCTACAAATCTTCCCAGTGTAAGATCTTTTGCTTTATATACATCTGACATTCCGCCAGCGCCAACTTTACCTAAAATTTCATAGCGGTCTGCTATGTACATACCTTCTGTCAACATTCTTTCACCTCATCAGAAAATGGTTCTATCAATACAACCGTAATATTATCCTTACCACCATTTCGATTGGCAGTCTCAATCAGTTTCTCTGCTTTCTCAACAATGTCCCTCTGTCCCAACACAATATGCCGGATCTCATCATCTTCAATCATATTTGTCAGTCCGTCGGAACACATCAAAATCTCATCCCCAGGTTTTAAACTGATCTCAAAGAAATCAGCTGTCACCTCCGGCAATACACCGACTGCCCGTGTAATGATATTTTTATCCGGATGATCTTTCGCATCTTCTTTTCTCACTTCACCTAAACGAACCATTTCCTCAACCAGAGAATGATCCCTTGTAATCTGTGTAATATCTTCCTGATTGATCACATACAGCCTGCTGTCTCCAACATTTGCGGCATAGAGTGTATTCCCGATCACCGTTGCAGCAACGATCGTTGTACCCATTCCATTTTTGGCCGGATCTGCCTGTGCCTCTGTCAAAAGCAGACTGTTCGTCATGGAAACAGCACTCTTCATAATCGCCACCGGTTCTTTTTCACCCGATTTACCAATCAGTTCCACAAGTTTCTCAACTGTAAATCTGGAAGCATAATCACCTGCAGCGTGACCACCCATTCCATCCGCTACTAAAAAAAGATTCGGCAGATTTCCCACAGCGGTCTCTGATGTAAACATATAATCCTGATTCATTTCCCGTCGCTGCCCGATGTGCGTCATGGAAAACGTCTTCATCTTCTCTACTTCCTACCTTTCTGCATGGCTGATATAACGTTTGCGCAGCTGTCCGCATGCACCGTCTATATCCCTGCCCATTTCCCTTCTAATTGTAACGTTAATCGCATTTTTTTCAAGCCTATTTTTAAAATTAAGAATTGCTTCATGATCCGGCTGCACATATGAACGCTCTTTGATCGGATTGACCGGGATCAGGTTTACATGACAATTCATGCCATGGATCAGGTCTGCAAGCCTTCTTACATCCTCATCGGTATCATTGACACCACCGACTAAACTATATTCAAATGTGACACGCCTTCCTGTCTGTTCAAAATAATAACGACATGCCTCAATTACTTCATGTATCTCATATTTATTGGCAACCGGCATCAGTTCAAGTCTCTTTTCCTGCGAAGATGCATGCAGCGAAAGTGCCAGAGTGATCTGCAGTTTTTTATCCGCCAGTTCCCGCATTTTCGGAACAATACCGCAGGTCGACACCGTCACATTCCGCTGGCTGATGTTCAGTCCGTTTTCATCTGTCAGAAGTTCGATGAATTTGAGCAGATTGTCAAAATTATCCATCGGTTCTCCGGTTCCCATCACAACAACATTTGCAACCCTCTCCCCGGTATCTCTTGTGATCCGATATATCTGGTCTAA
>OGGE01001490.1_pt1 | contig 14052 bp, 17 predicted proteins | sample 1571121 | NCBI WGS metagenome assembly OGGE01 (sample SAMEA2581959, study PRJEB24529) | metagenome | biome: Human gut stool | place: China | collected 2011
AGCAACATGCTGCAGGGAGTGCATCCGAAAGTGGCATAAAATGCAGCTGGGCAAGGAACTAAGTCAGGTGCAGCAGGATTATCTTGTAGATGTAATTATGACATGGATTCAAAAAGAAATCGAGAGGCAGGAACATAAAATATGAGTTTGAAAAATGTATTGATTATTGTTGATAATATTGACGAATCAATTGATTTTTATGAAGAACTGTTTGGACTGCGTGTGATTACAAGGCAGGAAGGTAATGTAATAATGTCTGAGGGGCTTGTATTACAGGATGTAGATGTATGGTATGATAGTACAGAAATACCTACAACTCCACATAACAATATGACAGAACTATATTTTGAAGATAATGACATAGAAGGCATTATTGAAAAACTGGAGTCTGGCAAGTATGTTGTAAGTTATGTTACGGAATTAATGAAACTTGAAGGTGGACAGAAGCTTGTAAGATTTTATGATCCATCAGGAAATCTTATAGAAGTACGAACACCAATTAACTATAACTGATATGAAATGGATTTAAGGAGAAAATGCAGATATTTGTAGATGCAGATGCGTGTCCGGTAGTGGGCATTGTCGAGACAATAGCAGAGAAATACAATATTTCCACCACATTGCTGTGTGATACAAATCATATGTTGTATTCTGATTACAGCGAGGTGATTGTAGTAGGTGCAGGAGCAGATGCAGTAGATTATAAACTGATCAGCATTTGTCATAAAGGAGATGTAGTAGTATCGCAGGATTATGGTGTCGCTGCTATGGCACTTGGGAAGGGTGCATATGCTATTCACCAATCTGGTAAGTGGTACACGAATGAGAACATAGATCAGATGCTTATGGAGAGGCATCTTAATAAAAAGGCAAGACGCAGCTCTCATAAGTGCCATATTAAGGGATCGAGAAAGCGTACAGAAGAAGATGATGTACGCTTTGCACAGTCCTTTGAAAAACTTATACTGATGGCAAAGTCAAAAGAAGGTGCTCAGAGTGGGACTATTTAAGAAAAAGACGGTTACAAAGACATATGATAAAGAGAATAAGAAACCAGTAATCAAGGCGAGCATATGTAATGGCGAACAGGTTGCAGGCTTTAAGGATATACATACAGGTAAGATAGAAGAGGAAATGCTGATAAAAAGTCTGGCAGACCTCGAACATTTTAAGGCTATGTATGGAATAGATGAAGAGATAGCAAAGGAATACTGATTATGAATATACAGATATTTGGGACTAAGAAATGTAACGACACAAAGAAAGCTGAGCGTTTCTTCAAAGAGCGTGGCATAAAGTATCAGTTCATTGACATGAAAGAAAAAGGAATGAGCAAGGGTGAGTTTAACTCTGTGGCTCAGGTCAATGGTGGTCTTGAGAATATGATTAACTGGGAAGGCAAAGACAAAGATTTACTTGCACTCATTAAATATATTGCTGATGAAGACAAGCTGGAAAAGGTGCTTGAGAATCCACAGGTAATTAAAACTCCAGTAGTAAGAAACGGAAAGCAATCAACACTTGGTTATCAACCGGATATCTGGAAAGGATGGAACTAATGGTAAAGAAAATAGTAAAAGATCCATTATTTCTTGCACAGAAATCTGTGGATGCAACAGAGATAGATAAACAGGTGGTAACGGATTTGCTCGATACATTGCGTGCTAATCTTGATCATTGCGTAGGTATGGCGGCAAACATGATAGGCGTTAAGAAGAATATTATTGTGGTGGCTGCAGGTCCATTTCAATTTGCAATGATTAATCCGGTAATCACAAAGAAGTCCGGAGCGTTTCAGACAGAGGAAGGATGCCTGTCTTTGGAAGGCGTTCGTCCTTGCACCAGATATCAGGAGATTGAGGTGGATTACCTTGACCAAGGATTTAAGAAACAGCATGGGAAATATTCCGGCTGGACAGCACAGATAATTCAGCATGAGATTGACCATTGTAATGGTATTGTGATATAGAACAGGAGTATCAGATGGGAAACGAATCTGGCACATGGGTTATGTATGGTGTGGATTGGGATGATCCGGAATGCATACATACTGTGGAAGAAGCAACAGAATATATCAACAGAATAGGTTTCTTGCCTTTATTTAAGAATGACATACCAGGGTTTTCGTTGGAAGAGCGAACAGTCCCTGAATATTGGTGGTGTGATGATGTTGACAAAGATCCATGGCTTTGGAGAACTGTAATTGCAAGAGGCAAAGATATAGTATATAGCAAATTTTTTGACAAGAAAGCCGGATTTATTTCAAAGAAATGGTTTCCTGTATTTGCTAATTATCGTAGGGATGGTTATGATTTTGATGCTTTGTATGAAGATGGAAAAGCACCTCATAAGCACAAGAAAATCATGGATAACTTTATGGAAGAAAAAGCTGATGCAGAAATGCTTTCTAACGAACTCAAAATAAAAGCTGGGTTCGGAAAAGATGGAGAAAAAGGTTTTGATGGAGCAATTACTAATCTTTGTATGCAGACATACCTTTGCAACTGTGATTTTAGAAAGCGTAAAAATAAAAAGGGTATCGAGTATGGATGGGATGTGGCGGTTTATTCATCTGTAGAGCATATATATGGATATGATTATGTGACAAGCTGTTACAAGGAAGAACCGGCAGAATCGTGGAATCGTCTTGTGGAATACATGCATGAGGCATATCCGATAGCAACTGATAAGCAGATTAGAAAGCTGCTACGATAGGAGAGTATATAAAATGATTAGCTGCATGAAGGTGCTGTAAATTATATGAAATCGCGTGAGGAATACTTCTATGGGAAGAACAGATAGAAGCTATAAAGATTTAAAGCAAAAACAGGAAAGTGCTATTGCTGATAAAACTTATAGCATGTATATAAGGTTTTATCTTGAAAATCATAGAATGCCAAATGTTTCCGAAAAGAGCAGTATTTGCAGAAAACTATATGCAACAGTACAGGCACTTGCTCCTAAAACAGAGTATGAAGAATTTTGCAGCATTGTAGATAAGCGAGAAGCAGGTTATGAAGAACCATGCAGTAGAAAATAATATAAGTCAGGACGATACATTTTTCTATATTGCATGGTATACTTCTGGTGGAGCACCATATGGAGTAACCTGGGAAGAAATGGGACTGGAACCATGGCAGGAATTAGAAGAGGAGTAATGAAAGTGTACATAATAAAAACTATACAAGGCGATTTAACTAAAATTAAAGACGTGCAGGCAATCGTTAATGCAGCCAATAATTCACTCCTTGGAGGCGGAGGTGTTGATGGTGCCATTCATCGTGCAGCTGGACCGGGACTTTTAGCCGAGTGCAGAACACTTCATGGCTGTGAAACTGGAGAGGCAAAGATTACAAATGCATATAATCTGCCATGTGATTATGTAATACATACTGTTGGACCGGTATGGAATGGTGGTAGGAACAAAGAGGAGGAGCTTCTTGCAAACTGCTATTTTAATTCTATGAAGCTTGCTATGGAGAATGGAATCAGAACCATTGCATTTCCATCTATATCGACAGGAGTATATAGTTTTCCGGTAGAACTGGCAGCAAAGGTAGCGGTTTATACAGTTAATAGATTCCTGCAGGATAATCCGGACTGTTTTGATTTGGTGGAATGGGTGCTGTTTGATGCACATACTGAGGCAGTGTATGAAGCTGAGGTGGACAAGTTATATAAGTAATAGATGATTTTAATTTGATGATTTGGAGGATGACTATTGAAAATAGATGAGTATTTACAACTTCTTTTTGAGGGCAAAATGGGTGCGGCTAAAGCAGTTAGGTTTTCTACTATACCAGATAAATTAATAAAATTCATTTGGCTTGATGATTCTGATTCTGACGATAAGAAATTTCTTTCATTGAAAAGAAATGAGATATGGTTTGCACAAAAAGATTTATTGAATGATCCATATGAATATAAGGGTATGTTGCTTGATAGAAATAGGATGCACAATGCAGGATATAGCAATGATATCATAGATTATTATCAGCAATTATTTGATTTTAGTGATTATGGTATAACATGTCTGTCAGCTAATAGTATAGATTATTTACCAATGTGGGCTTATTATACAAATAATCATAAGGGATTTTGTGTCGAATATAATGTAATCAAAAAAGACTGTATACATGAAGTATTATATGAACCGGAAAGAATTAAAGTGACATCATTAATATTTCAAAGCAGAGAAGCTATTAAGAAAGCTATTACGTCAGGGCATAGAGAACAAGCAGAGTTTTATTCGACTATATTTTTACAAAATTTATTCATTAAAGCAAAATCGTGGGAACATGAAAAGGAGTATCGTATAGTTTATCCTTTGGATAATAGTATAGGTATGAATGTATCGGTAAGTGATTTAGGGCTTAGAACAAGTCGAATTATTGCTGGTATAAATTGTTCTGAAAATAATATTATAAAACTTAATGATATTTCAAATGAGCTTGGATTAGGAAATGTTTATAAGAGTAGGATTCATTCTGAAAAATATACATTAGATTATATTAGGTGGCGTTGATTGGAAGTTGATGAGCATATGCAGGCTGACGGTATAAATTTGAAGGAAGGTGAGTAAGTGAAATTTTTTGACTATGATAAAAATATAAATAATGTTGAATACTATGAGATATTAGAGGATTTAATGGAACGCTGGGAGCATGAAATTGTAGAATTCAAAGAGGCAAAAGGTGGCTATGATACGGATAAAATTGGACGTTACTTTTCGGCAATTAGCAATGAAGCGAATCTTAGGAATCATCAGTATGGCTGGCTTGTGTTTGGCGTAAGTGAAAAGGATAAGGTTAAACATGTTGTAGGAACTGCTTATAAGAAAGGTGACAAAAGTCTTCTTGAAAAATTTAAATATGAAATTGCAAGAGACACAACCAATGGTATGACATTCTACGATATTATTGAGTTGTTGCCAGTTGTAAATGGAAAAGAACTGCGTGTGTTGATGTTTAAGATACCCGCTGCAGCAACAGGTATCCCAACAGATTGGAAGACTAATTACTACGAAAGATCTGGAGAAAGTCTTGTACCTTTAAAGCAGTATAAGATTGATGCAATCAGATCGCAAGAAAGAAAAGACTGGTCTAAACAGATTATAGAAGGTGCAACTATCGACAATCTGGACCAAGGTGCGATTCGGTTGGCTCGTGAAAAGTACAAGGAGAAGATGGCACAAGAACCAATTTCTAAAGAAGTTGATGGTATGTCAGATGAACAGTTTTTGACGAAGATGAAGCTGTTAATAGGTGGCAAGGTTACAAATGCTGCAATGCTTTTGTTGGGAAATTCTGATTTCGACTATTTATTCACAGCCGCTCCAAGTATTATGTGGCGTCTCTATGGTGCGGATGGAACAGACAAGGATTATGCTATTTTTAAGATTCCGTTTATCAATGTTGTTGATAAGGTATTTGCAAAGGTAAGAAATCTGACATATCGGTATATGCCAAATCAAATGACGTTATTTCCTATGGAAACAGAACAGTATGATAGTTGGTTGATGAGAGAGCTTTTAAATAACAGTATTGCTCATTCAAATTATCAATTAGGCGGTAGAATTTATGTAAACGAATTTGATGACAAAATTAAGATTACTAATCCGGGAGATTTTATTCCACAGAGAATAGAGAATGTTTTGGAAGTTAGCTACAATCCACCGTTTTATCGTAATCAGTTGCTGGCAGAAGCAATGGTATCTTTTCATATGATTGATACTGCTACACTCGGAATTAGACGAGCTTACAATATTCAGAAGGCGAAGTATTTTCCGATGCCAGACTATGATTTTTCATCTGGTGTTCAAGTGGACGTAACAGTTTATGGCAAGACTTTGGATGATAATTATATGCATATTTTATATGATCATCCAGAACTGAATTTGCAAGATGCATTTTTACTTGATAAAGTGCAAAAAGGTATTCAGATTGAGAAGAAAGATGCTGATAGGTTACGAGCATTAAAGCTTGTAGAGGGCAGACTTGGAAGCTTATATTTGTCTGCATCAGCTGCAAAAAGCATAGAGGATCAAGCAGGTTATATTAAAAACAAAGGATTAGATGATCAGTATTATAAGACATTGATTATTGAGTATCTAAAACAATATACAAAGGCAAACAGAAAAGAAATTGATAGATTATTATGGGACAAGTTGCCAGACTCGTTGTCAGAGGTTCAGAAGAAGAATAAGATTCATAATTTGCTTACATCAATGAAAAACAAAAATCTTATCGAAAAAGACAGCGACAATCAACAGAAATCAAACTGGGTATTAAAGTAGAGCTCGGTTAAGCTCGGTTTAGTTTGGATGTAATTTAACCAAGATTAACCAAGAAAAACCTAAATTAAAAAGAAATTAGGATGACCTCTTGGTTTGATCTCGGTTGAGAATTTTTTTTAACCGAGACTCTAACTGAGATATAACCGATGTTACTATTGAGATGGCAGAAAATAATTATTGCAAATGATGTAATGGATATTGATTTGGTAATGTGAGCGAATGGGCATATACTTTATTTAGTAGTATATGCCTCAAATTTAAAACATAAATACTAGGTTGACACTAAAAAGAACCGCATATATACTATATCTAAGATATGGAGGTGCTCATATGGTTCAAGATGAAAACTTATATCAAAAAGTAATTGCAGACTATAGGATTACCAATTCTGTAAAGAAAACCGCACAAAATGTTGGGACTTCACTTGTAAGAGCTCAGAGGATACTGATAACTGAGGGGTTATGGAGTAGTCATACATCTGAACAAGTCGGAGAACTATTTCGGAAAGGGATGACTACATCAGAGATTTCAAAGCAGTTAGTGATATCAGAGAAAACAGTCCAAGCATATCTGCCATATACACGAACGGAAACTGGTTATGGAGAAAGTCGGTCATATAACTCAAAAAAAAGTGAAGATTATCGAAGACGTATGTATATAGCGGCGGACAGTCAAGTTTCCAATAAATTCGATGAAATAGTCAGACAGAGTAAACAGCATGATGAGCCTATTGGGACGATAAGAATTATGACAGAGCATGAACTTTTACAGGTGCAAAAGAAATTATATGAAGAAAGAATAAAGAAAAAGGAGAGTGAAGAAATGTCAGAACAGAAGTATTCTGTATTAAAATTACGTCTTTCCCTGAATCTGGAAGAAACAGATGTTAAAGACAGAGTTGTTCTTAATAGATATGGAAAAGTAAAGCAAGGTATTATTAGGGAGGTACTTGTCCCGGCTGATATTACATTACATGCGCTGCATTATGTGATTCAGCGTGCTTTTGGATGGCAGAACAGTCATCTACATCAGTATCTTTTGCCAGAAGAAGTTTTTCAGAAGATGACTGGTGGAAAGAATAGACCGGATGAATATGGAAGAACTCTATATGATGGGAAACTAACGGATTGGATAGATTTGTGTGGTGTGTATTTTCGCTTTCCGTGCGATGATTTTGAAGATATTTATTGGGATGATGATTATAAGCAAGGAGTCAGCATCAAGACATGGTTTCGCAAGAAATATACAGCACCTTATTCCTACGGTGGTAAGTGGGAACATTATGCATTTGCAAATGCTACAGCAAAAAGTTTAATTACAGAAAATTCGGTAATTAGAGTTACTCCATCCTTTGATGAATGGATGGAAATGAAAAAGAATGGAATTGATGTTTCTAAGCAGAAAGATAAAATGATTCCTGTGACAGATGCAACGATTGAACAGGTTGGACTGGGATTTGAGAGCAGAATGGACGAACTTCTGGAGCGATTGAAGGTAACTGAGGTCTTGGCTGCTAAAGATGAAAAAGTTCCAGATGATATTAGAGAAGCAGTACAGTTTGTTGCAAAAAGACTAGCAAAGGTGAACGAGGAAATCGAAGTAACACCAATTACAAAATCTCTAAAATATAATTATGATTATGGAGATGGATGGGAAGTTGATATTGTCATGGAGGAAAAATATTATACAAAGAATCGTTTAGACACAGCATTTGAGGGAAATGTAGACGGCTTTGTAGTAGTTTCCAATGAGGAAGGTCTTATAGAGGAAGCCAGAGCGTATGATATGAGTGATCATCTCCAAGATGAACTGTTATCAAAGATTATTCAAACAGTGGAGATAAAAGGAAAACCAATATGCATATTTGCAGACGGCCTCCCTGTTATGGATGATGTCGGTGGAGTACATGGGTATATTGATTTCTTAATGACAAGCAGACTGGGAAATCAGGAAGAAAGAGATGAAATAAGAGACTGGGCAAGTGGAATGGGTTGGACAGGACGCATGTATAAGCCTGAAAATATATTGTAAGAATAATGGCACTAGAGAAAATTTCCTCTTACTTATCTAAAACTTGCGTCAAAGGAAAAATATAAGGCAAAAGAACTGGCGAGATAGATTGATAGTGGATATTATGAGAGGTTGCTTTTATCTAATGGAAAAGCCCCATCTGCAATCGAAAGTAAAGATATGACAGGTGTTCTTAGGGATATGTATATGTTAGAGTTTCTTGATTTGTCAGAACCATATAAAGAATATGACTTAAAGAAAGCAATTTTGAAAAATATGAAAAATTTTCTTCTTGAATTTGGAAGAGATTTTATTTTCATTGATGAAGAATATCATGTCCAAGTGGGAAATAATGATTACTATGTAGATCTTCTTTTTTATCACAGAGAGTTACAGTGTTTAGTTGCAATTGATTTAAAAATTGATGATTTCAAACCTGAATATATGGGAAAAATGGACTTTTATTTAGAGGCATTGGATAGAGATATTAAGAATCCTCATGAAAATCCGAGTGTAGGAATGATTTTTTGTAAAAATGCTGATACGGATGTCGTTGAATATTCTTTGAGTAGAAGTTTATCGCAGACAATGATTGCTGAATATAAAACTAAGTTGATTGATAAGAGTATTCTGCAGAGAAAACTAGCTGAGTTATATGATATTGCAGAGGAAGAGGTGAAAAACTCTCAACAGGATTGAGAGTTTTGAAAATGTGAGAAATAGGAGTGCGATGTGATTGGAGAGATTGTTCAATCATCAGACAATAGATGAACTTTTATTAGATATTACAGGAACTGTTGAATATAAAAGCATTAAATATCTTATTTTCTCAATATATATGGCAAATTCTCGCATGATTGCATTTTTATATTAAGGAGATATACGAAACAGGAGAGACTTAATTTATATCGTATAGATATGAAATAAAGGAAGTATCGAAGGTGAGAGAAGATAAAGCCAGATAGTCTTGAGGACGTGGGAGAGATTCTGCGTCCTTTTTTAGTGCGGATCAATTTGATAGATGTTATAATGTGAAAAATAAATGCGAAACAGAATAAAGATGTTTACATGGTAGCACTCAGAGATGAAGGTAAGCTGATAGGATATTATGAGAAGCATGAATATCGAAATGTAGAAACTATGAAACAATATGATTTATGTTAGTATTATGATATAGATTAAACATGGAATCAGTGATAAAACAATATCGGACAGGAGTAAAAATTATGCCTAATATATTAATTGTAGAGGATGATATAAATATTAATAACCTTCTTTGTGAGGTACTTAGGAAGGCAGGTTATACGTGTGAACAGGCATTTTCAGGAACAGAGGCAAAGCTGCTTCTGGATATAAAAGAAAAGGCTTATACGCTTGTACTGCTTGACTTAATGCTGCCTGGTGCAAGTGGTGAAGAGGTTTTAAAAGAGATAAGAAAACAGGGAAGGCTTCCGGTGATTGTGCTGACGGCAAAGGATAGTATAGATGATAAAATCGGAGTGCTGACAGACGGAGCAGATGATTATATAACAAAGCCCTTTGAGATTAGAGAGGTATTGGCACGTATTCAGGTGCAGCTTCGTCATATAGAGGCAGAAACAAAAAGTGAAGCAGAGGCAGAAATAGAATCAGAAACGGAGGTAAAAACAAAGGCTGGTATACAGGAAGGACAAGGCAGCGGAAGGCTTGAGTTCAGGGATATGGTGCTTATACGCTCTACCTTTGAGGTAAGTATCGGTGGCAGGGTGCTTCCTAAGATTACAAAACAGGAATTTGCAATACTGGAATTGCTGCTTAAAAATCCGAAGCAGGTGTTTAGCAAGGAGGATATATTTGAATATGCGTGGGATGAGCCATATATGGGTGAAACAAAGACACTGGATGTGCATATAAGCAATATCAGAAAGAAAATAAAGACCGTGACACCTGATGAATATATAGAAACAATATGGGGGATTGGATATCGCCTGCATGAATAATTTACTCTTTTTTTACTATTTATTTGCGATTGATTAGGATTTATTTTTTATGATAAGAGCAGTTAAGAAAAGGAGGAAAAAGCTTTGAGTGAATTATTATTGCAGACAAGGAATCTGACTAAGCAGTATGGCAGACACAGGGCGGTTGATGATGTAAATATGCACATTAAAAAGGGTGCGATATATGGCTTTATTGGAAGAAACGGAGCCGGTAAAACGACCTGTCTTAAGATGATTAGCGGACTGTCAACACCGTCTTATGGCGAAATAGAAATGTTTGGGTATAAGGGAAAGGACTTACAAAAGGTACGTTCAAGAGTAGGGTGTCTTATAGAAGCTCCCGGACTTTATGGCAATATGTCGGCATACGACAATCTGAACATTAAATGTAAGCTTACGGGGATTAAGAAAAAAGGATATATAGAAGAGCTGTTAAAAACAGTGGGCCTTGATACTGTTGGAGAAAAGAAAACAAAGCATTATTCGCTTGGAATGAAGCAGCGCTTAGGGATTGCTCTTGCACTTGTAGGCGAGCCTGACCTGCTTATTCTTGATGAGCCGATTAACGGACTTGATCCACAGGGAATAGTGGAGGTGCGTGAAACTATCCAGAAGCTTGCAAAGGAGCGTGGCATGACAATATGTATTTCAAGTCATATTCTGGAGGAATTATCAAAGCTTGCTACAGATTATGGCATTATTCATAATGGATGCCTTGTGCAGGAGCTTACAAGAGAAGAGCTTATGAAAAAATGCAGTGAGCGCATAGAGCTTACACTTGATAATCCTAAGCAGGCTATTGCTGTGCTTGATGATATGGGCTTTAGCAGCTATCAGGTTATAGATAAAGAACATATTCATATATTTGAAAGACTGGGAGAAAGTGCCAGGCTGAACATGGAGCTTGCAAAGGCGGGAATTCCAGTTAAAGGAATATCTATTACAAGTGAAGAACTTGAGAATTATTTCTTAAGGCTTACAGGGGGTGACAATCGTGCTTAATATGATAAAGATGGATGTATACAGAATGTTTCGTACAAAGAGTATGTAATATGGATTATATTGCTGGCATCAGCACTGCTTACCTCATTTCTTTCAAAAATAGATTATGATGCAGTTAATAAGGAATGGGAGCAACAACAGGCAGATGACAGCAACAAGGAACAGCTTTCGCAGCAGAATACAGATAATGTCAATATTGGTATGAGTGTGGAATTACCTACGGAGCCAGGGAAGAAGGTTACGGTAATGGATGTTTTCTTTTCTAATGCACAGGGAAAGTTTTATGCACTTTTTCTTGTAATATTTGCGGTTATGTTTGCAACAGCAGATATTAAGAGCGGTTATATTAAGAATATTGGTGGACAGGTGTCACAAAGGGGTATGCTTATTGTTTCAAGGGCAGTTGCGCTTGCCTTATTTACAGCAATTACATTTGCAGGGATATTTGTATTCCAGGCAGCAGCGAATATGCTTGCGTTTAAATGTGTGGTGTGGGGTAACTGGAAGGAGATTATACCTTATTTCTTAACGGAACTTACGCTTCATTATGCATTTGTGTTAATATGTATGGCAATAGCAGTTATAATTAAGAACAATGTCATAAGCATGACCTTGTCGGTATGTCTTACCATGAATATAATGAGCATTGTGTATGCCTTTATAGATTATGTAGTTAATAGAAAGGGACTTCATAACTTCAGCATCTATAAGTATACAGTAACTGGAAGGATGGCAATGCTTCCTATGGATGCAGGCAGGGAGGATGTTGTTAGTTCAATGTGTGTGGCAGCTGTATTTATTATAATAATGCTGTCATTAAGCAGTTATATTTTTCAGAAAAGGGATATATAGAGAATGAGGATTATTATTGGAATATTAGCAGTAATAATTATTATACAGGCATTTATTATGTGGAAATACCAGCGGCAGATTAAGGACATCTGCCGCCAGTTGTCGTTTCTTATGGAACACGATAGTAACAAGCTGATTCAACGTGAAATAGATATGGGGGGAATAGGTGAGCTTTCAGATAAATTGAATGAGCTTCTTGACCTGCGTAAAAAAGAAAGAAATGAGTACAGAAAAAAAGAAGAGCTGATTGCAGATACATATACTAATCTTTCACACGATATAAGGACACCGCTTACATCGCTGGATGGGTATTTCCAGCTTATAGAGGAATGTGACAATATAGATGACCAGAGGAGATATCTTGATATAATCAGAGAAAGGCTTAACAGCCTCAATGAAATGCTGGAGGAGCTTTTTACATTCACTAAGCTGAAAAATGATTCGTATAAGCTGGAGCTTACGGATTGTTGTATGAACAGAATATTAAAAGAAGCTGTATTTTCTTATTATGATGAATGGAAGAAGCAGGGCATCTGCCCTGATATTAGTATTACTGAGGAAATGCTGTATATATCAGGTAATAAGCAGGGCTTAAGGAGAGTTATACAGAATGTCATAAAAAATGGTCTTGATCATGGGGAAAGGAATATAAGTATCAAGCTTACCCGTGAGGATAATTACGCCTTGCTTAAAATCAGCAATTATACGGAACATCCTGAAAATATTGACTTAAGCCATGTGTTCGAGCGTTTTTATAAAGCAGATGTGGCAAGAGGCAGAGCCTCAACCGGACTTGGTTTATCTATTGCAAAAGAGCTTGTGGAGCGTATGAATGGAGATATAAGTGCAAGAATACAGGGGAATGATTTCATTATTGAGATAAAAGTTTTGCTTGTGGTATAACATGCATAGGCTGAAAACCAGAAGCCTTTCAGACAGAGGAAGGATGTCTTTCCTTAGAGGGGACCCGCCCATGTATAAGATATCAGGAAATTGAAGTGGATTATCTTGACCAGAACTTTAAGAATATTCTCAGAAGAAATGGATTTGAGTCATTAGAAGGATTGAGAGGATATCCAAAGAAGCATTTTATAAAGTTTAGTAATATGGGGCAGGCAACACTGCAGGAATTATATCAGATTTGATGACTTCCTATGTATGGATGCGTTTAGAATGTGGATAAAAAGCAAAGATGATTTGAGAAGTTACAGCCTTGAGGAACTTGAAGAGATGTGTCCGAAGGGTATAAGGTTGTTTGTAAGATTAAAGAAGTTGAAAACAATACAAGAGTAATCTTATGTGATTTTTTAAATAAAAGAAAACTATGAAAAATAATAAATTGTTGTATTATGATGTTGATAATAAAATATGGAGGTGTATCATGAAAGCACATAAATATTGGTCAATCGGAGCAATAGTTACAATGGTTGGAACTTTTTATACAGGATATAAAGGGTTAAAAGCAGCACACAAATACTTTGCATTTGGCTCTCTGATATGCATGATTATGGCAGTCTATTCTGGTCATAAAATGATTTCAGGTAATAAAAGTACAAGAAAACAGGTGGAAAATACAAAAGCGGAGGAATAGTAAATGTTAGAGTTAGGAATAAAAGCACCGGATTTTGAATTGCCGGATCAGAACGGAGAAGTGCATAAATTAAGCGATTATGCAGGAAAAAAAGTGATCTTATATTTTTATCCAAAGGATAATACACCAGGATGTACGAAGCAGGCATGTGGCTTTTCTGAGCGTTATCCACAGTTTACTGAGAAGGGAGCTGTTATTCTCGGAGTAAGCAAGGACTCTGTAGCGTCTCACAAGAGATTTGAAGAAAAATACGGACTGGCATTTACGCTATTAGCAGATCCGGAGCGTAAAGTTATTGAAGCATATGATGTCTGGAAAGAAAA
>OGGE01001511.1_pt1 | contig 13879 bp, 8 predicted proteins | sample 1571121 | NCBI WGS metagenome assembly OGGE01 (sample SAMEA2581959, study PRJEB24529) | metagenome | biome: Human gut stool | place: China | collected 2011
AAAAATCCGTCCGCCTTTTGGCTGCCCGACGTCAAAATCGTGGAGGAACACGGCGGCACGGAATACACCGTAACCGGCAGCTATAAGGGAACGGAAACCCTCGACAGGAAACTCAGACGCATCATGGAACAGAACGCCGCCGATGATAAAAACGGTATCACGGAGGACGCCGATGAGTAACGACGTTTCTCTTGATATAAACCAAGAATCCAATCCTGTTCAGACAGTTGCCCCGCCGAAGGAGGACAACAATATGTTAAGGGCAACCGACAAAATCACAGCGCTTTATTGCAGACTGTCCGTGGAGGACACCAAAGAAAAAGACGGCAAAGATGACCCGTCGAACTCCATCCAGCATCAGCAGGTCATGTTAATGGAGTATGCAAAATCTCAGCACTTTCCGAACCCGACGTTCTTTATTGATGACGGGTACAGCGGCGTGGATTTTTCCAACCGCCCCGGCTTTCAGAAGATGCTTGCGGAAATTGAAGCCGGTCATGTGGAAGTGGTGATTACGAAAGATCTTTCAAGACTCGGTCGTAATTCCTCGCTGACAGGGCTATATATCACCTACACGTTTCCTCAGTACGGCGTGCGGTATATTGCCATCAACGACCACTTCGACACCATTGACCCCAACAGCACCGACAGCGACATGGCAGGCATCAAGAACTGGTTCAATGAGTGGTATTCCAAGGATACCAGCCGCAAAATCCGTGCCGTCAACAAGGACGGTCATTCAGACTGGTCTACTTTCTCCGTCAAGACAAAATCCAACCCGCTCGAATTCGCCATCAAAGGTATCCGCGGAGAAGTGACAGCCGAAGAACAGGAAGGCTTTGAAATCTTCCGGCTGTTCGACTTTGCTGAATTGGGCGATATGTTCCATACGAAATACCGTAAGAACGCAATGCCGTTCGACATGATCATCGACTTACGCACCATCAACCAACTGGATAAGTTCCATTATCTGTCCCGCCAAGATGGAGGCAACGGTACGATCCTCGCCGGCAACGTGGCCTACAGCATGGATAAGGAAAACTGGACGGCAGTCGACTCGTTCCGCTGGGAACGCAATGGTGACGTGAAAATATTCACTTTCAAGAACCAGCCGAAAGCCCGCTACATCAAGTTGCATATTACGGAAGGTGTCGGAAACTACGCTTCCGGCCGCGAATTGTATGTATTCAAGGTTCCGGGAACGGAAAGCTATCTGCCGGGTGACATCAACAACGACAAGAAAATCGATGCAAACGACCTGACCTCGTACATGAACTATACGGGTCTGCGTCGCGGCGACAGCGATTTCGATTATGTCAGTGCAGGTGATATCAACCAGAACGGTCTGATCGATGCTTACGACATATCGGTTGTGACAACCCAATTGGAGGATGGCATCGAGAATCCGGGTACGGATCGTGTAGCCGGAACGCTCTCTCTATCCACACCGAAACAAACATACAACGCCGGAGAAACAGTCGAAATCACCGTTAAAGGTGATAGTATCAAAGCAGTCAACGCTTTGAGTTTCGCATTGCCTTACGATCAGCAGGACTATGATTTTGCAGGTATCGAACCGGCCAACCTCGGTGCGATGGAGAACCTGACATACGACCGCCTACACACCAGCGGCCAAAAGGCGCTCTATCCTACATTCGTCAATCTCGGAGACAAAAAGGCGCTCGAAGGCTCTGAAGATCTCTTCACCATCAAGCTGAAAGCGAAACGCAAAGTCAAATTCAATTTGAAAGCAGTCGACGGCATCCTGGTTGACAAGAACCTGAATATGCAGAAGTTCTGAACAAAGAATTTTTGAAATAAACAAAAGCAGAAAGGCTTCGCCCCGGAACTATCCGGTAGGCGAAGCCTTTTTCATTAAGATTATGAATGTTTTCTGCCTCACAGATGTTATCTTTGCAAAAAAAGCGATCAAACCATCGCATGACAAAGCAAACAAACACATTATGTACTCAGATAAGAAAAACATCCTGCAGCTCGTAGCCCTGCTCATCGAGCATAACGTCAAGAAAATCGTTTTGTGTCCCGGTAGCCGCAATTCCCCTATCGTACATACGATTGCCAACCACCCGTTCTTCTCCTGTTATCCGGTAACAGACGAACGGAGTGCGGCTTTCTTCGCGATCGGACTGGCATTACATGGCGGTAGCCCGGCTGCTGTCTGCTGCACATCGGGCAGTGCATTGCTTAATATTCATCCTGCCGTATCGGAAGCTTTCTATCAGCAAGTGCCATTGGTCGTCATCTCGGCAGACCGTCCCGGAGCCTGGATCGGGCAGATGGACGGACAGACGCTTCCACAACCCGGCGTATTCGGGCAGCTTGTCAAAAAATCCGTCAACCTGCCGGAGATACATACTGACGAAGACGAATGGCATTGCAACCGTCTTATCAACGAAGCTCTGCTCGAACTGAACCATCATGGGAAAGGACCGGTACATATCAATGTGCCGATCTCGGAACCGTTGTTCCGCTTCACCACAGAGGAATTGCCCAAGGTGCGCGTCATCACCCGCTACCAAGGATTAAATATCTACGACCGTGAATATACCGGACTGATCGAACGGCTGAACAACTACAACCGTCGCATGATCGTTGCCGGTCAGATGAGCCTGATCTATCTTTTTGAAAAGAAATATTCAAAACTGCTATACAAGCATTTCGCCTGGCTTACCGAACATACGGGAAACAAGACCGTTCCCGGCATCCCGGTAAAGAATTTCGATGCCGCCCTTTACGCCCTGCCGGAAGAAAAGTTAGAGAAAATGGTTCCTGACCTGCTGATCACTTACGGCGGACATATCGTGTCGAAACGTCTCAAACAATTTCTCCGCAAGCATCCGCCCCGCGAACACTGGCATGTTTCACTTGATGGAGAAATAACGGATCTTTACGGTTCCTTGACAACCGTTATCGAGATGGACCCGTTCGAATTCCTTGAAAAGATCGCTTATCTGCTGGAAAACCGGACAACGGAATTTCCACGCATTTGGGAGAATAACACCCGCGACTTGCCGCAACCGGAATTCGGCTATTCGGAAATGGCAGCCATCGGAGCTTTGGTCAAATCGCTCCCAACACCTGCGGCTTTGCATTTAGGTAACAGTTCGGCCGTACGTTACGCCCAGTTATACACACTCCCCGAAGATGTCGAAGTCTGCTGCAACCGGGGGACGAGCGGTATAGAAGGATCGCTTTCGACTGCCATCGGTTACTCCGTTTGTTCGGACAAACTGAATTTTGTGGTAATCGGCGACCTGAGTTTCTTTTATGACATGAACGCACTTTGGAACACCAATTTTGGTTGTAATCTGCGCATCCTTCTGCTCAATAACGGAGGCGGTGAAATATTTCAAGCACTCCCCGGACTGAAAATGGAAGATAAGACACAGCGTTTCGTGACAGCCACACACAAAACGTCCGCCAGAGGATGGGCCGAAGAACGGGGATTCTCCTACCTTCCCGTCCATAACGACGAAGAACTGACGGATGCGATGGCTGTTTTCACCCAATCCGCTCCTCATAACCAGCCAATGCTGATGGAAGTATTCACGAATGCGGCTGAAGATGTACGGCAACTCAAAGAGTATTACCACCGACTAAAAAACAACTCATAATTCATAACTTATAATTCATCTTATGGAAACAAAAAGAGAATGGACAACCATCAAAGAATATGAAGAAATCCTGTTCGATTTCTACAACGGGATTGCCCGCATCACCATCAACCGCGAACGCTATCGCAACGCTTTCACACCGACGACTACGACGGAAATGAGCGATGCTCTCTATATCTGCCGCGAACGTCCAGATATCAATGTCGTCGTGCTGACAGGAGCCGGAGACACGGCTTTCTGTGCCGGAGGAGACATGAACGTGAAAGGTCATGGCGGTTACATCGGCAAAGATGGTGTAGCGCGGTTAAATGTACTCGATGTACAAAAGCAAATCCGTTCTATTCCCAAGCCGGTGATTGCTGCCGTAAACGGTTTTGCGATCGGGGGCGGACATGTGTTGCATGTGGTCTGTGATCTGACGATTGCTTCTGAAAATGCGATATTCGGACAGACAGGTCCTCGAGTGGGAAGTTTCGACGCTGGGTTCGGTTCATCCTATTTAGCTCGTATCGTCGGCCAGAAGAAAGCGCGTGAGATTTGGTTCCTCTGCCGCAAGTACAATGCGCAGGAGGCACTCAACATGGGCCTCGTGAACAAGGTCGTACCTTTGGATCAACTTGAAGACGAATATGTCGGATGGGCCGAGGAAATGATGTTGCTCAGTCCGCTCGCCCTCCGCATGATCAAGGCCGGCCTAAACGCCGAACTGGACGGTCAGGCCGGCATCCAGGAACTGGCAGGCGACGCCACCATGCTCTACTATATGACCGACGAAGCTCAGGAAGGCGGTAAAGCTTTCCTCGAAAAACGCCGTCCCCGTTTCGAAGATTATCCAAAATTTCCTTAAAACGAGACACATGATCCACATAGACATTTGTTCCAAAGAGTTGTTATTCAAGAAGCCAGCCACAACTTCGCGCGGGACATACACAAAACGGAAAAGCTGGTTCATCACCCTTTCTTCGGATGACAGACCTGGTCATAAGGGGATAGGCGAATGCGCCCCGCTCCCCTATCTGAGTTGCGACGATTTGCCCATATCGCAATATGAAAAGGTACTGAACAAAGCTTGCCAAAACTTTGTCCGTACAGGCCAGATCGACACGGATAGCCTGTGCAACTATCCTTCCATCTTGTTTGGGCTGGAAACAGCCATTCTACACTTTGAAAAGAATCGTTTCTCCTTCTTCGACACTCCCTTTTCGCGTGGCGAAGCAGGCATCCCGATCAATGGACTGATCTGGATGGACACTTACGAGAATATGTTGAAGCAGGTGGAAGAGAAGATCGAAACCGGCTTCCGTTGCATCAAGCTAAAAATTGGGGCAATCGACTTCGAGAAGGAATTGGAGATCCTGCGCTTCATCCGTAAACATTTTTCTTCCAAAGAAATTGAACTACGTGTCGATGCCAATGGTGCCTTTTCGCCTAAGGAAGCCATGACGAAACTGGACCGTCTGGCCGAACTGGACCTACACTCGATCGAACAGCCGATCCGCGCCGGACAATGGGAAGAGATGGCCCGCCTGACCGCCTCCTCCCCGATTCCCATCGCCCTCGACGAGGAGCTGATCGGCCACAACACACCGGAAAAGAAAAACAAACTACTCTTCCTCCTCCGGCCGCAATACATTGTCTTGAAGCCATCCCTTCACGGAGGCATATACGGCTGTAGCGAATGGATCACGGAAGCGCAAAACTGGAAGACTGGCTGGTGGATCACGTCGGCTTTGGAATCGAACATTGGCCTGAATGCCATCGCCCAATGGTGCGCAACGCTGGACAATCCGCTCGCGCAAGGATTAGGAACCGGCGGCCTCTTCACCAATAACATAGATATGCCATTGTCAGTTGACAATGGACAATTAGTAATTGACGATGGACAATGGACAATTGATAATTAAGAGACATCCCGATAATTGCCAATTATCAACTATCAATTGTCAGTTATCGGAATTTATTTCCGACTGGAAGTCTCCCTCTCCTTATTTGGAGGTACAGACTTCCGGCTCGACCGGTGTGCCCAAACGAATCACAGTCCGCAAGGAGCAAATGGTAAACAGCGCCCGCCTCACCTGCGATTATTTAGGTTTACGACAAAGAGATAAAGCTCTCCTTTGTATGCCACTCCGGTACATTGCCGGAAAGATGATGGTCGTCCGCTCACTTGTGGCAGGGTTGGATCTGATCGTGCGTGAACCTTCCGGACATCCGATGGCAGATATCGACATGCCGCTCCGGTTCGCCGCCATGATCCCGTTACAAGTGTACAACACATTACAAGTACCGGAAGAACGGGAACGTCTTTGCCAAACCGAGATACTGATTATCGGCGGCGGCTCCATCGACCGTGAACTGGAAGCCCAGATACAAGAATTGCCTATCTGCGCCTACTCCACCTACGGAATGACGGAAACACTTTCGCATATTGCTCTTCGAAGGTTGAACGGACCGGAAGCCTCTTCTTATTACACACCTTTCCCGTCTGTCAAACTATCACTCTCGGCAGACGGCACACTGGTAATAGACGCTCCTCTCGTCGCCGATGAAACGCTCGTCACGAACGATGTCGCCGAACTGCTCCCGGACGGTCGTTTCCGCATCTTGGGAAGGAAAGACAACATCATCAACAGCGGAGGCATCAAGATACAGGCAGAGACCGTGGAGGAAGCCTTACGTCCCGTTATTTCTGCTAACTTTGCCATAACATCCGTTCCTGACCCGAAGTTCGGAGAAGCAATGGTTTTATTGATCACCGCAGGGAACGACCACTTCCTTGGCCAGGTAACAGCCTTTTCCCTTACTGGAAAACAGTCTATCTCCTTACCGGAGAACAGCCTCCTTTCCGAATGGGAAGAAAAGATATTTGAAATATTACCCAAATACCAGCGCCCGAAGCACATCCTTCCAATCGAAGCCATTCCCCTCACCGGTAGCGGGAAGATCGATCGGGCGGCATGCCGGAAACTGGCAAAGCAATTGACAATGGACAATTGATAATTGACAATTAAAATAAATGTTATATGAAGTATTTATCTATTCTCGCATCCGCCCTTCTCACCACGGCGTCCGCCTATGGACAAAGCGGGGAAAGTTGCCGGATGGCACCCGACCCGACTTTGCAGAAGCCGGAATTATATGCAGGTTACGACTGCGTGAACCTGCTTGACAGTACCGCTGTGACCGTGCAGCCTACCGGCTCCGGCTCATTCACTGTCTGCAAGATCGTCAAAGTCATGAACACACGCGGAGCAGTCGCCAATCGCATCCTTAAATACGATTACGACCCGCTGACAGCACATGCAGAATTCCATCGTGTGACCATCTACAAAGCCAACGGCGACGTGATCAACCTCGACATCACCAAGCAGCAGGATTATGCCGCTCCCGCCCGCGCCATCTATTGGGGAGCACGGCAGATCATGATGGAAGTAGGCCGTCTCGATCCGGGAGATATCATCGACTACCAAATCAACAAGAAGGGTTTCACCTACGCCCTGCTGGCTTCCGGTACAGGTGACGATGAATCCCGTTTCATCCCGCCTATGCGCGGACAATTCTATGACATCGTTCCTTTCTGGGCGACTGAACCGACCGTCCGCAAGGTATATAAGGTAAATATCCCGATGGAGAAAGAGATGCAGTTCCAGTTCTATCAGGGAGAATGTACCTCCTCCATGCGTTACGAGGATGGACAGAAAGCCTATACATTCGTCAGTACGGACATCATGCCGACTCAGCGCGAGCCGAACATGGTCGACCTGTTCGACGCCGCACCTAAACTGATGATGTCGTCCACACCACGCTGGCAGGACAAATCCCTTTGGTTCAATAAAGTGAACGAAGACTACGGCAGTTTCGACGCTATCCCGGAAGCCCAAAAGAAAGTGGATGAACTGATCAAAGGCAAAAAGACAGAAATGGAAAAGATAGCCGTTCTCACTCATTGGGTAGCCGACAATATCCGCTACTCCGGTATTTCAATGGGTAAAGGTGAAGGCTACACGCTGCATAACCTGAAAATGAATTACACGGACCGTTGCGGTGTTTGTAAAGATATTGCCGGTACCTTGGTCGCTTTCCTGCGTATGGCAGGCTTCGAAGCCTATCCGGCTATGACAATGGCCGGCAGCCGGGTGGAAAGCATCCCGGCCGACCACTTCAACCACTGTGTCGCCGTCGTGAAACTTTCCAACGGGACCTATATGCCGCTCGATCCGACCTGGGTTCCTTTCTGCCGCGAATTGTGGAGCAGTGCCGAACAGCAGCAAAACTACTTGCCGGGGGTTCCCGAAGGTTCCGACCTCTGCCTCACACCGGTTTCCGCACCGGAAAACCATTACGTCCGTATCAAAGCCGACAATAAGCTGGATGCCAAAGGCACGCTGACCGGACAGTTCACGATTACAGCCGAAGGGCAGTCAGACAGCAATATCCGTCGCATCTTCACCACCGGATGGCAGTCTCAATGGCAGTCCGCACTGGAAAGCCAACTCCTGGCCGTTTCGCCTAAGGCACGCCTTATCAGCGTGGATTATGGCAAAAACCCGAAGAATTACCAGGCAGCACCGATCAAAATGACATTCCGTTATGAAATACCCGGCTATGCCCTTCCAGGAGAAAGAGAAATGTTGTTCAAGCCATTGGTAATGAATAATCTCTACAACCAGGTAAAAAGCTATCTGCGCATCAACACCGACCTCGAAGAACGCCGGTATGGGTTCAAGGATGCCTGCTCGCGTCTGGTCGAACTGGACGAAACGATTCAACTCCCCGCAGGCTATAAGTTAGTGGGTGACGAAAAAGAAGACAATGTGCAAAGTTCTGCCGCCGACTTCGAAGGTTCCCTCCGCCAAGACGGTAACAAAGTGATGCTGCACCAAAAGTTAGCATTAAAGAAACGCGTGTACGAAGCAGGCGACTGGAATGGGTTCCGCAACGCCGTGAACGCACATAAGTCATTCGGGGATTATATCATCATCAAACAATAGCCTCTCATCATTCATAAATCATCAATCAAATGATACAGAACAAACATAAACTCGCCTTCCTCCTTTGCCTGCTGCTGATGGCTACGACAGCCTTCGGAGCATCGGAAGCCGAATATAAAAAACTGGCAAAGACCTGGACGCTCAATGCCGACGGCAGCCAGGAATTCCGTTATAACATGGAACTGACGCTTTTCACTCATACGGCCATGAACGGCACCTACGGAGAAAGCTTCATCGTTTACAATCCGCAATATCAGGAACTGAAGATCAACTCGTCTTACACCCGGCAGAAAGACGGCACGATCATCAAAACACCTGACAACGCTTTCGTGGAAGTTCTTCCCCGCAATGCGGCTGATGCTCCTGCCTACAACCACCTGAAAGAAATGGTTGTCGTCCATACGGGCCTGGAATTGGGAGCGACTATCTATCTCGACTATACTGTCACTTCCAAACCGGGTTATCTGCCGGAGGTTGACATTTTCGAAGAGCTACTCCAATCCTCTCCCGTCAAGGAATACACCCTGACGATTGTGACGCCCGAAACCAAAGAACTTGCCTACACATTGGCGAACAATCCGACAAAAGCGTCAGTCAAACAAGCTGATGGCACTTGTACGACAAGCTGGACATTGCGCAACCTGCCGGCTTCTTCCCGCGCTCCGTTCGTCTCTGTCCGGAATGGCGACGTTCCTTTTCTCGCCGCTACGACTTACGCATCCGAAGGGGAGGCATTGGCCACCCTGTTCAAACAGTTCAATCCGTCCGGTGATCCTCAACTCACAACTCTGGCAGAAAGCCTGACCGAAGGAAAAGACAAGGACGAGGACAAACTGAAAGCGATCCTCGAATACACAACCCTCCATATCGGGGGCAGTATGTTGACATTGGATCAGACCGGCTACCGCCTCCGCCCTGCCGATGCAGTCATAAACACTGCTTACGGAACTGAAGCTGAAAAAGCCAACTTGCTCGCGGGTCTGTTGGATGGAGCAGGCTTCAAAGCCGAACCGATGGTAACTTACCAGGCTCATGCAGACAAGGGGTTGGCACTGAAAGCAGTCGACCAGCTGTTCGTCTCCTGTATGGTGAACGGTGAATTGTACTTATTCTCCACTTATTCCACCCGTCGTCCGCAAACGGGAAACTTCGACCGGACTCCGCTTTTCAGCCTGCAAACGGGAAAACCTGTAGCCGTTGCCGTTCCACAGGATTACCGGATCAAGAGCGACATCACTGTCAGTTTCAAAGAAGGAAAGGTGACGACATTCACTAAAGAATCGGTCGGTAAAGCATTGATGCCTTATTTCAAGATAGGTAACGGCGAAAACAATCAAGTTGTTCCTTTGAAAGTGGAAAACGGGTATGCAACGATCTCACTTCCGGATGCAGAATACGGCTTCTCCCATCTGCCTTATGGCTACCTGAACAGCAAGCGGAAAGAAAACCTGCTGATTCCGCGTCCTGTCAGCGAAGTTTACACATACACGATCGAATGTCCTGAAAATATGGAACTGCGCACACCGAGAATGTACAAGGCGATCAGCAATACTGCCGGTAAACTATCTATCATTGTCAAAAAGGAAGGACGCACGGCAACCGTCACCCGCAGCCTGGAATTGAGTAAACAACTCTATACTCCTGCTGAATACAAGGATTTGCGCCAACTTTTGACTGAATGGAGTGACGTAAATGGAAAGACGCTGTTGTTTTCGGTACAGTAAAAAAATGGTTTATCCGGCATATAATAATGGTAACCCGTAGGGGCGGGGTTCTACTCCGCCCGATTGAGGGCGACATTACCCGATTGGGGGCGATGTTACCCGATTAAATGCACCAATGGGCAGAGCAGAGCCCTGCCCCTACGGAACGACATACCGATCAAATCATCATCCATATCGTTAATTAATCATCTAAATAACTCAAATATGAAACTACTAAATCTAACTGCTGCCCTCCTTGTAGGAGGTGCCCTGCAAGCACAAAATCCCCTGCCGGCCATCCATCCGCAGCCGCAGGAAGTCACATTGTCGACTAACTGGTTGAAAGCGCCTCATGGTTTTACCCTCTCCGGCATACAGCATCCGGATGAAGATGCCATGAGACTGATCAAAGAAACCTTATCCGTCACGAGTCATTCGGAAGCTCTGCCGCTTACGATCAAACAGATCGACAGCAAGGACTCTGAACTGAAACGTTCGGGTGCCTACCAGCTCACCATCGATCCCAAAGGAATCGAGATTGCCGTTTCCGACAGTCGCGGTCTCTTCTATGCAGCACAGACACTGCAACAATTGGCCCAAACCGACGGGCAAGGTAATACGACGCTGCCACTCGGTGTCATCAAAGACTATCCCGATGTCGCCTATCGTGGAACTGTTGAAGGTTTTTACGGCGATCCCTGGAGCCACGCCGACCGCATCGAGCAACTTCGTTTTTATGGCAAAATGAAGATGAACACCTATATCTACGGGCCGAAAGACGATCCCTACCACAGCTCCCCTAACTGGCGCAAGCCTTATCCGGAAAAGGAAGCGGCACAAATCAAAGATCTGGTAGAGGAAGCCGCTGCCAACAAGGTGGACTTCGTCTGGGCAATCCATCCGGGCCTGGACATCAAATGGACGGATGAAGACCGGATGAATGTGTTGAACAAGTTCGGTATGATGTACGATTTAGGGGTCCGCTCCTTTGCGGTCTTCTTCGACGATATATCCGGTGAAGGGGCTAAAGCGGACAAACAAGCCGACCTGCTCAACTTCCTGCAAAAGGAGTTTATTGAGAAAAAAGAAGGTGTCAGCCCCTTGATCATGTGTCCGACCGAATATAACCGGGCTTGGGCAGGAAGCGACTACTTAGATGTGCTGGGCAAAACACTCGACCCGGCAATCCATGTGATGTGGACCGGCAACAGCGTGATCCACGATATCACACTCGAAGGGCAGGAATGGGTAAACAAGCGCATCCAGCGCCCGTCGTATGTTTGGTGGAATTTCCCTGTAAGCGACTACTGTCGTGACCATCTGCTGATGGGGCCGTCTTACGGGCTCGATCCAAATGCTATACATGCCATGTCGGGATTCGTGGCCAACCCGATGGAACGGGCGGAAGCCTCCAAAGTAGCTCTCTACGGAGTCGCCGATTATGCCTGGAACATGAAAGCCTATCATCCCGAAAGCGACTTCGCCGAAGCCTGCCGTTACGTTCTACCGGAAGCACCTGAAGCCTTCCAGACATTCTGCGAGAACAACTGCGATCCGGGACCAAACGGCCACCGTTACCGCCGCGACGAATCCGTCCGTAACGCCGGTTATGCCGGAGCCTTCCTCTTAGACTTCCGCCAGCACCGCTATAATGCAGATGCAGCCGACCAGATGAACCGATTGTTCGCCGAAATCGCTGCCGCTCCGGCTGCCATCGAAACAAGCCGAAACAAGGCGCTGATAGACGAAATCAAACCGTGGCTGATGCAGTTCCACTTGTTAGGAAAAGCCGGACAAGCTGCTATCCGGACAGCTGAAGCCGGACAAGGACAGGATCGTGCCGCCACCTGGCAATCGTATCTGTCGCTCACCTCATTGCTCGACAGTATGCGCACGATCGACCGGACTTACAATCAAAATCCGTACCAGAAAGGGGTGAAAGTCGGTTCACGCGTCCTGACCCCGTTCGTACAGGAGATACATTCAGGGATCGGAAGCAACCTGCTGTTCTCAGACCAGTCAGATGCCACCACTACCCGGATGAGCAAGGCTTCTATCCTGACGGATATCGAACAATTGAAATATCAACCGTTGAAGGAAGGTAAAGACCAGATCGGATATAACCGCCTGAACGAGGTACTGCGTATCGAACCGGGACAATCCTTCGGCCTCACTTGGGAACTGCAAAAGGAGGCTACCTCTTTCAATTTCAGCCTGCCGAAGAGCGAAAACAGCGGACGGGTATTCGAATGGTCCGCCGACGGTAAACAATGGACGGCTATTGCTGACATCCCCGCCGACCAAGCCCACTTCAAACTGGAAAAGATCGCCCCTGAAGCACGTTATATCCGTATGCGGAACGCTACGGACAAGCAGATGCAAATCTACCTGTACGAATTTGCCATAACAACGAAAGAAAATACCTCTATCGATCCTGTCCGCCTGATGTATGACAAGAACCTGGAATCTGTCAATACATTGACTGCAGGTTCACGTATTACGGTTGATAAAGGAAAGGGCAATTCACTTGAACTATTTCTATCCGGCTCTCCTTGCAGCCAAGTTGTAGTGGAAGGTATACCATTAAAAGGAAAAGCAAAACAAGTGCTCTATTCCGGCCCGGCAAATTACATCAAGCTGAAAAAGGAAGTATTAGAAAACATAAAGACCCTGGAACTGTATAACGCAGGACAAACAGAAATCCGCATCCACGAGGTCAACTAACAACTAACAATGGACAATTGACAATTGACAATTAGCTCTCAAAACATTTAATTGTCAATTGTCAATTGTCCATTCTCATTTAGTCCATCGGATACCGCACGCCCCATTCTTCCCGGAGATCATCCAACATCTGCATGATATGCAAAGTTTCCGTATGTGGCATATAAGGCGTCTCAATCTTTCCCTCGCGGATCGCATCGATGGAAGCCTGCACCTGATACTCGAAGCCCGTTATCTGCGGCGGACAGGTATAGCGAGCCACTTCTTCATGATTAATCGAATAAACGATTGCCTGCTGTGGGTTGTTGATATTGTCAACGATGATGTATCCTTTATCTCCCGAAATAACTCCTTGCCTGTCGTTCGCACAAAAAGCAGTCATTTGTAAAACAGCCATCCGATGGTTCCGGTACACAAAAGTAATGCTGCTCTGCAAATCCACTCCCGTCTCCCCTTTCACGCAGGCTGAAGTAATACCTGTAATCTCCAAGCCGAAAAGCATCCTCGCAAAATTGATCGGATAAACTCCGATATCCAGCAAAGCACCGCCACAAAGCTCCGGCCGGGCGATGCGCTCCTTCTCGGCAATCGGATAGCCGATATTGGCAGTCAGCATCATCACGCGTCCGATCGTCCCTCCGTCAACCAATTCGCGGAGCGTCTCGGAGAAAGGCATATAACGTGTCCAAATCGCCTCGGTCAGGAAAACCTGTTTCTCTTTTGACAAACGTATCAACGCTTCCGCCTGCCCGGCATTGGCAGTGAATGCTTTTTCACATAAGACCGGCTTCCCCTTTTCGAGACACATCTGCGCCTGCTCAAAATG
>OGGE01001520.1_pt1 | contig 13814 bp, 10 predicted proteins | sample 1571121 | NCBI WGS metagenome assembly OGGE01 (sample SAMEA2581959, study PRJEB24529) | metagenome | biome: Human gut stool | place: China | collected 2011
ATTTTCACCAATTATTTGCTTTATTTGTTCCTTGTCCATATCTGGTATTGTTCTATATACAAAATACAAATATAGTATTTTTGTTTCGTATACAAAACAAAAAAAACGGTTATTTATTTCAGATAAGGAATAAACTCATAGCTATAACAGCACCTATCACATTGCCGACTTATTCTTATATACGATCTTCAACATCAACATATGAAGTAAATGTACATGATATTTCTCTCAATATATTCATATTTATTATCTAAGACTCACAATTGTGGATAATGTTGCACATACAAAACCAATGCTTCAGAAAAGTCAATATCAATACCTTGCAATTTCAACTTTATAGATTCACAACTTGCCCAACAAATACCACAAAACATATCCAACGGCCACCAAATAAATGAAACTATTGCCAATAAGAATATTATCCTAGATAACATCTTGATTAAGCAATTAAGAATATAGGATAACCATCCCTCTAAAACGCAAGGAATCTGTATAATAGAGAAAAGTATAATTAATATTGTCCTCATTCTAATTCTTCAAGTTTATATTTAGAAAAGGAGTATTCAAAACAAATTCATATTCTTTCAGAATAATGTCAGGCAATAAATAATCTTCTTTATCTGGCATATCTTCAAGAATAGTAACATCCGAAATATTCAGATTAAGACGAATCCTTTTGAAAAAACTTATTTCTGAATATTCTATTTTATTATCAACTTCTATCATTTGAATGGCAATCCTCACAATATTAAGTTCCTGTGTTTCTGTTAAAGACATATTAGCAATATCTTTCAAATAATCATTCAGAAATGATATGCCCTGCTGATTTATATCTGCTACGTATTCATTCAACTTGTTTTCCACATCCACCACAGAGAACAATTCGTTATTAGAAACGTAGCTCCTTATAAATTCCAATTCTTTAGGCGCAATATCCCCATCGCATGCCATACAGCAAAATGCTGTTTTTAAATACAACTCATTTATTTCCATAATTCTACTAATTAAATCCAATTTTCCTTCGTTGATCAAATTTTGTTTTTATTCCTAAGAATTTATCTCTGATAGCTTCATGCTCATGTATGACATCTATCGAGATACTTGGTTTAGAAGTTTTAATAACCTCCTCCAATACATTCATTGTAATCTTTCCCATTTTTCTCCGAAAAGTCAATCGAGCCGCCATGTCAACAATCAATTTAATATCCGCCGAAATATAGTTTTCTGTTAGTAATGCAAGTCTTTCATAATCAATACCGAAATCAACCTTTCTCTTTTGCAGATTTAATTCAAACATACTTTTACGTGTTTCTTTATCGGGTTGGGGAATATAGTATTTCAATTCTAAACGCCCTGCACGCAAAGCAGCTTTATCTATTTCTGTCGGTTTATTAGTAGCACCAATGACCAAAACTCCATTCTGACCACAATTATTCAATTGTGCCAAAAATTCATTGACTTCACCAGCCTCACTAACATTAGTTTGTCTGCTACGGTCTTTAATCATAGCATCTATTTCATCGAAAAACAAGATTGTCGGTGCATTCTTGCGAGCATCATCAAAAATTGCAGCTATTTTGCCTTGTCCACCATGAATATATGGAGATGCCACATCCGAACATTTGATATATCTATAATGAATTCCTGCTTCTTCGGCAAATTTTTCTGCAAAGAACGTCTTGCCGCATCCCGGAGGACCATAAAACAGTAAACCATTAGGAATGAACAAGCCTAATTCCTTCGCTTGCTCCGGGTGTTGCAGCAAATCAATAACATCAGATTGAAGTTGCACTTTCAAATCTACCATACCTGCTACATCAGCAAAACCTTTTCCAACCTTCCTAACTGGCACACACGTATTTTCTACCAAACTAGTATTTACTTTATCTTCATTAGATAACTTCAAAACCTTTATTTCACCATTTAATGCCTTTAAAAACTCATCAGCAGATTTAAAACGACTATCAATATCAAGAGACAACGCTTTATGTATCGTATTTATAAGTTGCTCATCCAATTCAAATTTATTTGCATCAAGTATTTTGAGAGGTTTCTGCCTTCCTTCTTGAACCGCATCTATCAATAAAATCCTTTCCTTTTGAAATAAAGACAGATCCATAAAATAAGGAGGTAAACCAAATAAAAGATGATAAAGTAACGCTCCTACTGAGAATAAATCTGTTTGTGGAGAAAAAATCCCATTGAATGCTTCAGGAGCTGTATAAAATGGATTTACTCCTTCTTTTATAAAACCAAAGTTTTGGTCTATGTATCTGGCATGCCCAAAATCTATAATTTTAGGTACTACTATTTCACTTGACAAATCAAGCATTACGTTCTGAATCGTTAATTCATTATGAATAACCGGACGAGAAAAATTATGAATGCATTTCAAGCCATTCAATACACCTGCTACAATTTGCTTTGCCTGATATACGCTACAGGTCTGTTCACGAGTCAAATATTGAGCAGCAGTTTCCCCTGCAATAAAATCAAAAACAATACAAACAAACCTTTGACCATTCAATTGTAATGTTAAGTTATCACGATACATTGTGATATTGGGATGCTTTAATTGCTTGGTAATCTGTAGTTCCAATACATTACCATCATCATCAAATTGCGAATGATGTAATTTTGCACAATTAATAAGTTTGAGGAATAAGTTATTCCCCAAACCATCTTTTACGCGATAAGTTTCAGCACACATTCCCTGCTTTACCAAGAAAACAACTGTGTAACCGTTTATCTTTTGATTTTTACTCAATATAGGCATATTCAATAACAATAGTTAGAACTCCGGTTTCTCATTTTCAGGCATATCTATCACATCAATAACAGCACAGACAAGTGGATGTAAAGTTTCTACCATCGGATTATTATTCACCATTTCCATTCCTTGATTAAGCAATTGCCGGGCACGGTTTGCATCCTTCCATGCATATTGCCTAAAATTCTGACTATAATGTCGTACAAAACCAACCAACTGATAAATTAAAGTGACAGTAATAAACAGAGAATTTATATCAGCTAATACTTGCCGTCCCACCTGAACATCCTTTTGACAAATCACCACATCTGTCTGACGACGAAGCTCCTCTACCTGATTATCATATTTACTCCCTAAATCACTATTCGCCTTTTCCAACCTGTCAAATTCGGTTCTTAATTCAGCTTCTATAGAATCCCACTCATGTTCTTTCTCTACTCCTTCTATTTTAAGAAATGCTCGACGCAAATCTGCCAGCAAATGCATTTTGCCATCATCACTATCTTTCTCGCCATCAAACCGCCCGGTAATATCATTCAGCATATTTTGAACTTCAATGGTTTCCGATTCTTTAATAGCCGGACTTGATTGCAACGAAAGCAATTTCTGATTTGCTTCATCGAGTCGGTTTTGTAAATCATAAATATCAACTCCCGTCGAACGCTGCGCTACCTCTATAACTTTTTCAACCGTTTCTCCAATAATCGGGAATGTCACTTCCATTATCATTTGTTGAGAACGATCAACTTTTAGTATTATATCCAAATCACTATCTGCCGGAATAAGTGCAGGTACATCATCTCCATTTATAGAGACATTAAACACATGGTCATTATAAATGGCACTTGTTCCTTCTACATTATATTCACCTTGATAAATTGGTATAACCATATTATCTGCTGACATACCCGGGCGAAGTTGTCTGGGCGTCTTTAAACCATTACGCACTCCAATGGCTGGAATAGGTTGATTTTTCTCTACCCCTTTAAGAGGTATAAAAATATCTCTATTCAAGCTTCTGTCATGTACTTCAATACCTATATTATATGGTAATACAGCATTACCGACCACAATGCCCTGCATTATATTCACCTCATTGGGAAAACAAGGAATTGAAGTACCCTTGTCATCATAAGCTATAATAGTGAACACATTAGTCTTCCCTTCCATCAACTGACATTCCACTACATCTCCAATTTCATTAATTTCTATCTTGCCACTCGACCAACCTCTATCATTTCTTATAAGTTCCACAAAAACTTTAGAAGAAAGCCTCCCTGTACATTCATCCGGTAATAATTTAACAGATACAAATTCCACAACTTCTACAGAACTAGATTCATAAGAAAGTCCTAAAGCAACAGTCCCAAAGCTGATCTTTTCTGTCACTTCACTATCAATACCCGAAGCATATAACGCAGCCCCTTTAGCAACAGCAGTCATCGGATCAACACTTGTATCAACATTAGATGTTATTTGTTCTTTTAGCATTTCACGCAATACAGGAGAATATGTAGGCCCTCCAACAAGAATCAAAGAATCTAAATCACCTCCCTGTATATTGTTTCGTTTGAGTAAGTCTTTGCAAATATTGATAGCTTTTTGAAAAACAGGAGCAACAACTTCCTTTATTTGCTGCTGAGTAACAACTATATCCAATTCCAATTCTGCCCCCTCATCATCCTCTCCAAATTCATCTAATTGGGAAGTTATATCACAATGTGGTTTAAAAGACAATTGATTCTTTGCCTGCTCTGCATAAAACTTCATAGCATCCCGCAATATCTGCTTCTTGGCATCATCTGCTAGGATTTTATCAATAACATAATTTTCCTGAAGATATGGAATTATGATTTCATCCACAATTGCATAATCTAAATTTTTACCACCAAGATAATTATCCCCCTCCGTATCCTTGACTTGCATGATTCCATCCTCCACCTTCAGTAAAGCTGCATCAAATGTCCCTCCACCAAAGTCAAACACCAACCACACACCATCTTTCCTAGCAGAACTTAGTCCATAGGCCATAGAAGCAGCAATAGGTTCTTGCAGCAATTCGCAATGTTCAATACCAGCAAGAATTGCAGATCTTTTAGTTGCAGCTATTTGGTCTGCTTTAAATTTTGCAGGAATTGTAATAACAGCAGCATTGATTGAATCATCTGATACAAAAGACTTCAAAGCTTTCAACACTTCCGATGACAAATCCTCGGAAGAAAATGAACACCCCATATTAGAAGTTTCATAAGGAGTGTCCAGTCCCATTGTTCTCTTAAACTCAATAAAGACGTTTTCATTTTGTCTAGACCATTTCTTCGTAGCCCTAGATTTATCCTGACGAAGGTCATTATATGCACTATCCCCTACCTTGATAACCTTTTTCTTAGTAAACGAAACGCAGGAAGACAAGGTATCTTTTAAAGTATCTGTTTTTTTTATACATGGATCTCCATTTTCCATTCTACAAATTGCGGAATTAGTTGTTCCTAAATCTATTCCGTATTTCATTTTTACCTGTACCATATTACATATTATTTAAAGGTTTTGACTTACTGTTATCTGCGCTGATTGTATCATTACTCCCCTATAGTTGATTTGAGGTTTAATAATACTAGTTATAATTTGCTCACCTTCTTTCAATTCTTCATCCTCAACAAAGTTTGCAGTAACTTTCATCCCATCGCTATAAGTTTTTCCTAACATATCAACTAACTCATAACCATTAGCTTTCAAATTATCTTTCATCTGAATGATAGACTTTGAAAGTTGTTTATAGCCACGAACTCCCTTATCCATTTTATAAAGCGTCATTTCCATAAATGTAATACGGTCAGCCAATGTCTTTATTAAAGAATGATCTGGGGCAACATTCTCAATTTGCGCTACCTGTATAGAAGATAATGTTACAAGTGAGGCTGTAATCTTTTGCATCTCAATCATATCTAAAGAAAATTGATTAAGGATATCCTCATTCAGCTTATCAGCTTTAATCTTCAATGCGGTAACATCTAAATATCCTTTCGCAATTCGTCTATGTAGTAACCAATAAACCACAAACGAAATAATCGCAAAAAATAGGAATAAAGAAACACCCCACACAGTTCTTGATTTTAAATCATTAGTAGTTGCCTTTGCCTGCAAAGATGTATTTGCTTCATCAATTCTAACCCCCAATTGATTTACTATGTCTTCAATATTTCGATTAGTTGACTCTATAGTAGAGCTCATAGATTCTAACTTTTTACTTTGACTATCAATCATTTCCTTTTGAATTTTAATACCTCTTTTCAGTACCTCATTTTCCAATTTTAGAATTTTCAAAGATTGCTCTAATCCCAAAATATGCTTTTGATGTGCTTCATACAAACTATCTGTTTGTGAATAAAGCTTTGCAGTACATACTAATGTACAAATAAGAATGATAAAAATTTGTTTCATGACTAATATCTTGATGTTGATATATAATAATTTACACTATAGATTCCCCCAGTCAAATCTTCTTTCCCTGCAAAATTTCGTACCCTACTAGCATCAACAGAAGCAACAATACGATAAGAGCCCGATTTCAGTTGCACACCTTGGGAATCATAAGAACTTATAACTATCCGCTTACTTTCCGTACCACTATATAAAAGCGTTAAAGTATATTGAGTATCATTTTTTACGGTAACCGTAGTATATGCACTTTTTCCATACCCTATTTTATCCATAGATGGCAACTGACCATAGTTTCCACTTCTAAAAACATCAGCAACTTCCAAGTCAATTATCTTTTTCATAGCCTCTGACCTATGAACGCCATTAGGGTATAAATTAAGATATCTCTGAAACATAACGAGCATACCTCTTTCTGAAGCGGTTTGCCAAGCTCTGTCTTCTGAATTCCATACCACTTGCTCCCTCCTTATTTGTTCATTACGTTCATACTCTAACCTTTTCTTTTCCTCATCTAACTGTTTTATAGCCTTGTTTAAATAAGGATGTTTATACTCTTCTTTAAAACGATAATTACTAGAATATTTATCAATAAAAAGACTTAAACTTAATGAATCATTAGCTGCTCGCAATTCATTTTCATATTGCTTATTAATCCAGTCTCTCACTTCTGATATTTTTTCACTATGAGGATATTTATCTATAAAGTTCTGACATTTTTCTATCGTAATTTCTGCCTTTAATTTATCAAAAGAAATGATGTCTCTTCTTTGATATGTATACCAAGCATAGAATATGCTAAATATTATCACTAATCCCATAAGCACATGTAGTCCATTGCGTATGTATGAATTACTACTCTGAGTAACTTTAACCAAACATTTAGCTAGTGCATTCAGAACAAAGAAAATCCCAAGCAATAGATATAGTATTAATTGTGGCATAATCTTCAATTATTACTAAGTACAATGGTTAATATAATAATGACAGCAATTATAAATCCCCAAGACAGTATATTGGACCAATCTACCCCATCAATCTTCTGTTGAGCTTCAGTTCTATGCCTTCCATTGGGGAATTGAGCAAGATAATTACGATATTCACTCCTCGTATCTGATGTAATACAATTTTTCCAATAAACTTCATCTGCAACATTTTTTCTCGCCTCATCTTTATATTTCCCAGCAGGATATTTCTGCAAATAAATCTTATAATCATCAATAGTCTTACAACATCCAAAGGATATCTCTTCCATTTTATTTTTTGCAGAAGAAATATATCGTCCCTTAGGATAAGCATTCAAATACCTTTGATAGTCTTCAGCAGTCTTACAAGTATGATAGAAACAATCTTCCCACTTTTGACTAATAGGTAGTTTACTGTTCGGATATTTTTTTCTAAAAGCAGAACAACTTTGTGTTGTCACACAAGCATTGAAGTCGTATTCTTCCATTTTAGCTCCAATTTCCACAACAAACTTTCCATTAGGGAATACACTTAGATATTTTTGACAAGAAGAGGAATCCTTACATTTTTTAAACATCTGTAATTCAGAATTCATATCAAGTTGAATTGCCTGATAAGTCGAAATCCCAAGCCCCAATACTTGCTCTTTCAAAGAAGCACGATTTTGAGAATACCTGTTAATTTCAAAATCTTTTTCCATATCCAATTTATCCATATATAAAATAGCTACCCATGCTTCCTGAAATACTGCTTTCACTTTACGAATAATTCGTTCTCTATCTATCAATAATTCAAACTGAAGATTTTGATTATTTACACTGTTAAATTCCTCAATGACATTATACAGCGCAGCATTTACAATCAAAGTTGAAAGTCTTAAATAATAAGAATCTGTACTTCCTAACTCTTCTTTTATAGACATGAGATAAGGTACACACTTTTTAATCAGATCAATCGCATGTTTGATTAAACTAGGTAAAGCTTGATACTTGAGCAATTCCGCTTTTATAAATTTATCGTATTCTTTGACAGCTATTGGAGCTAGTTCTTTTCTTTTTTTATCCAATATTTCTATATTCTCCTTGCATCGATCTTTTGTAAGTTTACCAATGGCAATAGAATAAGCATAACTTTGGAGGTCATAAGCTATGTCAATTTTCACATATTCATCCTCATCAGTATTATTATAGTAATTAATCCCACATTGCAAAATCTGCTTTGCCAAATTATCTGCAATCATTTGATATTGCATATCACTTTTTTTCAAGAGACTTCTGATAATGTCAAGAGATTCTTTCGTATTATTCTTCAAAGAAAATCCAGCTCTATATTGAGCATTAAAATCATCATTCTTCACATTCTTTGCTTTTGCTATTTCAGCACTGATAATCGCTATGGGTTCAGCAATCGCCTTATCCTTCAAATAACTATTATCCTCTTCAGATGTCCCATATTTAAAAAATAATTGCATTAAATTCTGAATAGGAGCTTCTACTAGAAGTTCATTTATAAATAACCGCGCTAAATCATCTTCTGGCAACTGATATGTACTACCACAAACTTCTTCAACAAAGGCTACCCGATAATCATCATTATGAATAACTTTCGTTATGGTTTGAACAGCTGTTACCTGATCATTCTGTATTAATGATAATACACCAAGATTGATTAATGATGAAAATGTTTCTTTCTTTCCAAACAGCTCTTTAGCTTTCTCCGTTTCTCCCTTTTGCAAATACCCCATAGCTATCTCATCAATAGAAGTTACTTTGATAAACCAAAAAAGTGCATATTTCAGTTGATCTTGCGGCAAGTTAATGCTTCCATTGGCATGCTCCATATTTTCAACTAAACGAACCGGAGCTGGAATCAGATTTAACAGATCTAGTGGAAAGCTAACAGATTTACCGACTTTCAAATAGGCCTTCATTTTATTCGCATTGGCTATGCGATCCTTAATCGGAGAGTTAGAATATACACCCAGCAGTCTATAAGGGTTGCCGCTAATTATGTTCATGTTGATTTTACGAACTATGTAGCAGTCAAATTCCCCAAACTGCAGATTAACAATAGAATGTCTGTTATTTATAAAAAAAGCGCGGGAATCTGTACCTGTTACTTGTCCCACGCATCAAGGCCTTCGCATTGCCCAACTTCGTCAGAACAAGCAACGCAGAAGCCCACGCCGATATGTATACAAATATTTTCACAAACTTACTTATAAGAAGTTTGTGAAAGATAAAACATATCCCGCAGACATCTACTGCTGCTTTGTTTTTTGACGAAGTTTTCAAAATTTGCGAAGTTTTGATGCGTCAAAGACAAAACGTCAAGTAAACGTCTTTCTTTATATAATACATTTCCCACACCGCCCTAACCTCACGATTTGAGGTATCGGCGTGAGAAACATTGCAAAACTATAAAAATAAAATTTAATATCCTACTGCATGTTATTCTTTTTTCATAAACACATATATTCTTCAACAAATCCCCATTCCATTCTTCTAAAACATTGCCTCTTGCTACTTCTCTCCTAAACTATTAATAGAAAACTTCTTCTTTATTAAGGATAAACTTCTTTTTCCCAAATAGAAAACTTACCTTTGCATAATAGCAAACTATAAATGAAAGTTTTGATTATAAAAACAGAACTTTCATTTTTATAAACGCAAGTTGCATTTATAAAAACAAAACTTCCGTTTACAGTTTACATTTAACCCAAAGGAACTTTTCTATTAGAGGAAAGGAAGTTTACTTCCAATAGAAAAGAACTTATCTATTAATACTTTAAACGACAGATAGTATGGCACGATACATTATGGAGGAGATGCCCGACATACAAAAGACGGGCAAAAGAATTACATATCCGAAGTTTGCACGGATAGACAATGCAAGCATAAAAGAGTTGGCACGACGGGTGGGCGATGTCAGCGGCTTCAGTGCCGGAGACATAGAAGGCGTACTGCTTCAGACAGCTATTGAAATGGCACACCTGATGGCAGAGGGACGTTCGGTAAAGATAGACGGGATAGGTACATTCACTCCATCGCTCACCTTAGGCAGAGACAAGGAACGGGAAGATGCGGAAGAAGGTGGAAAACACCGCAACGCACAAAGTATTTTTATAGGAGGTGTTAATTTCCGGGTAGACAGGGAAATGGTAAGAAATATCAGCGATAGATGCCGGTTGGAAAGAGCTCCTTGGAAAAAGCAAAAATCCTCGAATAAATTCACACCGGAACAACGACTGGCATTAGCCCTAAAGTATCTGGACGAACATCCTTTCTTGACCGTTTGGGAATATCGGAAACTAACCGGATTGCTACAAACAGCAGCAACCACTGAACTGCGACAATGGGGACATCAACCCGATTCGGGAATAGAAATCACCGGAAGAGGAACACATAGGGTATATACAAAGAAGAAAATAGTCGAAGAAGGGCAATAATAGTATGAGAAATGACTTAAAAAAGTATGAGAAATAACTGTTTTTAAGGCTTATTTCACCCGGAAATGATGAGAAATGCGATTTATTAAAAACATTTCTCATACTATAATTCACTGATTATATGCTGATTAATGCGAAATCATGAGAATATGAGAAATAAAAAACGTTTTCTTTTCTAGTAGAAGATAATCAATGACGTTAAAAACTGCGTTTATAATTAGATAAAAAATAAGCGCAAAAGAATGGAATATCCATTTCAAAAAAACTATCTTTGGTAATTAATTGTTTGGAAAACAAGAAGAAACAATCTGAAAAAGTTATGGGAACAATAAAAGGAATTCCTTATGGTATGTCCAATTTTGAGGATGTAATCACGCAAAACCGCTATTATGTGGATAAAACAATGTATATCCCCATGTTGGAAGATCAAGCCAACTATCTGATATTCATCCGTCCGAGACGCTTTGGCAAGAGCCTGCTACTAAGCATGCTTCGTTCATATTATGACCTTTCACAGAAAGATAAGTTCCAGCAACTTTTCGGGAATCTCTGGATCGGGCAGAATACAACTCCGCTTCAAGGCAAATATCAGATGCTTTATCTTGACTTTTCCAAGATTGGCGGCAACATTGATGAACTGCCGCAAAGATTTGATTCGTATAGCGCAGTGCAACTGGATGGCTTTCTGAACCGTTATCGTGAATACTACACGGATGAGTTTATCGAACGCTTCAGCACAGCGGAAAAAGGGATTGATAAACTGCATATACTAGACGATGAAGCACGCCGTCAAGGGTATCCCCTATACCTTATTATAGATGAGTATGACAATTTCACAAATGTCGTACTCAACGAGAAAGGAAATGAGATATACCACGCCATCACCCATGCCAGCGGATTCTACAGAGATGCCTTCAAGAATTATAAAGGAATGTTCGACCGTATATTCATGATTGGAGTCAGTCCCGTAACTTTGGACGACTTGTCAAGCGGATATAACATAGGTTGGAACATCAGCACTAATCCACTGTTTAATCAAATGCTGGGATTTTCTGAAGAAGACGTACGTACTATGCTCCGATATTATCAGGAAGCAGGGCAGTTACAAGGAGACATTGAAGAAATGATTCAGGAGATGAAGCCATGGTATGATAATTATTGTTTTGCTCGCCAAAGTCTAAAATCAGATCCTAAAATGTTTAATTGCGACATGGTACTCTATTACCTACGTAATCGAATTCAGTTAGGAGAATCTCCTGAACAGATGATTGATCCTAATACCCGTACGGACTACAATAAGATGAAAAAACTGATTCAACTTGACCGTCTTGACGGTAACCGCAAAGGTGTTATCAAACGAATTGCCGAAGAAGGGAAAATCATGACTAACCTATACCAGTCTTTTTCTGCCGATCAAATTACGAATCCGGAAATATTCCCCAGCCTATTATTTTATTATGGTATGCTAACTATCATCGGAACACGTGGAAATCTGACTATCCTGGGAATTCCCAACACGAATGTCCGTAAACAATATTATGAATATATCCTGGAAGAATATCAGAATCACCATTATATCAACCTGATAGATATAGAGATCTTATTCAATGATATGGCTTTTGACGGACAATGGCGACCGGCATTGGAATTCATAGCCAAAGCTTATAAGGAGAATACTTCCGTACGCAGCAGCATTGAGGGCGAACGTAACATTCAGGGATTCTTCACCGCTTACCTTAGCGTGAACGCCTACTACCTCACAATGCCTGAAGTAGAACTGAATCACGGCTTTTGCGATATGTTTCTGATGCCCGATCTGCAACGTTACGCAGAAGTAGCGCATAGCTATATCTTGGAATTAAAATATCTGCCGAAAGAAAAATACGACACCCAAGGCACCGCACAATGGCAGGAAGCCGTTGAACAAATTCATGGTTATGCTGCCGGTCCGAAAGTTCGCCAACTATGTCAGGGAACTCAACTTCACTGCATTGTCATACAATTCTGTGGCTGGGAATTAGTCCGTATGGAAGAGGTTTGACTACAAACTCTTACTGTGATGCCCGGCAAATCGCATGAAAGCTTGAGATAAACCTCCCTCCTGCCCTTGCAGTTGCACAAAATTAAACTCGCGCTGCATGGGCATTCCTTTTATCTCAACCACACGAAAATTACCGGCAACCAGTTCCTTATAAACAGAACGGATAGAAACAATTCCCATACAATCTGTATGTTCCAAAAAAAGCTTGATGCTCTCCGTACTACCGAGATACATCAATACATTCAAAGAAGAAAGTTTCAAATTATGGCGTAACAGGGAACGTTCAAACACATCCAACGTTCCTGAACCTCTCTCCCGCAAAACTAAGGGGATATTTGGCAAATCTTCCGGAGCGATCTCATCCGAAACAAGATCGGAAGAGCGTCGTGTAGGCACCACGGCAACCAGTTCGTCTTGCAAAAATGGAGTATACTTCAGATTAGGCAAACGGAAGATACCTTCAACCAATCCCAAATCAATCCGATGTTCTTGTAAAGCAGCTTCCACTCCCCGGGAATTTCCATTAATCAAAGAAAGATTGATTTGTGGAAACTTGGCTATAAAATCCGCCAACAAAGGAGGAAGTACATATTGCGCAATCGTAGTACTGGCACCCAGTTTCAGTTCGCCGATATATTCATTATGCAACAAATGCATCTCATATTCCAACTGTTTATAATCGTCCAAAATCTTTTCGCTATGTTTCAATAATAGCTCTCCGGACTTAGTCAACGAGATCTTACTGCCCTGACGATCGAACAAACGAGTCTGATAATAAGCTTCCAGTTCCTGAATGTGCTTAGTGATAGCAGGCTGACTGACAAACAGCTCTTGCGAAGCCTTCGTGAAACTTAAATTCTTCGCCACGCTCTGAAATACTTTTAAACGAAAATCGGACATGGAAAATAGTGATTAACTTATTAGTGATTAGCGATTAATAACTGAAATGGGTAGCTATGGCTATAATTCATCGGCTCTGATTCCCAATGCCTGCATGACAGGAAAAGCCAACATATCCCATTTATAAGCTACCGGAGTATCCGGTTCGTTCATTCGGAATTGGACAATCTCCTTGCCCTGTACTTCATTCAAAGCATCAGTCACTTTCTTTCCATATTCTTCATTGAAAGATACCAGAATCATTTTTTTCA
>OGGE01001538.1_pt1 | contig 13694 bp, 9 predicted proteins | sample 1571121 | NCBI WGS metagenome assembly OGGE01 (sample SAMEA2581959, study PRJEB24529) | metagenome | biome: Human gut stool | place: China | collected 2011
TTATCCGGTTTTCCGGCTTCACCCGGTTCTGCTGTCTCATCCGGTTTTCCGGCTTTTCCCTGCTCCAACACTCCGGTCAGTTCTGCTGTCTCCATCATTTCTGCGGCTTCATTCAGTTTTGAGACTTCATTTAACTCTGAAACTCCATTCAGCTTTTCGGCCTCACCCGGCTCTTCGCTTTTATCCGTTTCTGTCATCTCATTCATCTTTGCTGTCACAATCTCAGCTTCATCTGCCAGACTTCCAGCCACGTCCCCGGCGTTCTTCTCCTCCGCTTCAAAGAAAATTTCTCTTTCTCCATTCGTCTTTGCTTTTTGCTGCAGTCTGCGGTTTAATTCCTTTCCGCTCAAACGCTGCACCGGCATGTTACGCTGTTTCCAGTAACGTACGGCTGCATCAAATCCGGTATCATTTGAAACGATCACATAGCTGTTTTCCTGATTCTCACACAACAAGTATCCAAGCTGTGTAACAAGCTGGAAATCCAGTGCATTGCTTCCCTCAAAACATTTTATAAACTCTGCTTCTTTCTCCGTCTCCTTCAGTAACCTCACATTTTCGTAATTCATATGCGGACTTTTCTGCGTATAAAATACGATCACTTCCTCATCGGGCTGTGATGCTACCAGTAACGGCACCCATATATCGCCTACATTCTCACTGTCAACCAAATATATTCTTTTCATCTGATCACCGGCTGATTGAAACAGTTTTATTATAACATAAGACGGAATGAAGCCTCCACTCTTTTTTACAAAATATCAATATATTCTCCTGCAAGCGCTTTGTTCATACTGCGCACTGCACAGAATTTTCCACACATGGAACAGGTGTCCTCATGCTCCGGTTTTCTACTGTTCCAGATTGCTTTTGCGGTTTCCGGATCAATCGCACATTCCCACTGCGCATCCCAGTCTAAGACGCGTCTTGCGTCTGCCATCTTATCATCGATCTCTCTCGCACCACGGACGCCTTTTGCGATGTCTGCAGCGTGTGCCGCGATCTTTGATGCAATGATTCCCTGTTTTACATCCTCCACATTTGGAAGTGCCAAGTGTTCTGCCGGTGTGACATAGCATAAAAATGCTGCTCCGTTTTGTGCTGCAATCGCCCCGCCGATTGCGGATGTGATATGGTCATATCCCGGTGCGATATCAGTGACAAGTGGTCCTAACACATAAAATGGTGCTCCCATGCAGATGCTTTGCTGGATCTTCATATTTGCTGCGATCTGATCCATCGGCATATGTCCCGGTCCTTCTACCATGACCTGTACATCTTTCTCCCATGCGCGTTTTGTCAGCTCTCCAAGTCTTACTAACTCTTCGATCTGACAGACATCGGATGCATCTGCGAGACATCCCGGACGGCAGGCATCTCCAAGTGAAATGGTAACATCATGCTCACGGCAGATTTCAAGGATCTCATCATAATATTCATAAAACGGATTTTCCTCCCCCGTCATGCACATCCATGCAAATACAAGGGAACCGCCGCGGGAAACGATGTTCATTTTACGTTTATGTTTCCGGATCTGCTCGATTGTCTTTCTTGTAATTCCGCAGTGCAGTGTCACAAAATCCACACCATCTTCCGCATGCAGACGCACCACATCAATAAAATCTTTTGCGGTCAGTGTCGCAAGATCTCTCTGGTAATGGATCACAGAATCATAGATCGGCACGGTACCGATCATTGCCGGACATTCTGCAGTCAGTTTTCTGCGGAACGGAATCGTATTGCCGTGGGAAGATAAATCCATGATGGCATGTGCACCCATGTTGACAGCCGCCATCACTTTCTCCATCTCCACATCATAATCCTTGCAGTCTCTCGATACACCGAGATTGACATTGATCTTCGTGCGTAACATTGATCCTACACCTTCCGGATCAATGCAGGTGTGATGCTTGTTGGCGCAGATTGCTACTTTTCCCTCTGCTACAAGCGGCATCAGCTCTTCTACGGTCATGCGCTCTTTTTTCGCTACAAGTTCTAATTCTTTGGTCACGATGCCTCTGCGTGCGGCATCCATCTGTGTGGTATACTGTTCCATACGTTTTTCTCCTTTTTCGCATGGGGGACTGCTTGAACCACTGTCTGGCAAACGAATTCTCCACGTCAAAAAATCTCCTGCCGCAAGCGCGACAGGAGATAGCATCTTCCCAATACGCTCCCTACGACAGTATTAACTGACAGGTTCAAAGAGTCAGGTTTTAACCTTCTCAACCGCAATCCCTCCGGGCATTCTCCCGGACATGCAGTCCCTCTGCGTTGTTTTCTATTAAGTTTTATCGACTTGTTCAGTCTAGCCTAATCTGTGACGGTTGTCAATATTTGTACAACAAAAAAGACAGCCACTGCTGTCTTTTTTAGGAGAAGGTATTTTTACTATGGGGTATAGCAAAAACTATATATAATGTATTGGGGGGTTTTTACAGTGATTATAATAGCATGATTTTCTCAATAAGTGTTCACAAATGTTACAATTTTCTCATTTATTTTTTATGCAATATGCACAAGTATTTTTCGTGACTATCTACAAAAAAGAAGGCGAATCTTCTACATCTTCCCTATTTCAGGATTCGTCTCCCGAATTTTTGCTTTAATACGGGAGAGCGCATTATCAATAGATTTTGGTGATTTTCCCATTTTTTCTGCAATCTGCTGATAATGAAATCCCGCAAGATACTGGTCTAATACTTCCCGTTCCATCTTGCTTAAATGCGTCCTGAGCTTCTCCCAGAACTGTGCCACATTTTCCTGATCGATCATCATCTGCTCCGGATTTCCGATTCCGTCCATGGTCAGCGTTTCTGCCAGAGGATATCCGTTTTCACTGTTTTCTGAGTAGAAAGAAACATAGGAATTGAGCGGCGCATGTTTTTTCCGGTTCGACGCCTCAACTGCCTTGTATAACTGTCTCGTAATACACAATTCTGCGAAATGAAAAAAAGATGTTTCTTTCGTATCATCGTAATCTCTGATTGCCTTAAACAGACCGATCATTCCCTCCTGGATCAGATCATCCGTCTCACCGCCAATCAGAAATACTGCATTTGCCTTTTTGCGGACCAGCGGTTTATATTTATCTAAAATGTAATCCATGATCTTTCCGTCCGGATCACCGCTGTTTTTTAATGCCGCAATCAGCTGTTCGTCTGTCAAATCCCGATATGACTCTAACATGTTCCTCCCAAGACTCCTGATACAATATTATCTACCACGGCGTTTTTTTCTACCGTTGCGGTGTTCTCTACCACCTGCGACGTCTTTTATTGCTGCTGTGTTTTTTACCGCTGCGGTGTCTTCTACCGCTGCGGTGTCTTCTACCGCATGCGTTGCCGCACAATCTCATAGGCAAGCACACCTGCTGCCACCGATGCGTTCAGGGAATCGATATCCCCTTTCATCGGAATGGATGCCACAAAATCACAGTTCTCGCGCACCAGTCTGCCAACACCCTCGCCTTCACTGCCGATGACAAGACCGATCGGTCCTTTTAAATCCAGATCATACATGCAGGTTCCATCCATGTCCGCACAGACAAACCACATTCCTTTGTCCTTTAACTCTTTCATTGTTGCAGTCAGATTTGTCACCTTTGCAACCGGTGTATAATTGATTGCTCCGGCGGATGTCTTTGCCACAGTTGCCGTCAGACCGACCGCGCGGCGTTTCGGAATAATGACACCATGCGCACCGGCAAGATTTGCCGTACGGATGATAGCGCCAAGGTTATGCGGATCCTCGATATTATCCAGAATGAATAAAAATGGCGGCTCGCCCTTTTCCTCTGCCAATTTTAGCATATCCTCCACTTCGGCATACTCATATGCTGCAGCAACTGCGATCACTCCCTGGTGTTTTTTTGTCTCAGAAAGCTGATCTAAACGCTCTTTTTCCACAAAATGCACGATCGTGTCATGTTTTTTTGCCTCTCTGACAATCGTGCGCACCGGACCATCCTGACAGCCGTCCAACACAAATAATTTGTCAATTGTTTTTCCGGAACGGAATGCCTCTAACACGGCATTGCGTCCCTCTATTTTCAGCTCTTCGTAGCCCATTACTCTCTCCTTTTACATTTTAAGTGCAAGTTCGTCCACACCGGTCTTTACCAGTTCCACCAGACGTTCAAACTCATCTTTTAAATACAGGTATCCCATCAGCGCCTCAAATCCGGTTGCTTTCCGGTAATCAGACATTGTGGCATTTTTTGCCATTGTCGGCGATTTTGCATTCCTTCCACGACGGTACACTTCTGCTTCTTCCTCCGTCAGCATCGGAAGTAATTTTTCAATCATTTCCGCCTGTGTGTGTGCTTTTACGATCTGGCTTGTCCGCTTGTGAAGTTCTCCTGCTCTCGTGTTTCCTTTTCCTACGACAACAGACCGGATCACCAGATCAAATATTCCATCTCCGATATAGGCTAACGTAAGAGGCGAATATGTCCGGATATCCACTTCACTGATTCCGAACTGTTCTTTGATATAAGAGTCTATTCCTTTCTGCATTGGCATTTCCTCTCTCTCACGCTTTGTGCCAGATCACACCTTCTCGGGTATCTTTCAGTACAATGCCTTTTGCAAGCAGTTCATCGCGGATTGCATCTGCTTTTGCAAAATCTTTTGCTTTCTTTGCTTCCTTTCGTTCTTCAATCTTTGCAAGTACATAGCTTTCTAATTCTGCATCGATCTCCTCTTTTGCATCTGCCTGTGCCGTTGTCAGATTTAAGGATAATACTTTATCAAAATCATTGATCAGCGCAAGTTTTGTCTTATCGTTCATATCATCTTTGAGCAGATCATAAATGATCGTGATCGCCATCGATGTATTTAGATCGTTGCTGATCGCATCCTCAAATTTTGCCTTATAAGCATCAAATTTATCCTGCTGTACTGTTCCCTCATCCTTTAATTCTGCGATTCGTTTGGTCAGTTTTTTATAAGCTGCAGCCATATTATCTAATACTTCATAGGAAAACTCCAACGGTTTTCTATAATGGGACTGCAGACAGAACATACGGTATACGATCGGATCATACCCCTTTTCCTGCAGCAGGGATACGGTAAGGAAATCCCCTTTGGACTTACTCATTTTTCCGGATTTATCATTTAAATGCTGTACATGGAACCAGTATTTACACCATGTATGGCCAAGGTAACTCTCTGACTGTGCAATCTCATTGGTATGGTGCGGGAAAATATTGTCTACACCGCCGCAGTGGATATCTACATACTCGCCCAGATGTTTCATACTGATGCATGAGCACTCAATGTGCCATCCCGGATATCCAACGCCCCATGGGCTATCCCATTTAAGCGCCTGATCCTCAAATTTTGACTTTGTAAACCAGAGTACAAAATCATTTTTATTTTTCTTATTTACGTCCTCTTCCACATCGTCGCGTACACCGACTAACAGCTCTTTTTCGCTCTGGGAAGAAAATACATAATAATCGTCTAATTTGGATGTATCAAAATAAACATTTCCACCTGCCACATAAGCATAACCTTTTTCGAGCAGCACCTCGATCATATGGATGAACTCCGGGATACAGTTCGTTGCCGGCTCCACAACATCCGGTGTCTTGATATTTAACTTCTTACAGTCACTAAAGAAAGCGTCTGTATAATATTTTGCGATCTCCATCACTGTTTTGTGCTCTCTTTTTGCACCTTTTAACATTTTATCTTCCCCGGTATCTGCATCGGAAGATAAATGTCCCACATCCGTGATATTCATAACACGTTTTACATCATATCCGACATAGCGGAGTGATTTTTCCAATACATCCTCCATGATGTAACTTCTGAGGTTGCCGATATGTGCAAAATGGTATACGGTCGGTCCACAGGTATACATGCCGATCTTTCCATCCTCATGCGGGATCACCGTTTCTACTTTTCTTGTCAGTGTGTTGTAAAATTGAAATTTATTTTCCATTTAAATAATCCTCCTTTAGTTTTGCGGAGCAAAATGCGAATCCTCTGATGAGCAGAGGATTTTACTCCTTGTTTTGCGGAACAAAATGCAATTTATTTTGTTTTTTGTGCATCAGCACTTAAAATCCGGACTGCCTGCTCTAAATCAAGCACACGGTTGACCAGTTCTGCATTTTCCCTCTGCAGTACAGTAATATCCTCTTTGACCGGATCCGGCAGATGGCACTGATCCATATCACTGCGCGGCATCTTCACATTGTCACGTTTTACGATTCTTCCCGGAACACCAACTACGGTACAGTTTGGCGGCACTTCCTCTATGACCACACTTCCCGCTCCGATCTTGGAATTTTCTCCAACGGTGAAGGAACCGATGATCTTTGCACCCGCACTGATCATAACGTTATCCCCGATCGTCGGATGACGTTTTCCGGTCTCTTTTCCGGTACCGCCTAGTGTCACACCCTGATACAGAGTAACATTGTCCCCAACGATCGCCGTCTCTCCAATGATCACACCACTTCCGTGATCAATAAAAAATCCTTTCCCGATCGTTGCTCCCGGATGTATCTCAATTCCTGTTTTTCTCGCTGCCCGCTGTGAAATAAATCTCGCCCAGAAGAAATGTCCTTTTAAATACAGCTTATGCGCACGTCTGTAGCTCAACATAACCCGAAAACTCGGATAAAGCAATACCTCCATCGGCGATTTGATCGCCGGGTCCCGCTCCTTTATCACTGTAAATTCTTCCTTAATATGACTGATGATTCCCAAAACTGGCATCCCCTTTCCTTAACCAAATAATAGAATGTACGCTCCGCGAACATTCTATTATCATGAAAAACGGATCATTTCATCTCTAAGAGACGAAATGATCCGTGGTTCCACTCTAACTTAAGGATCTTTTGATCCTCACTCAATACACTTAACGCGTGTTACTCGTATCCGGATACTGTACTGGCAGACAAACCGTTTCCCCGGACAGGCTCACGGAGGCACTTCGGAAATCTCTTTCTGAAAACTGCTTGCAGCCGATGGCAGTTTCTCTCTGTCAGCACTCTGATTTCTTACTCTTCCCGCTCAACGCCCTTATCATATTTTTACTGGTAAGTTGATTCGCTTACTCTAGTTTATGCACTTACCCCCGATTTGTCAACGGTTTTATTTTTTCTCAGTCTTTTTCTCATTGCACACAACCATTTTCCATGTTACATTATAGATAGTATCCTGTGGTTTCCAGGGGGATAATTTATAACTGATACGAAGGATTTTTTAATATGGAACAGTCAAAAGAAACTTTGCTAATCGTAGATGATTCACGCTTACAGCGTGCCGTTTTAAATGAAATATTCTCTCCGGCCTTCAATATTCTTGAAGTATCTTCCGGTGAGGAATGTCTGCAGATGATCAAAGATAAAAAAAATATGATTGACCTTGTCCTTTTAGATCTTGTCATGCAGGGAATGGATGGTTTCGATGTTTTAAAACACCGCCAGGAAATGCCGGAGTTTAAACAAATTCCAGTCGTGGTTCTGACAACCACCGACACTCCGGAAGTACAGACGAAAGCTTTCGAATTAGGCGCAAGCGACTTTATCAGTAAACCCACTGAACCTGCCATTGCACGTCACCGTATTGACAATATTTTAAAGACGAACCGCAGACTGAATCATATTTTACAAAAACAGGAAGCTCTGCGGATTAAATCAGAAGTGGATGAGATGACGCATCTGCTGAATAAGGCCACAGCAGAGCACGCCATCTCCCACATACTTTTATCCACTCCGGAAGAATTACATGCATTGTTTGCCATAGATATCGACAATTTCAAAGCTGTCAATGACATCTTTGGGCATAAAATGGGCGATCATACAATCTCTGTCGTAGCCGGTATTCTTGCATCTCATTTTTCCGGTTCCGACATTATCGGACGCATCGGCGGAGACGAATTTGTTGCTTTTATGCGGGATATAGCCTCCAGACAGGCTGTCTATGAAAAAGCACAGGAACTTTTAGATGCAATTTTAGATAAAGAAGCTTTATCCATTCCTGAAAACGTTACGATCAGTATCGGTATTGCATTCACAGAGCCTTATGAAACTTCCTACACAACACTTTTTCAGAAAGCAGACACTGCACTTGGGAATTCAAAAAAATCCGGGAAACAATGTTTTTCCGAGTATGGTGTTTCTGCACAGAAACCAGACACTGCCATGAAAAATATTTTATTATATACACATTCCAGAAATGTTGCTTCCACTTTAAAATTTGCATATTCTTACCCGGACAGACTCATAAAAGTATCTTCCGTTACGGAAATACGCTATGCCATTATGGATAAAAATAACCATGTTCCTGCCGTTTTCATAGATGTATCCGAAACCGGAGATGATGGCAGGCAATTGTGGGATGAATTAAGTCATGAGTCCTGGGCTTCGTCAACTCCCATTATCGCAATCTGCAAAGAGGGTAATCTGACTCAGATTCGAAATGCCATATTATCTGATCTGATCAATGATCTCATTTTTGAACCGATTGATGTGGAAAGCATAAAAAGACGTATCAAAAAACATCAAACCCTGTAAAAAAACAACGGTCAGATGTTACTTATCATTCATCTGACCATTGTTTTTCTTTCATCCGGTTTCTTTATCTGAACTATTTTTTTATCTGAACTGCTTTTTTCTTTGACCAGTCTGAGTAGATCCTCACTTTTTTTGTACCGGACTTTACTTCTTTATATGTACGTACTTTTACATAATATTTCTTTCCCGGTTTTAATCCTTTGATTTCTTTAACTGTCGTCTTATTACTTTTGATCACAGCCGTCTTCGTATTTTTTTTGCCAAACGATGCATCTGCTGTATATACTATCTCATAGCCGCTCGTCTGTGATGCCTGTTTCTTCCATTTCACAGTCATGGATTTTTTCCCGGATTTTACACTTGAAATAGAAGTTCCCTTTGGACAGATTTCAAATGTCTTTTTCAGTATTCCCGAATAATTTCCCTGAAACTTCACGGTCACTGTTGCTTTTCCGACTTTTTTATTATTCTGATACGAGACTTTATAAAAGCTGCCTGAAATCACTTTTCCCTTATTATCCGTCACTTTGATGGCAGGTTTTTTCGCTTTTCCATCATAACTATAATGATCTTTCGACAATTTTACCGTCTTTGGTGCATTGATTTTCACCTGTTTCAATACTGTTTTGCACAAGCTGCACATGGTCACATTCTTTCCATTGCTGCCCGGTTTTGCAGGTGTCAGTTTTTTCTCCGGTGTATGGGACTTCTTTGCAATTTTTTCTGTATAACTGTCCCCACAGGTACAGGAATAAATTTTTTCTCCCTCTTTCATGCAGGTTGCCTCTGTCGTTTTTTTCAACACATAACTGTGTTTGTGCACCGGTTTCTCTGTGTCCGGCTCCGGTGTCTCTGTTCCCGGCTCTTCTGTGTCCGGCTCTTTCAGGGCTGGAATCACTATTTTTTCTCTGCTTAACTCCTCATGACATGTGGTGCAATACATTACTTTTTCATAGCTTCCTTCCACACCCACTTTCGCTTCCACGCGATTTTCAGTGACCGGCTCTCCTTTTTTGTGTCCTGATGCCGGAACCGTTATGTTCTCACGGGAAAGCTCTTCCCCGCAATCTTTATCCTTACAATAAACTACCTTATCATAGCTTCCTTTTTGGGTACAGGTCGCAGCTATCTCGTTTTCTTTTACCGGCTCGCCCTCCACATGCTGATGTGATACACCTGGTTCATCTGTGAATATTATTTCCTTTTCCGCCAACACGGTATCTTTCAGTGCTTTTACATCTGCCACAGTATCAGGATGTCTTTCTATCGGTTCTAAACAGAATAAAAGTGTATATTTTCCTGTTTGCACCTTACCATATGCAATCAGATAATAATGATCCGGTTCATTTTCATCTACATCTAAGCGAATCGGATTTATCCAGTCTGTTTTCTGCTGTATCTCTTCGTCGTCACTATTCCAGTAATCCGAACGGATTAATACCATATTATCATAAAATGATTCATAATTTACCACATCATCAAATGTATAGGCTTCTCCATCCTGATCCTTCCATATTACATTCAAATACGGACTATCACCTGTTTTATCCTCCATGTTTGTCGGTATATGGTTAATAACAACATTTTTCGGATAAGATTTTACCTCGATACTTCCAAGTTCACGCTCCACCGGTACATAATTAATATACGGCGTCCATGTTCCATTTTTACGGATCAGACTGTAATTATTTTTTATAGCTGTGTCTGATAAGACAAAACTTCCTGCTGTTCCGTTTTCCGACGCAATATATGCATGTCCACTTAAAATCGTTCCCGGTATGACATGACTCACCGTCTGAAACTGCGTAACCCCACTTATCTGCCCATCAATCTGAACATATCCATCTTTATTGAGAACAAGTTTTCCTCTTGCTGCATTATCATCACTACCTGTAAAACTGCCCTTTACCAAAGCATCCAGCACCTGTGTGAGATCCAGACATCCCCCATTTTTCAGTGTAATATTATTTAACTGTGCCGTCCCATCTTTCGGCTGCAGTCTTCCTCCTGCATCCAATAGGATATCTTTGACACCCGTTGTCACCACACCCAGAACAGCACAATTTTTTACCGTCATTACAGTTTTATCATTTCCTTTAATTTCTGAAAGAGTGATTTCATCATATCCCTTCTGATCACCCAAAAAATCTAAAGACGCTAAAGATGTGTTTTCTGCTGAAACAGTCCCACGTATCTTTGCATCAGCATCCAGCTCTAATTTTGCACTGCCCGTATAAGCAGTCCTTTGTCCGGCTGATGCTTCATGTCCCAGATAGATATCCTGAAACATAGTCTTATTGTTCTCATTTGTGACAGTAAGTGAAGCGTTTGTTCCCACTGCAGTATTGCTGTGATATCCTCCTGCATACACAGTTGGAAGAAGTTCTTTTTCTGTGCCTACAATCGGATTCGGCTTATCAGGTCCTGCCAGATATGTACTTACATTATTCAGTACAAGACTATGTCCTGCTAAAAAGATCTCACGGTGCGGAACACTGCCAAGTCCATTACTAGAATTAAACACCAATTGTATATCCCGTATCTCTACATCATCCCCCATGATCTGAATTGGATGACTACAGGTGATACTCCCCGTTCCATTTCCTGTAATGGTTGTCCCCCCCGGTATTTGAACAGGTTTCATCTGTCCCTTAATGGAACCATCTGTCTCCGTCAATTTATCATCGCGGATCGTAAAACTGCCTTCTACTACAATATTCTTCTTTCCACTGCTTAAAGCATTCGCAAATTCATCGTAATCTGTCACGATCACCGCATCTTCTGCCAGCACCGACACTGCTACCTTTTGCATATTCCCGCTCATTGCCGGAACCGGTATGCCGGAAAGCAGCAGTCCCGCAGCCATAACTCCACAACAGAAACGTATCATCCTTTTTTTCATAAACTCATTTTCCCTTCTTTTGTACATAAAAAGACCCAGCATATATCTTTGCTTTGAATATCCCTTGATGTCCTTACAAAAAATATATCTGAGTCTCACTTCAATCCGTCAAATCACGACTTATCATATCCTATTTATATAGCTGTGTCAACAAGTTTTATACTTTATTTATATTTATCTTCCACAGGCACGTCCGGGACAGCCCGCACAGCCTCCTGCAGAATCCGCCACGCTGACACTGCTCTCATAGATCGTTGTCAACGCACAGATTGCCTGTGCAGAAATTCCCTGTTCCGTTCCGGTAAATCCCAGTCCCTCTTCTGTGGTCGCTTTCACATTGATCTGATCTTCTGATATTTTAAGTGCTGCTGCAATATTCTTCTCCATCTGTTCGATATGCGGACGCATCTTTGGTTTCTGTGCGATGATCGTCGCATCGATATTTTCCACAATATAACCTTTTTCGGCGATCAGTCCCGCCACATGTTCCAACAGTTTCATGCTTGAAATCCCTTTATATTTCGGATCCGTATCCGGAAAATGCTTTCCGATATCTCCAAGTGCTGCTGCCCCAAGCAGTGCATCCATAATGGCATGAAGCAGTACATCTGCATCCGAGTGTCCCAAAAGTCCTAATGTATGTGGGATCTTTACCCCTCCAATGATCAGGTCCCTGCCCTCCACTAATTTATGAACATCATATCCCATTCCTACGCGCATATTTTTCTTTTCCCTTCTATTAATATTTTTACTGTGGTGGATTACACTTTGAACACGGTGTAAGTCCTCTTGCTTTTGCCTCTGATAATGTCACTTCAATATCACTTTTTCTTAAATACTGACATCCGGCAGAGTGATATTTTTCTCCCGTTTTCGTGATGTGAACGATCACATCCGAATTTCCATCCGTCTGGTCTGTCGGATTACTTACGGCTGCATCTGTTTCTGCATTATTCTGGCTGTCAGCTGCTTTTTCACTTTTTTCTGTGTTCTGGCTCTTTTTTGCTTCCCCTGCCTGCCAGCTCTCTGATGGAGACATATTCCAGGTAAGTGTTGTCCCATCTGACGAGGCAACGATCGTTCCCTGCTCATCCGTGCGGAAAACAGATACTCCGGCTGCACGGAGTCTGTTTAATACTTCCGCATGCGGATGTCCATAAGAATTGCCTTCCCCAGCACTGATTACCGCATACGTCGGATGTACTGCATCAAGAAATGCCTGGGATGTTGCCGTATTGCTTCCATGGTGTGCAACCTTATAGACATCCGCCGAGATATCGATGCCATTCTGCAGGATATCCTGTTCTGCTCCCTCTTCCGCATCCCCGGTAAACAAAAACCGGTGGTTTCCATTCTGTAAGAGGACGCCGACCGACCAGGAATTCATATCATTTCCATACTCTTTGTTTGGAGCAATGATCGTAAATGCTGCTCCACCGATCGTATATGTTTCCCCAACAACCGGATAAGTGGTCTTATATCCCTTATTTTTCATCGTCTGCACAACATCATCATAAGTGCGCGTGTTATTTGCAACATCCGGCATAATGATCGTCTTACAGTCAAATTTATAAAGAACGACATCCATTCCTCCGATGTGGTCTGCATCCGGGTGCGTGCCGATCACATAGTCAAGTGTCTCCACTCCCTGATGCTGCAGATAATTCTGTACAAGTGTACCTTTATCATTATTTCCCGCATCGATCAGCATAGAATGACCATCACATTTGATCAGAGTCGCATCCCCCTGTCCCACATCTATAAAATGTACTTCCAGATTACCTGCCGTCTTTGCCTGCTCCGCATCATTTTCTTCCGCGACAGTCTGACGACTTTGCTCTGTCTGACCCTGTTCTTCGTTTTCCGACGTTTCCTCCTGTTTTGAACCTTTCATAGAACCCGGTACGAATTCCATCTGATTTTCTGTATCCTGCAGCTCATCCGAATCTACAATATAGCTGCTCTGTGATCCATTTTCTGTATTTTCCGTACAGCCACTCAATAACATACAGCCGGTAAGCATACTTAGTAATAATATGAAAAATGCCAGCTTCTTATATTTTTGTTTCATAGTTCTCCTTTCCTGCATCTTTAAAAGTAAAATTGAATTCTGCCTGTATAGGATTCGTATCATAAACTTATTATATAAAAAATTTTGCCGGTATACAACAAAAGACCTCAGAATCTCTGAGGTCTTGAAGTAGCGGAAGGGAGATTCGAACTCTCGACACTACGGGTATGAACCGTATGCTCTAGCCA
>OGGE01001544.1_pt1 | contig 13641 bp, 10 predicted proteins | sample 1571121 | NCBI WGS metagenome assembly OGGE01 (sample SAMEA2581959, study PRJEB24529) | metagenome | biome: Human gut stool | place: China | collected 2011
AGCGACCTTCTTCTGTCCCAGCTTACGCATTACACGTTCCAGAGCTTTTGCACCCAAGCCTTCCTTAACCAGCGTATCATAATAGAGCGAAGAGTCGAACCAGTATGATTCCGGGCGGGCATCCCCTTCGCCTTTGATGCTTACGCTGGCAACCAAGCTGAAAGAGGAACCGGATGCTTCCCCTTCGAAACCATTGCTGGCAACCATATATTTGAAATCCTTTTCGTCGCTGTAGGATGAATTGGCCGAGATGATACGGGCGTCTTTCCCCATCATTTCGTTGCAGACGTTCATGGCCAGCGCCACTTTATCGTCCGGCTGGATCGAGTCGAATTTCGGATCGATCAGTTGCAGGTCAGCACCTCCTCCTTTATAATAGAGAGAAGCGTCGGGCAACGTGCGTGCCTTGTCTTCCGCTAGGAAACGAGTGGAAGCGATACCGTTGCGAATGAAACCTTCCAGTTCCTTTTTATCCAGACGGTTTGTGGAGAAGGAGCCGAAACGCCCGTCCACAAACAGATGGATCACCAAACTGTTTTCCGATGCCTGCTGCAAACGGTCCATCTTCATGTCGCGTATTTCGAAAGAACTGCTCGATCCGTTATAGATGCTTACACGTGAGGCCTGGCAACCGTTTTTCAAGGCAAATTCCATAGCCCATTGAGCCAGCTTTTTATTTTCGTTCGTTATCATGTCTAATAATTTATGATTTATGATTTATGAATTATGATTCCAGATTATAGATTCATGTGTCGGTGATAAATCATAAATCTGAAATCATAAATCATATCAATTTTCTCCTCCTACTGTAAGTTTACTAACTAAAGCTGACGGCATCCCGCAGGTTACCGGGCAGGATTGTCCGTCCTTGCCGCATGTCCAAGTGCCGTTATCCATCTTGTAATTGTTTCCGACCATCGTGATATCGGCCAATGCACGAGGACCGTTACCGATGATATTGATATCCTTGATCGGCTGTGTCAGTTTACCGTTTTCAATCAGGTAACCGTCTTTCACGAAGAAGGTGAAATCGCCCGCACCGATCTGTACCTGTCCATTGGTAAAGCTGGAGGCATAGATACCTTTTTTCACGGTCGAGATCATTTCTTCTTCCGTCACGTTTCCGGCTTCCATGTAGGTAGCGCGCATACGCGGGATCGGCATCTGGCGGAATGACTCGCGGCGGCCGTTGCCCGTTGACGGAATACCGTAATGCTTGGCGCTGATACGGTCGTGCAAGTAGCTGGTCAGGATGCCTTCCTTCACGATATAGGTCTTCTGTCCGGCGATGCCTTCGTCGTCGATGTTGACAGAACCGCGGTTGAAAGGAATCGTACCGTCGTCCACCACATTGATATGCTCGTTACAAACCTTCTTGTTCAGCTGGTCGGAGAAGATAGACGTATTCTTGCGATTGAAGTCGGCTTCGAAAGCATGGCCGATTGCTTCATGCAACAAGATACCGGAGCCTCCGGCACCCATTACGACCGGCATTTCGCCTCCTTTAGGCTTGATGGCCTGGAACAGGATGGAGGTTTTTTCTACTGCCTCCTTTGCTACTTCGGCAATGATATCGTCTGTCAGGAATTCAGCCCCCATACGGAAAGCGCGGGATGCATACGAATTTTCGATCTTCCCGTTGTCTTCCATGATGCAGACCGCACCTAACGTCACCATCGGGCGATAGTCGTAGTACATCTGTCCCTCGGAATTGCAGAACAAGATGTGTGAAGTCGTGTCTCCCAGTGAAGCCATTACCTTATGTACCCGCTTATCGAGTGCAAAAATCTGATCGTTCAGTTTCTGAAGATACGGGGTCTTTGCGTTTACGGCGAGTTCGTCCCAGGGAGTCTGCACGCCATAATAATTATTCAGGATCGGTTCCTCTGTCAGGGCTGCCGGAGCTTTTCCTGCCGAGCCGGTTGCGATACGGGCTGCCGTACGGGCTGCTTTCAGCATCTCGTCGAGAGTCACGTTTTCCACATACGCATAACCGGTCTGGTCGCCGGCCAATACGCGTACACCCATACCGAAATCGATATTGGAGGAAGCCCGGTTTACGGCTCCGTCCTGCAATCCTATGTTATTCCGGTAGGAATGTTCAAAGAAAAGATCGGCATAGTCGCCGCCTTTTTCAAGTGCTGCCGCCAGCACTTTCTTCATGTCGCTTTCACTGACACCAAAATGGTTCTGAGCGAATGAGATACCGGTAGCTTGATCTGTTCCATTTCCGGTACAACTTCCCAGGAATGAGGGAGCCGCTAATGATCCAAGCATAACCATACCTCCTGTTTTGATAAAATCACGTCTATTGATTTTCACGTTATAATTGATGATTTATAATTAATTCTTTAATTCCTTAATTCTTTAATTTTTAATTCCCATCCTCCCTTGCCCATCGCATAACATTAGCAGGCGGGCGCTCGGCCAACAATTCTTTTTTCATGAAATCCATATAAGGAGCCACATGCTTGAAAAATTTCTTGTAACCTTTACATAGATAGTTCAATCCGGGTTCGCCGTTTGCCGTATGGAGGAAACGGTTTTTGGGGCATTCGCCGTTGCAGGCAAACAAGTAATCACACTCCTTGCACTGAGTTGGGAGTTTTTCATATTTGTCTGCTCCGAACTTCAGTTGGCGCTGACTGTACATCATCTCGGTAAGCGTCTGGGTATGGATGTTACCCAACTTGTATTCCGGGAATACGAAGTGGTCACAGGCATATACATCTCCATTGAATTCCATCACTCCGGCATGTCCGCAAGTACGTGCCAGTGTGCAGACACCCGGTTGCTCGCCTACCCAGTTTGCCAGTGTGGAATCGAAAAGTTGGATATAATAATTACCGACATCTTCTTTCAGCCATTCGTCGAAGACCGCGCAGAGGAAATCTCCCCATTTCCCGGCATCGACCGTGAAAGGGGCCAGTTTGATATTTGCATCCTGCTGTTCCGGCGAGGTGAGCAATGTTCCGTCCTGATGGAATCCGAGACGTTCCACAATCGGGGTGAACTGGATATAGTGGCAATCTATTTCCTTGAAAAAGTTATAGAATTCCAGCGGATAATCTACGTTATAGTCGTTGACGACTGCCATCGCATTATATTCCACACCATGTTTCTTCATCAGTTCGATTCCCTTCATCACCTTATAAAAAGAAGGAAGACCTTGCTTGTTACGGCGATATTCGTCGTGAAACTCTTGCGGACCGTCAATCGAGACTCCCACAAGAAAGTTATTCTCTTTGAAGAAACGGCACCAGTCATCGTTAAGCAACGTCCCGTTTGTCTGGATACAGTTGTCAATCTGGCGTCCGCGGCCATATTTGCGTTGCAACTCCAACGCTTTCTTGTAGAAGCTGATCGGGCGCATCAGCGTTTCACCACCATGCCAGGTAAAGAGAACTTGCGGCATCGTTTGACATTCCAGATATTCCTTGATGAATTTTTCCAGTAACTGTTCGCTCATGATATGATTTTTCACCTCAGGATAAAGTTTCCCCTTCTCAAGGTAATAGCAGTATTCGCACGCCAGGTTGCAAATCGAACCGACGGGCTTCAACATTACATATACGGGTTTCGCGAACGGGGATATATACGGACTGTTCATGGTATGTCTAAAACGATATTTTATTTAGTTTCGTATGCAAATGTAGTCTTTTTAACGAATGAATGTTTTTTTTCATCGTGTTTTTTTCCTGTAGCGGTTGTAATCGGTGACAAATCCTTCACAAAGCCAATTCGCGAGTGCCTGCCGATTATCACTCAAGATGATTCGTTGCTGGTCGAAACTGTTTTGGATATTGCCTAACTCGACGAAAACGGAGGCTGGTGTCGTATGTCTCAACACGTATAGGTTCCGTCCGTCCACCGTTCCGGTAAACCCTCGTCCCGGCTGGTGCTTCTTGTATTTATGGGTGAAAGTCGTCCGCATGGTTTTTGCCAGATGTTTGCTTTCGGAGTTTTTATTCTGGTGATAGAAAAAAACATCGGTCTGGTGTCCCTTGTTCCGGCTGTCCACATGTACGAAGATAGCTCGTTTGTAGGCATAATTATCCTGCTTGAACAAGGAGTTTATCTTGTCACTTCGTTGTTTCAGGCGGCGAACCTGGTTGAAAGGGATCGGACTGCCCATGCAGGTTTCCCGTTTGCTGTTTTTCAGGTATTTATCGTCCCGTATACCGTCTTTGGCATCTTGGATGATAATGTGAACTTTGGCTCCTTTCATCATCAGGTTGCGTGCCAGCCGAAGCACGATGTCATAAGCATATTCGTCTTCGTGCAACTCGATTTTGCCAATCCGTCCGATTGCCCCCGGATCAGGACCTCCATGCCCGCTGACCAGATAGAAACAGGCTCCTTTCAGTTCGGACGATGTTACTTTATAGGAGGCCAGTTCTTTACCGAACAACGGTTCATAGTTCGCTCGTTTGGCGGCGGCTGAGACAGCTTCTTTTCCTTGTAAAGGGGGAAGCGTATATTTGACTCCCATCCTAAGGACGTTTCCCTTGCCTAATTTCTTTTTATTCAGTTCGATGAACTGTTTCTGATAGGCGGCTCCTGTACGGTTGTGACGTTTGAGGAACAGGGTGACGCCTTCGCCTTTCTTGGGAAATGCTTTCTCCTGGGCCTGTAACCGGTTGGCGCAAAGTATGGTGAGGAATAATGCGAATATGATACTAAGTTTGAACTTCATTGGTGATATGTTGCTAATGCGAACAAAAATAATGCTTTTTCGGGATTATGCAATACGTTGTTATGCAGAATCAGAAAAATATGACAATATCCCCCTTGAAAAACGTGTTTTTGACACCTGTTGAAAATCAGTGTTATAGCATGTATAAGATTATTAAAAAATATTACCCTTGCATGAAAATCTATTTTCTCGGGTATGAAAATAGATTTTCATGCCTGTGTGTTTCGATTTGGACGAATGGGGATTTCTGGGAAAATAAACAATAAGGCATAGAGTGGGTAAGGCTCCTTTCTCAGATCAAATGATTCATCGCCATGTATTTCCAAAGTGGGGCGGCATGGAGCGCTTGTTTGATCCGGTCGTCGAGGAGTAATTCTTTTACTTCATCGAGCGTCAGGAGATGGACACTCAGGTCTTCTGTCGCTTCAAGGTGTTGGACTGTGACGGGTTCGACATCCGTGGCAAGATAACAGTAAGTCTGGTTGGTATGGGTGCTCGGATTGACGCCTATTACCATCAGTTCGCTCCAATTTCCGTTGCCGTAACCGGTTTCCTCGAGCAATTCCCGTTGGGCGGAGATGAGTGGGGAGGCGTCTTCCTTTTCGCAGACACCGGCGCAAAGTTCGTAAGCCGTAATACCCAGGCCATGACGGTATTGGCTTACAAATACGAATTTCTGCTCTTTGGTGATTGCGATCACGTTGATCCATTCCGGATATTCGAATATATAATATTCGGGGATTCTGTTCCCATTCGGTAATTCCACTTCTTCCTTGCGCACGGTGAACCAAGGTTGGCGGGATAGATATTCACTTTTCAATACTTTCCAGTTTCTGTTTTTCGGAGTTTCCATATTTGTTGTTTGTTAATATGTAATAAATAATGGTGTCCCGTAGGGGCGGGGTTCTACTCCGCCCAATGCAAATAACGTCCGTTTTGTCCGGGGTCAATGGATGGTACCAATATCCGGATTCAATGGGCGGATTCAATGGGCAGAGCAGAGCCCTGCCCCTACGAGCGACAATTATATAGTATGACCATGCCATCCATATCATCAATATAAATATGAAACGGCCGAGTTTGTAATAAATTGCGTTTGTTTCTTATCTTTGTGGCTTCGAAAGAGAGGAATTAGATGAATAAAGATAATAATTTCGGCAGGCTTTTGCTCCTGCTACTTATTGCGTTAGGTATCTGTTTGGGGCTTTATTACTTACCGGACCAGCTGTTCGGCATGAAAATAAAAAAAGTTGATTTGCTTTCCGATCTCAGGGTAAAGCCTGAATCCCTGTCTATGGATTCCTTGCGTATGCAATTGGAACAACCGGATACGATCCGGATAGATTCGGCCGCCATACGCGATTCGATCCTGAAAACGACAGGTATCGATTCTGTCGCTCTTGCGTTGCGCGATTCGCTTTATAAGGTCATGTATGCGGATAAGGGAGCCGATTCACTGGGAACGCGTATCGAGGATTACTCCGTCGGCCATATCGGTTTGAAGCGGTTCTTTGCCACTTTAAGAAATAGCAGGCAGGCGAGTCGTCCGGTGCGTATCGCCTTTTTGGGAGATTCGTTTATCGAAGGCGATATCGTGGTGGCTGATTTCCGTTCAGGAATGCAGGAGCAGTTCGGAGGACGCGGAGTCGGTTTCGTTCCGGTTATGTCGGTAGCCGCCCAGTTCCGTCCGACGATCGAGCAAAAGGCAGAAGGCTGGACTACCTGGTCTATGCTGACGGACCATTATCATCGGTATACACTTTCCGGAATGACGTTCGAACCGAAAGGAGAGAAGCCGTCTATCTCGGTTAAGACGACAGACCGTTATCCGGAGTTGAAAACGGTTTCTTCCCTCAAATTCCTGTATGAAAAGAATTCCCGCACACAGATGACCTTGGTTTGCAACGGCACGCAGGACACGATCCGCGAAACATTGAAACCGACATCCGTCATCACGCAATACGAACAAACAGGGACCTTCACGGAGGCCTCTTTCAGCTTTGCCGATACGGCCGGTTTCCGTGCTCTCGGAGTCGCGCTTGAAGATAATTCAGGGGTGATCGTGGACAATTATTCCTTGCGTGGCAATTCGGGGATGATCCTTTCGAGGCTGGACAGTGCCCGTTGCAGGGAGTTGAACGAGATACGCCCCTATGATCTGGTCGTTTTGCAGTACGGGTTGAATATCGTCAGTGACAGCGTTCTCCTGTATGGCTGGTACGCCAAACGGATGGAAGAAGCCGTACGCCACGTACGCGTTTGTTTTCCGGATGCCGATATCCTGATGTTAGGTGTTTCGGACAGGAGCCGGCAAGTGGACGGAACCTTCGAATCGATGCCCGCCGTATTGGCCTTGTTGCACGCACAGCGACAGGCAGCCCGCCGCTCGGGTGTTGCTTTCTGGAATGTCTTCGGGGCGATGGGAGGAGAGAACAGTATGGTCCGCTTCGTGGAAAACAACTGGGCCAGCAAAGACTATACACATTTGAGTTTCAGGGGAGGAAAAGAGATCGCTTCTGCCTTGTTGAAAGCCATATTATTAGAAAAGGAGTTTTATGATGAAGCAGACAAAGTGGCTCGTTAATCTGTCGGCTTGCCTGGTTTTGATGGCCGTCAGTGCCGTCGGAGCAAAAGGAAAATTGGCGGGCCCGCGCGGGGCGAGGGAACAGGGGGGCCTCGGTACGATCCCGCTCCCTTCCCGCATTTATTCGATCGGGAAGGAGGTCGATTCGATCCAGTCACCCTCTTCGCTACAGCCCTTCTTTGCCGGACTGGATTCGCTCAGGGCGGGGAAGGATACCGTATTGACGATCGTCCATTTAGGCGATTCCCACATACAGGCCGGTTATTATTCCGGTAAGGTGATGCGTCTTTTGCAGGCGCAGTTCGGGAATGCCGGACGCGGATGGATCGCCCCTTTCAAGTTGAGCCGGACGAATGAACCGGACGACTATTTCATCTCTTCTTCCGTCCGCGAATGGGTGACGGGACGCTGTATCCAGACCAATAAGAAATGTCCTGTCGGAATCGGCGGGATCGGGATCCAGGCCGTTTCGCCCTCCATCAATTTGGATGTCCGGATAGCGCCTAACAACGGAGCCGGCTATTCCTTCAACCAAGCGATCCTTTACCGGGGGGAGAAGGCCATGCCGATGTTGCCGGCCGGTCCGCTTAAAGATTCCGTACAGACATTTTTGGCTACGGTTCCGGCTGTCGCTGGTGTCCTGGCCGATACCTTCCGCATTTCTTATCCGGTTGATACGTTGCAGTTGCATAGTACCCGGAGGAAACAAGGTACGGATAAGCTGCTTCCGGCCTCCACCTTCAAGAATATTTATTACGGTTTCAGCCTGACGAATGGCAATCCGGGCGTCCTCTACCATTCGGTCGGTGTGAACGGAGCGATGTATGTCAATTACACAGACGAAGCCTATGTCCGACAGTTGGCCCTGCTGAAACCTTCTTTACTGATCATTTCGTTGGGTACGAACGAGACTTTCGGTCGCCGCTTCCGTCCGGAAGAATTCGGCGGGCAGGTACGCGCGTTTGTTTCCCTCGTCAAGAAGCAGATGCCTGAAACAGCTATTCTGCTTACCACTCCGCCGGAATGTTACAAGCGGACGTATGTCAATAAGAAGCGGACGTATGTCCGTAACGCGAATACCCAGCTTGCTGCAAAAGCAATTGTAAAAGCGGCCCATGAAGAGGGCGTAGCCTGCTGGGACCTTTTTGCCACTACGGGAGGGAAAAGTTCTTGTATCAAATGGCATAAGGAGAAACTGATGGGGCGTGACCGCATCCATTTCACAAAGGAAGGCTATCGCGAACAAGGAACCTTGTTATATCGTGCCCTGATGCAATCTTATAATCAAATGTTGAAAATCAGAAAAGATGATGAATGATTTTATAAATAAAATGGGAGAATATTGGTCTCAGCTCTCATTCGACAAACTTGGCGATATATTGACCTACCAGCACAATGCACCGATACTTTTCAGTAGCGGATTGTTTTTCTTCCTTTTTATCGGTTTCCTGATTATTTATATGTCGCTCAGGAAGCACCTGCTGACACGTATCATTTACGTTACGTTGTTTTCCATCTATTTCTATTATAAGAGCAGCGGATTGTTTTTCTTTCTCCTGCTGTTTGTCGCGACATCCGATTTTTGTATTGCGCAGTGCATGGCCAAGACTGCTTCCCGGTGGGGACGCAAAGCAGGGGTCGTCCTGAGCCTGTGTATCGACTTAGGGTTGTTGGGATACTTCAAATACTTCAATTTCCTGAGAGAGATCGTGGCTACCGTCGCTCATGAATTGGGGTATCAGTTAGGGAATGCCTCGTTGCAGAACATCACTTATCAGCCATTGGATATCTTTCTGCCGGTTGGTATCTCTTTTTTTACTTTCCAGACCATCAGCTATGTGATTGATGTGTACCGGGGCAGGATAGAACCCCTCCGGCGTTGGATCGACTATGTTTTCTATGTCTCCTTCTTCCCACAGCTGGTAGCCGGTCCGATCGTCCGGGCACGCGATTTCATTCCCCAGATTTATAGGACTCCGGTTGTTACGCGGGCGGAGTTCGGGGAAGGGCTTTTCCTCGTCTTGTGCGGGCTTTTCAAGAAAACGGTCATATCCGACTATATCAGCCTGAACTTCGTTGATCGCATATTCGATGCCCCATTGCTTTACACAGGGGTGGAAAACCTGTTGGGTGTGTATGGTTATGCTTTGCAGATCTATTGCGATTTTTCCGGTTATTCGGATATGGCGATCGGGATCGCATTACTGTTAGGGTTCCGCTTTAACGTGAACTTCGATTCGCCTTATCAGTCGGCGACTATCACAGAGTTCTGGCGGCGCTGGCATATCTCGCTTTCTTCGTGGTTGAAAGACTATTTGTATATTTCACTCGGAGGTAACCGGAAGGGAAAAATACGGACATACATCAACTTGCTGATAACGATGTTGCTGGGCGGTTTATGGCACGGGGCTTCTGTGAGTTTTATCCTCTGGGGCGCTTTGCATGGGGTTGCGCTGGCCGTTCATAAGTTTATGATGAACCGTTTCAGCAGTTTCAAACCGTTAGGGGCGGAAATGAAACCCTGGAGAAGAGTGATAGGGGTCCTGGTCACTTTCCATCTGGTATGTTTCGGCTGGATTCTGTTCCGTGCCGACTCGATGCAGACGGTAGGCGAGATGCTGACGCAGATTTTCACGAATTTCCATCCGGAGGTCTTCACGCAGTTTGTGATGGGCTATAAGGGTGTGTTCGTTTTAATGGTGGTGGGGTATATCCTGCATTTCATGCCGAAATCGGCGGAAAACAGCTTGCAGACGGTCGTCACTCGCTCTCCTTTGCTTGTGCAGGCGGTGATGCTGGCGATTGCGATTTTTGTTGTCGTTCAGTTTAAGAGTGCCGGCGTACAACCGTTTATTTATTTCCAATTCTAAAGGCTCTGTTTTTCCGTTCGGAGCTTTCGTTGTGTCTTTTTGTTCCTGTGGCTCGACATGGGATCGCATTGAACCGACTTCTTCTGCGTTCCCATATCAAACATAGGGGAGGACAAATGAACGATTTAATAAGTATCCGCTAAACTCTCGCTGCGAAGTTGCTTGTCGAAAGTATCCTTATCCAGACTGGTCGTGACATGGATTGTGACCGGTTCGCCCGGCAACAGATCGAAATAGTTGTCGGAGAAGAAATTGTCTATGCCGTCAAGGCTTAAAAATACGCCGCGTGCAAAGACATCGCTGCTGACCGTCAGGTCGTAGCCGTCTCTGGCAGGAACGGATGTGATCCGGATATCGGCTTTCGGGAAGTCGATGTTCTTATAACGGTCGAAGAAATAGTTGTTCGTGACGATCTTGCCCTCTTTTCCGTTTTCGGTGAAGCGGGCGTTTACAAAAACTTCGTTCGGTTTCTTTCCGCCTAAGACATTTTTGACGGGAGCGGAGAACTGTATCTTGCTTGTGTTGGGGGGCAGTGTCACATTTTTCTTCTTTTCAAAAAGGAGATTGCCTCTGAGGTCCATCACACGGATATCGAGAGTCCCTTTTGTCGCTTTCAGGCGATCCGAGACGATATATATGTCCAGCGTATCGTTTTCGGCGATGGGAGAAATCAGGATGTCCTCGAACGCTTTCCTCGCAAAATAGTGCTGGGCCTTCCAGCGCCCGTAATAGTCGCGGCTCGACCAGGAGGCGACAGGCCAACAGTCGTTATGCTGCCAGAAAAGGCTTCCCATGTTGTAAGGCATCATGCGACGATGCGCCTCGATGGCGGTCTTGATGGCATCTCCCTGAAGGAGGATGCTCATATAAAGAGTACTCGGAAAGTCTTTGGGCTTACGATATTCGTCTGCTGTAATTTTTTCGATACGTGAATTGGCTACCTGGCCGCCACGCTGATGCGCCATCATCACATCGGAGTAGATATTGTGATCCCGTTCTTCCGGAGCATATTTCAGTACGGATTGGTATTCGGGAAACGATTGGAAGCCATATTCGGAGAAGAAGCGGGCTTTGATCTTGTTGAAATGGGCGACGGAGTCGATACCCTGCCATACCCCCCAGTAATGGGCGTCGCCGTTCGGGTTCCAGTTGACTGTCCCGCTTTCGCATTTGGCGTCCGGATCGCCTCCGTATGGGGAGGAAGGGAGGTAGAACGTTTTCGGATCATATTCCTTTACGACTTCGGGGAGCAGTTTGTGGAAGAGCTCTTTGTCGTCTTTGCGCATTTCCTCTAATACGCCTAACTTCTCGTATTTCTGCATCCAACCCCAGTTGAACCAGGCGGTATGGTTCTCATTGTTGCCGCACCAGATAGCAATGCATGGGTGGTTGCGCAGGCGGACGATATTGTCGATGGCTTCCTGACGGATATTCTCCAAACGTTCTGCTGTCATCGGATATGTGCTGCAAGCGAACATGAAGTCTTGCCAAACCAGAATGCCGTATTTGTCACAAAGGTCGTAGAAAAGATCATTCTCGTAGATGCCGCCGCCCCAGACACGGAGCATATTCATATTGGCATCGACCGCATCGAGGATTGTCTTTTCGTAGCGCTCGGGGGTGACACGCGGCAGGAAGTTATCCTGTGGAATGTAGTTGGCTCCTTTGGCAAAAAGCGGTTTGCCGTTCAGTTCGAAATAGAACGTCGTTCCCGCTTCATCTTTGTCGCGAACGACGCGGAGGCTGCGGATGCCGATGTGAGTTGTTTCCGTGTCGGCAATCTTTCCATTCATCGTGATGGTGGCTGTGAACGGATAGAGATGCGCTTCGCCCAAACCGTTTGTCCACCATAGTTTCGGATTGTTGATGACAAGATCGGTTTCGATCAGGTTCTTTCCTTTCTTTACGGGAACAGTTTTCAACCAGGTGTTTTTGAGACCGTCGACTTTAATTATGAGGGTTGCTTCTCCCTCCTTGTCCGCCGTTACTTCGACACGGGTTTTGATATCGGCCCGTTTGGCGTTGACCTTTTCCTGGATATATTGGATGTTGTCGATACGGGCATCGTTCCAGCCGATCAGATAGGCGGGACGCCAGATACCGCTCGTGACAAGGCGGGGGCCCCAGTCCCAGCCGTAGTGATACCCTGCCTTCCGGGCGAAAACGCTTACTTTCTTATCGAAAACGCCACCATTTTCGGATTGGTCGTTACCGGCTTCGATCGGGTGCTTCAAGGCGTCGTAGTTCGGTAGGTCCGTTTTGATGGGAGAGTGGAAATAGATGCGTAGTTCGTTACCGTCCTTTTTCAACAATCCTTTTACGGGGATCAGCCATTCACGGAACATATTGTTCGCTTTCAGGATGCAGGAGTCGTTCAAATAGACATCGGCATAAGTATCGAGTCCTTTGAAGTCCAGGTCGATATTATCCTTGTCGAATACATCGGGAGCGACGTTTAAGGTCGTTTTATATTCCCAGTCTTCTTTGTCCACCCATTGCACGCTCCGTTCGTTCAGGCGGTAAAAGGGATCGTCGATGATCTTGTTGTCCATAAGATCCGTGTGAACTACTCCCGGCACAGTTGCCGGATACCAGTTATTGCCGCGGACCTGCTTGAAAGTCCAGCCGCTGTCGATGTTTTGTTTGGATACACCGTCCGCCATCGCCGGAGCTGTTGCCCAAAAAGCAAAAGCCAGGGTGATGGTGGAGGTTACAGTTTTGTAATGCATAATTATTTAGTTTAATGGCGTGATATGGCGATTTGTGAACCATATTGGGTTGTTATCCTAACAATAACAAATGAAATTGTGTTTTTGTCAATCTAATGCCTTTTTATTCTCTTCATTAAGCGGATTCTTTCCTTCCGGCGTGTAGAGATGGTCGATGCGGGAGGCATACGCTTTTTCTACTTTCCCGCGGACGATCTTCATCGTGCTGTTGACCATGCCGTTCTGTTCGGTGAATGGTTCCGGCAGGATAGCAAAGGCTGTAGGCAGCCAGCGGTCGGGGAAAAGGGCGGACAGATCGCCTCCCTTACGGAAACGGTCTATCTGGGATTGGATGATCCGGATTGCCTCTTCACGACCTTTATCGGATGAAAGATCAAGATGCTGATGTGCCAGATGCTTTTTCAGCCGGTCTTTGTTAGGGACGACGAGGGCAACGGTATAGGGACTTTGGTTGTTATACAGGATCAGCTGGTCGATGCAGGAAGAATGTTCGACGAGCGCCTCCTCGATCCCTTCCGGACTGTATTTCTCCCCGTCACTACCGATCAGCAGGCTTTTGAAACGTCCGAGGACGTAGAGCAGGCCGTCATGCCCCATATATCCCATATCCCCGGTGTAGAGCCATCCGTTGCGTACGGTTTCGGCAGTCGATACCGGGTTCTTCCAGTAGCCGGCCATCACATTCTCGCCCCGTATGACGATCTCTCCCTTTTCGCCTGTCGGAAGTTCTTTTCCCTCGGCATCGCATATTTTCAAATCGAG
>OGGE01001553.1_pt1 | contig 13575 bp, 19 predicted proteins | sample 1571121 | NCBI WGS metagenome assembly OGGE01 (sample SAMEA2581959, study PRJEB24529) | metagenome | biome: Human gut stool | place: China | collected 2011
ATAAGAGGAGAATTCAAACAATGATGTCGAAAGATCGGTATCCTCCATTTTCCATGTGGAGGATACTTTTTTCTTTTTTGAGCAACCTTCTTCTTAACGCAAAAAGGCCCCTGCCCATCACATTTCTGTGAAAGGCAGAGGCCTTCTGTTGATAGATTTTAATCAGGTCTGGGGAGATGGAACAACTATCTCATTCTACCGGGTCAGTGTCCCTTACCAGATTTTTAACTACCCCCGGGGTGTCTGACATAGCGTTTTCCTGTTGCATTCTGGCGCATACTGCTTCGTAGATATAGGCGTTTACGCTTTGCCCCGCCTGTTTCGCTGCCTGCTGGATAGCCGCTTTTTCTCCTTTTGGCACCGATAGCTCCAAACGGTCATAATTATTCTTCACATATTTGTGAACTGCACGCTGTTGTGCTGCACTCGTCTTTGCCATTGATTTTTCCTCCCGTACATTATAGTGCTTATTATAGCATCTGTTACCTATTCTCGTGAATATACATTTTGCACAAATTTGCGCCCGGATCATTGTACAATATTCCATCTTGATATATTCCCGTGAATAGTTTATACTCATGCCATCGGGAACACCGGTTCTCACATCCGACCATTCACCAACGATTTGAAGAGAGGTACACACATGAGTATCAACGTTTTACTGACCCTTGTCGAGCAGTACAAGGAGGCCGCCCAACTGATCGAGGCTGCACAGGCTGAACAGGAGCAGCTGAAGATCCAGATCCGTGAGGCACTGGCTGAGCGTTCCACCAACTATCTGGAAGTAGGCTGCCACAAAGTCCGCCTATCCGATTTCTCCAGCACCCGACTGGACAGCAAAGCCATCAAGGCCGTAGCTCCCGACCTGTACGACCAGTACAGCAAAACGGTCACCGGCACCCGCCTGAGCATCACCTGAAAAGAAAAGCCCTTGTAAATGCCGCCTAGGAAACTGCATTTACAAGAGCCAGTAAAGACCGCTGGGGAGCGGTTCAGATTACAAGACTATTATAGCCGCTCCCCTCTTTTTTGTAAAGAGAATAGGAGTTCATAAGATGAAACAGACTGTCAAAACCTCCCGCGCCGCTGGTCAGCTGGAAAAGATGTTCCGCGAGCTCAACAAGCACTACTTTGCAGGCAAGCTGCCCGAGCCCATCATCAGCCTGAAAAAGACCCCGTCCGCCTATGGTCATATCACCTGTTCCAAGGTCTGGCAGGCAGGCGGTGAGAACAAGTACGAGATCAATATTTCGTCGGCCACCCTTGACCGCCCCATCGAGGAGACCGCTTCCACCCTGCTGCATGAGATGGTGCACGAGTACTGCATGGAGACCGGCATCAAGGACACCAGCAACAATGGGGTCTACCACAACCGGCGTTTTAAGGAGCAGGCAGAGGCACACGGTTTGACCGTCGAACACCACGAAAAGTACGGCTGGACCATCACGAGCCCATCCGAAGAGTTGCTGGACTTCATCATTTTCCAAGGCTGGCAAGATATCCAGATGGGCGAGCGGCTGGCATGGTCGGATATGGCAGGCACCGGAGCAGGCAGCAAGGCACCCGGCAGCAGTCAGACCGGCGCACCGAAACCGCCCAAGGCAAAGAGCAGCACCCGGCGGTGGGTATGCCCCAAGTGCGGCACCATCATCCGAAGCACCAAGGAAGTGCGGGTCATCTGTGCGGACTGCATGGAGCTGTTCGTGAAGGCTGACTAAGTATCTCAGAGACAGAGAGGCAAGGGACGAGTGAGAGTAGTCCATTTTGTGAGTGCACATACAAAGAGGAGCGATATCATGGAAACCATCAGTACCAGAATCGTATCACTGCGCAAGGATGCAGGCTTATCACAGCAGCAGTTAGCCGATGACCTCAACCTGTCCCGCCGGGCTATTAGTCTGTGGGAGACTGGACGGAGAACACCTGATTTGAAGTCTGCTTTGCTATTGGTTGACTACCTTCATACCACGCTGGACTATCTGGTTAAGGGAGAACACAGTTAAAAAGTAGAGTGTACTCTATTTTGCAGTCCGAACAACCATCAAAGAGTTATAATTTAGGGTCAGTTTTGGCTTTCCTTTCAATGGTTTCTCCCATCTCTGACCCTATTTTTCATATCAGCCAGTGAGGTACATCCTATGAAGGTCGCATACGTCCGCGTCAGCACCGAAGAACAGAACGAGGCTCGCCAGATCGAAGCGCTCAAGAAGCACAGCACCGAGAAGTGATTCACCGAAAAAATCAGCGGTAAAAGCATGGACAAGCCTCAACTTCAAACCATGCTCGACTATGTACGTGAAGGGGATACCGTCTATATTCACGACTTCAGCCGCCTCGCACGCAGCACCAAGGACTTGCTGGAGATCGTGGAGCGGTTACAGAGCAAGGGTGTGCATCTGGTCAGCAACAAAGAGAACCTCGACACCGGAACCCCTACCGGAAAGCTGATGTTGACCATGATTGCAGCCATCAATGAGTTTGAGCGGCAAAATCTGCTGGACAGACAGCGGGAGAGAATCGCTATCGCCAAGCGGAACGGGGTTTATAAGGGACGCAAGAAGGTGCCATGCCCGATAACTTTCCTGCCCTATATGACCGATACATCCGCCGGGAATTAAATAAGGGACAACTGGCCGAAGCTCTTCACGTCACCCGCCCGACACTGGAACGGATGATTCGGGAGCACTTATCAGTACAAGAGCCAGAAAACCTTTAAAAGTGCAATTGCAAATCCGATTAGTTGGACATCAAGTGTGATATTATTCAGTCAGTCAAAAGAAACCAACATAGAATCAGGAGGGAATCGTTATGAGTGGAGCAGTATCGTTTGTTTTGAGTCTACTGGGGCTTGGTGCTTCTGGCGCAGTCAGTGTCGGTCAAAGTGTAAGCCGAAAGAAAGCTGATTATGAATTTGGTGAAGCACATGGTTATCACGGTACACCAGATGTCCTTCGGATGCGAGATCGTGTCCGCAAAGAGTGGTGGAGTGTGTGTGGTGACGTATATAATGCATGCGGTAAGCCTGCGAGTGAGTACGGAAATCCATACAAAACCCCATATTGTTATTGTAAGAAGCGCTGGTTTATTGCCCATCTGAACGAAAAAGGCATTCCGTATGATGATGTTGTCGTGAACGATGTGACAGGAGTCACTTTCTATGAACGACAGAACCAGCGGTCGAGGGAGTGGATGAGAAAGCTGCGGTAAGGAGGAAAGCATGAAAGGCCCCAAGCGTTATCCGCCGCCAGAAAGCCGCGCAGCTAGCAAACATGTTTTGGTCTACCCGAATTGGATGTCTGCACAGAGATATCACGAATATCAAGAATCGCGTGCAAGTGCAGCAAGAGCAGCGCATGACAAATTAAATCAGGAAGCCGATTGGCACAATGCCTTTGTCGAAAATGCTAAAAAGCACGGTATTCCCATTTCCAAAAAGAAAAAGTGATTGTATAGAATATCTTTTTTCGAAAAGGCTCTATTGTCCAAAAGCACAGGAGGGACAACATGGCTAACAAGCACTACACCGGGACCAATACGCCCCAAATCAAGCAGCTATACCCGGAATGGCTCTATCCTGATTGGATGCCTTGGTGGGAGTATCGTGAATACAAAGCCGCAAAATTTAACGAGCTTCAAGAGGAAAAAGCAAGCGCTCACCGACAAAAGTTAGAACGTGACCAGCAAGCCGAACGGCATAGAGCCTTTGAAGAAAACGCTAGAAAGCACAATATTCCGATTCCGAAGAAAAAGAAAGAGCCGTGGGAGGACTGACCAGTTCCATTTCAGCGAAAGGTGGTAGATTTATGGCTGAAAATAAATTCGTACTCAAAGAACTTTCAACGTATACAGGGAAAACAAATATTCTGTATCAGAAAGAATTTGAATCACGAGAGCAAGCAGAAAAGTATCGGAATATTATCGAACCGTTACTACGTGAAACACAGACAAAAAATCCTGCCCTACCGTATGTAAAGTTCATAATCGAAGAGCTTTGATGCTTCACGTCCCGGGGCATGACATAAAACCGCCCTAATTTAATAACCAACCCCAACATAAAAGCCCTGCCGCTCAATTGTGAGTAGTAGGGCAATTTTTATTGTGTGTCCAGTCGAAAGGTACATCCCGGCGGATTTGCGACTAGATTATGTTTTTTCGCATTTTTGAGCACCGTCTACATCTGCGCAAAATTGCGCACATCGTCCTTGATGTGGTCGGTGATTTGCCATATCCCTTCAAACGGTAACTCACGGGTAACATTCTTGTTATCCATCAGGTGCGTACAGTTTGGTACGAGGCCTATACAGCGATTCTATGAGCGCCGAAAATTCGGCTTTGACCCGCTGAGCTCGAATGTCAATTTGACACTTGAGGTCGGAAATCACACGCAATCACGCTCGTCTTGATCCACTTTCAACTAACATCAAATTGATGCGGGTTGATTGTAAAAGAACGGTAACTCGTAAAATTGTTTGTTACAGCTTGCGCGATGTCATGAAAATCCCTCGCTACAGCCCCATCCCAAAACCAACACCTTCGTAGACTGTATCCCCATAGTATCAACGCCCAGTTGCCGTGCTCCTATCCCCTATCACATCTCTGCTGGTGTACGCCACCGCCGCACATTTGCGACATATTTCGGCGCTTTACGACGCATTTGGACGCTTTTCGCCTATTTTGGCATATTTTGCGTTACATTTATTTCGGACTGGATAGAACAGATTCAAATATATGTAATAAAGCTGGTGTCAAAAATGGTTACTTCCGATTTGTCCGCCCGTATCAATGATGTACTGCGCTATGTCGGGATCACCCGCAACATGAACGCCTACATTATTCTATCACAAGCCCTGACGCTGATTGCCGAGGACGAAGACCGCCTGCGAGCCGTGGAAAAAGAGGTCTACACGCCCATTGCCGACAAGAAGATGTACGAGCCCAAAGCAGTCCAGAGCACGATCCGCCGGGCATCCAAGGTCGCATGGGATCTCTGCCCCGATCGCGTTCAGGAGTTGGCTGGCTATCCTCTGAATGGTCGCCCCTCTGCTGTGACCATGCTCGAGCTGCTCTATAATGGTGTCGCCCGCTATGAAGATCTCTCTATTCTGAAATAAGTGCCCTTCAACAACAAGCGTCCCGCTACTCTATGCCGAGCAGTGGGGTATTTTTGTGTCTTGATGAGGGTGTACTATTTGGTACGGGGCGCATATGGCGATTCCATCAATGCAACAAAGCTTATCTTGACCCATTGAGCTCGATTACCAATTTGGTAATTGAGGTAGGAAGTCACACACGGAACTGTCTTGATTTGGTTTCAACCACCGTCAAAATGACGGGTGTTGATGGTAACAGTTAATCGCAAAAAGCGAAATACCGTAAAATTGTCCGTCATAACTTGCGTAGCATCATAGAAAGCCGTCATCTACTCTGAGGAGTTTTGTGCGCCCCACAAATCGAGGGCTACTGCGAAATAACGACTCCCTATCTGAGCGCTGTTGAACTTTTACCGACTCAGATAATATTCATTGATTGCACCATCAATAAAATACGGATCTCAGCAGTCTTTTTGTCCACTGAGCTTTTCCAACCGTAATCATTTTGATAACAGTTTATCGACCCTCTATTTGAGGGGTGAGCTTTTGGAACGATTTGTGACGCCATCCGCCTGGCAGACGCTTACTAATTTAGCAGTATTCGACGCATCATCGCGCTTTCCACACTTGTGAAAAATCGACGCATCATCGAGCTATATTCAAATTTTGGAAACCACCCCACTGCTTCTCATTTTTGACTATTTCACGTCAATTCTTTAACAGGTTCCCTCAGATCGAATCCATGGTGGGTTTCCTTCTTCTCCCACCCCCTCATTTTCTTTCTCTTTTTTCGTAAACACTTTAATATCTCGCAAGCTCGACATCAAAGTATTCACGAATAACAAATCACTCACAAACATTTTCTTCTCTTGTTCTCTATTCTGTTGTCTAAATTTGGCTCATTTTTTGTACCTATTCTATATAGAGCGAGTACAATTTTTGCGCCAAAATCATATCCGAATCAATTTCCAGAATGTTTTATTGCGATTCTCGTTTCTCTTAAATTCTCGAACTGTAATGATCTCGACGCCATAGATTTGAAGCTTACGATTTAATATGTCCTGCCCCATCGGACGTCCTTTATACTCTTTGAACACCTTCAAGGCCATGATACTTTCGTACATCTCTTCCTTCAACATTGGCTGATTCAAGTGCGCTTTTATCCAGTCCGCCACCGAGTCAAAGCAATACGGCACTGTTTCCTCTGCTAACACCGGCGCATACTTTGCAAAGACCTGCTTATATGACGTTTCGAGCATTTCGTTGAGCAGCTCCAATTCACGCTTCAATTGTCGGACGCCAAGCAGATTCACGCGGTATTCCCCCTTTGCATCATCGAACTCCATGATCCTGCACTTTCTTATTTTTTTGTTGATACTATCGGGCGTTCCACTGTTTCGGAATACTTCAAATGCCTCCGCCCCCGCAAGATATGCCACTGCTGGCTTTATCTCTTCTGTCACGATAGCCTTAAATTTCTTCAAGTCACCATAATACCAGTCCGCATCATAATCACGAAAATAGACCGTGCAGGTATCGTCGACATCAAGCGGACGTTTTCGACCTGCTGACTGAATGATGTCCGTTGGCTTCCATTGGTCAATATACAGGTGTTTTACCGTACGGTCTTTGATCTCGGTGCCTATGCCAAACGCCTTTGTGGTGAAAAAATATCTTTTTTGGAGCTTTCTGTCCTTGACACATTCCGTCAGCTCATTGAATCTCTTTCCGTATTTCGGGTTGTTATCGGAGCAGTAATAGGCAGCTGTATCGCCGAATATCTCCTTCATTTTGAGCAGATCCTCGCCGGACGATACAAAGATAACAGCTTTTTCGTCTTCCGGGAGACTTTTTAGCATCATGACCAGATTTTCCCTCGAATAGAAGTATTTCTGCTTGATATGCCGGTAATCCTGCGGCAGTTGGTAGATGCGGTCTTCTGGAATCTTTGCGGTCTCCTCCAGCAGCTTATAGGTCTCCTCTCCCGTTGCGCTCATGTAGATAACCACATGGTCAGCTTCGGCCTTCTGAAGCACTTCCAGCGACAGATAGGTATTGATCCCATAAGAGGAAAAATCCGTAAAATAGTGACACTCATCCGCGACGATGTACTTAAACCGTGCCAAATACTTTTTCAGCGATGCCGGGTCATTCCTGTATCTTGCCTCGATATACTGGTAGGTCTGGACTTCTAGCATGAACTCGTACAACGCATCATAGGTCATTGCTATTTCCGTTGGCTCACCGTCGGACTCGGCATTGGCGGCTTCCATTCTGCGTTGGAGCATCTCGGCGTGAAGGGTCTTTAGCGGGCAGAGGCATAGAACCCGGCCTATGATCATATTTGTCAGCATTTCATCAATGCGCCAACTCACCAGCCTCTTAATGATAAATTCGTTCTTGCCGCGTCCGGTTCCCATGTCCAGAAGGACTCTTCCATTTTCCCAATGCTGGAATGCATCACCGATCAGCCCTGAAGCATACGCCCACTGCTCCTTCTCCGCCGGGGCATCCCCTCCTATCTGTCCCAGTGGCACGATTGCTTCTGCGGGCACCACCTCCGGCGCTTCCTCTGCCTCCTGTCCGGTACAGCACCCATTCTGCAGCTCGGCGGGCTCTGGCATCTGTGGACCGGATATTCCCTCCGCCTCTGCTGCCTGTCTGGTGGGCTCCGGCTCTGCGTTCAATTGTTCCAGCTCTGCAATCGCTGCACGGGCGCTTTCTGTCCATTCCTGCTGCTCTTTCTCGGTCAATGGGCTCTCCTTGCAGTTGCGTAGATATTCCTCATATTCATGTGTCCCGTTCTGTTCATCGGACGGCTTCAGGAAAAAACCACCGAATGGCCAACGTGTCTTTTCATCACTCACATTGATATCCTCTATAATAATATAAGGCGCACAGCCCAACCATCCTGCCAGACCATGCGCCGGTTTGTTAGCGTTTCCCCAGAAAAACTGGTCAAATGCTTCGTTTTGTGGTATTATAGGGGCGGGAAAGATCAACACACACTATTCCCGTCTCTATGGCCGCTTTACCTGTTGGCGCAGGTAAGGTGGTTTTTGTTTTACTGCTGCACATAGGACCCCGCCTCAAGTGCTGCTGCCGCTTCTGCAAACGTCTGCATGGCGCTGCTGTAGCCGATTTGGAACGAATGCTCGGCAACGGACGCAACCAGCCCTTCCAGAATTTTAGATAGGGTCTCGTTCTGCACTTCGCTCAGATACGGTCGAACAAGCGTATCCAGCTGATGAAAGCTTGCCTCCACAGCACTTTTGAACTTCTCTTCGTTCTGCTTGATCTCGTCAGCGGTCTGAAATACATCTTTTAAAAAACTCATTTTGATCTCCTTTTTCATATCTATAATCGTATTTTTTAGTTCTTTCACGGCGGGGTACGGAGCAACCTTTAGGTTCCACATATTATGCAGCACCTCCCGGGACGTTGTTGACCTTCTGTGCCTCGAATCATGTCTCTGGCACCTCATTGTCCTTGTGCCCTTCAAGTTCAGCATTCATCTCAGGGCTCAGCGTTCTGGTAAACTCCAAGTATGCCTGGATCCCCAGCTCTACAGCGTATTGTTCTGCTTGGGCCATCAGCTCTGCCGACAACCGTGCGATTCTGTTCTGGTCCGCCTCATCAACCGGAAGGTCCCCCAGCGCCCTCTCCAGCGCATCTGCGGCCTTGACCAGCGGCTCACACAGTTCACGCGTCTCACGAGGGATGATCAAATAGCCTTCATCCCCCAGCGATACGCTCAAAATGTCCACTCTACAGGTCTTGTTATCCATCATAAGTCTCCTCCTTATCCTTTACATTCCACACCATCGTGCCGCCCTGGGATTTACAAACTCCGGCTTGAACGTCACATTGGGAAAATTCGCATCCATATAATTTCCGAACTCTTCCGTCGCCGCCTCTTCGCTGTAATCGGCCAGTGCATCTACCGTTTCCAGCGCATGCAACAGACGAATGCGCCCCGTTTTCCGGTCATGCCCCATCTGCTCAAGCTCACTGTCGGTCAGTTCATTGCAAAGATCATACGCGACAGCAATATAGCTTCGCAGCACAGGCTTTGGTTCAAGCGTCACTTCATAATAGTAGGTCGGCTCTTCTGCTGTCTCCTCAACGACATCCCCCATGTTGCAGCAGATCTCCATTTCGGGGTTGCCTTCTACATCTAAGGTAGGGGTAACGGTCATATCCGTACCATCGCAAAAACGCATCGAAAAGCCTTTACCGACCGTGGAATCCCTTTGAGCCGGACAGATGCATCCGTCCGCCGGAGTCGTTTTCCCGGACAGTGCTGCGTTCAGAATCAGCGATGCTTCCCGCTCTTCTTCAGGTGTTTCGGCATGGACCTCGGCACCGTTCATGTAAATATCAGTCATAGTCTTGTTCCTCCTGTTTGGTTGATTAAAAGGCTATCGTGGTTAGTGTTATCAAACCTCTTGCTTGTTCTGTAGTACCATGATGCCGCTGCTTGTCTTCTGCTCACTGCTTCACCCCTCCATCATCTCCTCTTCCAGTGCGCTTCGCATTGCACGAGCGCCCAGCTCAAACCCTTTCATAAAGCAGAATTCCATTCCCCTGTGTGCTGCCTGTACAGACAGATGGCAGATATCCGACAAGACGCTCTGCGGCATTCCTGTTGCCAGCGCATAGTCCTCCAAGTAGCGTTCAAATGCATCTGCGGCTTCCTTGAGTTCCGCCGACTCTCTGAGGTTCACCAGATCATTCAGGTTCACATAGATTTCCTCCTCATCGTCAAGCAGATTCTCTTTTACGTTATTTTCAACCATAATAATAGCTCCTTTTCATTAAAATTTATTTTTGAAAACAGGTTCATTGTCGGTTCGGTGCTCGCCTTAGTCGTAATTCGCAACCCCCTGGTAGACTGTCTCGACGCTCTCCTCCGTAACGCATCTGATGAGCAGCTCCGGCTCGCCCACCTCATTCAGGATAGGTCTGATCCGCAGCGTTGTGCCGTCGTCCAGATTGTACAGCAACCCCTTGTGCAGCGGAGCATCGTAAAAGCAGGGCTGGATACACATCTCCACGTCAGCCGTTTTTCCAGCCAGAATGCTGTTGAGTGCCGCCTCTGCATACTGCTCCTCTTCACGGTTCTCGGGCATGAGATTCGCATCATTGAAGTAAAGTTCGATCATATCAGTTTCCCTTTCATTATGCACATTTATTGCTCTTCAGAGTTAAGGTCAAAGCCTTGTCCGCCGGGCAGATGGACTGCAACAGCCCCCGCGCCTTGCTCTCCAGCCGTTGGAGTTCAGCACGCACCTGTTCCCATTCCTTCAGCTCCCCGCTGGCGACTCCCTCACGAATCGTGCGTCTTACAACTTCTGCCAGCGCCTCCTCCAGCCTTGCATGATAGGTACAAATATCGTACTCCACCCCGCCATCGGCTTTCGTATGCGCCTTTTTCAACGTATAACACACGCGGTTCGCATCCAGATAATAGTTATTCCAAACTTTCAGCATCATCAACACCTCCACATTGTATTTTTTGTTCATTTTGCCAGAGTCTATGTCCAGGTCCCCTTGTTGGCAGGGCGCTGCCCGGACGCTATGTCCTTAAGGACAACCAGACCTTCACTTTTGCTGCCTTGCCACTCCTGGCCGCTTCAGCAGTATCTTCCTATCCCGTCCCAAAGAACGGAACCAGATTTCTGTTCACGATGAACTCCTCCCTTCTTAAGAATTGTCAACGTTGGAAAGCCGCACAAGAATTCCCGTTTTGTCAACATCGTGTCGTGAGTATACCACCATCAGGTACCTCTGTCAAGAATTTTTTGAAACAAAATATTTATTTTGAGAATTTTGCAACGTCTGCAATTTCAAATTTCCGTTTTTTGCTTTTTTCGTTCTTGCAATTGTTGACAGCTTTAGAACTCCATGATATTATATAAATACCTATTAGAAAGGAGTGTTTCAGAATGAGCGTCTGCCAGAACATTAAGGCCGTTGCGGAAGTTAGGGGGATTTCCATCAAAGAACTCAGCCGCAGGGTTGATATCCCCTATACCACTTTATATAACATGTTAAATCGCGACAGCGAACGGTTCGACCTCAATCTGCTGGAGCAAATCGCACAATCCCTGGACGTATCCGTTGGAATATTAATGGGCTCCGCTGTGCCCAGCATGACCGAGCTCTTAGGTGAGCATTATTCATCATACAGCAACCCAAAAAGCTCAATGCGTCACCCTTCTGATGATGAAATCACCAATCAGCAAAAAGATACGGAAGACAACTCGTACAATAACGAAAAAAACGACCGTTTTCCGTTTGATCCAGGCGACAAAAGGCACAGCTCCCTATGCGAATTCGACCAGCTAAATCCTCTTGGGCAGGAAGTCATTGTGCAGCTTCTGCTATCCATAAGGGCCCATCAGTTTGAGGGTGATTTGCGGCGCGAGTTCATCTTCCTGCTGAAGCATTCCAACAACAAGGCTGTCTTTCAACTGAATCAGGCGCTTATGAGCTTGTCCTATTTAAGTAGCTTCAACGATCAGTATGCCACGCCAAGTTTTACCGAGCTTCTCGAAAATCTGGACACCGAAGCAGACTGATTCCATCCCCCTCATTTCTCTCCATAGAGCAATGGGGGTATTTTTATGCCCATCCACCCAAAAAAGCAGCCCCACCACCCGGCGGGACTGCTCTTGAGGTGTACGATTCAGTTTTTTTACAGGTTCATCAGGGGGCTGGTCTGCGTCCCGCGATCCACTATGTCCTTATCCTTGATGCCAAGCAAGTACCGCTGCGTGATCATGATATTGACGTGCCCCATCAAGCGGGATACGCTGTACAGGTCCAAGCCGTTTTTCAGCTGCATCTGAGCGAAGGTGTGGCGGCAGGTATGCGGACTAACGCGTACCGAGGGCGACACTCCCACCTCTTTTGCCGCATGTTTCAGCATCCGGGCAACCGCTTCATCCGTCAAAGGCTTCCCGTTTTTGCTGAGAAACAGGTTCTTGTGGCGACTGGGGTATTCCTTTAAATAGGCATCCCGTAGGGTACGATACTTCATCAGCTGCTTGGACAGCGCAGGCGACTTTGGCACCACGCGTTCCTTGCTGCCCTTGCCATGCTTGACCAGAATATAGTCCGGTTTGATGTCTTCCGGCTCCATCAGGATCATCTCATTGCAGCGCATCCCGGTGTCGAACAGCAGCATAATGATGGTCTTATTCCTCACCGACAGGAAATCTGTCCCATCGTAAAATCGGATCATCCGCCTCATCTCATCCACGGTAAAGGTATCAATGATGGTTTTGGGCTGACGAAGAGGCTTCACCTTCTTGGCCGGGTTATCCCGTTCATCCAGATAGCCTTCGGTCACCAGATAATTGAACCAAGTCCGCCAGACTTTGAGCAGATCATTGATGTACCGTGGCGTGCTGCCCATGTCCTGCTTTTCCTTCATCAGATCCCGGATGTGGTGTGGCTTGACCTCCTCCAATTCGGTGATCCGTCTCAATTCCAGAAAGTCCACCAGGAATCGTGTCGCTGCCCGGTAGTTGCGCAGGGAGCCTTTGGCAAGATGGCGGCATTCGCAGTCGTACAGAAATTCATCGCGGAGATCCTTCAAACACATAAAAAACACCCTTTCTCTCATGGAAGAACCACAAAAGAAAGGGTGCAAAAATCTCTAAAATGGTTGTCGTACCAAATCAGGCTTGTTCGTAGTTGAGCAAGACAAACTCCAGTCGACAAATCATTCAATTTTTATCGCAGCTACGAGATCAGCAGTTCTCAGCGAAGTACTTAATGGTACGGACCATCTGAGAGGTGTAGGAGTTCTCGTTGTCGTACCAGGACACGACCTGAACCTGATAGGTGTCGTCGTCGATCTTAGCGACCATGGTCTGGGTAGCGTCGAACAGAGAGCCGTAACGCATGCCGATGACATCGGAAGAAACGATCGGATCCTCGTTGTAGCCGAAGGACTCAGAGGTAGCAGCCTTCATAGCAGCATTGATGGACTCCTTGGTGACATCCTTGCCCTTGACAACGGCAACCAGGATGGTGGTAGAACCGGTGGGAACGGGCACACGCTGAGCAGAGCCGATCAGCTTGCCGTTCAGCTCGGGGATGACCAGGCCGATGGCCTTAGCAGCACCGGTGCTGTTGGGGACGATGTTCTGTGCGCCAGCACGAGCACGGCGCAGGTCGCCCTTGCGCTGAGGACCATCCAGGATCATCTGGTCGCCGGTGTAAGCATGAACAGTGGTCATGATGCCGGAAACGATGGGGTAGGTCTTGTTCAGGGTATCAGCCATGGGAGCCAGGCAGTTGGTGGTGCAGGAAGCAGCAGAGATGACCTGATCCTCAGCGGTCAGGGTCTTCTCGTTGACGGAGAAGACGATGGTCTTCAGGTCGTTGCCTGCGGGAGCAGAGATAACGACCTTCTTTGCGCCAGCCTGGATGTGAGCCATGCTCTTCTCCTTGCTGGTGTAGAAGCCGGTGC
>OGGE01001579.1_pt1 | contig 13446 bp, 8 predicted proteins | sample 1571121 | NCBI WGS metagenome assembly OGGE01 (sample SAMEA2581959, study PRJEB24529) | metagenome | biome: Human gut stool | place: China | collected 2011
TCGTGCCCAAGATAGTTCGCTGGAAACGGCGCGTGAAAATAGGTAGTCGCCGACTCAAACAAAACCCCTGAGGAAGAAATTCCTTGGGGGTTTGTTGTTTTTGTGCGGCATTTTCTTTCACTAGCAAAGAAATTGCCAAAGGTTTCTATTTCTGCCTGATTTTTTCGTACGGTGTGCTATCATAAGGCTGGAAACGCTTTTGGGAGAAACGCGTTCCCATGCAAAAAACAGTTGACAAAGGATCGGCCTGCTGTTTGACCACCACTTTTCAATCATGTGAGCATGAACTGGAAAGGAGCAGAAGAAAAATGACAAACAAGAAATTCAAGTTGGCAGCAATGTCGCTGGCCACTGCGGTTGCAGTGAGCGCAGTTGGCCCCAGTGCTTCTGCGGTGACGTATCAACTGGAAAAAGGTGATGTGACTGTTGGTCAAGATGGTACTGGTGCGTACAGTTATCAGAACCAGACTGATGGTAAAACGGATAATGTCTATGTGGATCAGGATACCCAAAACAATGGCCAAATCATCATCACGCAGGCAGAAGGTACAAAAACGGATAATACCGTCACTGTGGAAGAAGATGTCACGAACGAGAAGGGCAAACGTGATGTGGATATCATTCTTGACGGTGTGAATGTGGATACCAGCACCCAGACTGAAGCACTCCCAGATACCGGGAGCACAGGGGATAAAACCATCATCAAGGTGGGCGAGGGTGCAGATGTTGACCTGACAGTCAAGGATTCCAACCTGACCACCGGCGGCCATGGCATTGATATTGGTGTGAATCTGGAAGATAAAGATGAAAACAAGGGAGCCGATGTTGACCTGACGCTGGATAATACCAAAGTCAACCTGACACAAAACGGAAAGGTGGGTATCAACGTACAGGACAATTCTAATGTGGATCTTACCCTGAAGGGCGAGAATGCCATTGATGGCTCCAAGGCAATTGAAAACGAGGACCTTAAAAAGAATGTCAATGTCGAGGGTATCCGTGTGGGCGGTGGCGGCGCAGGTGACGGTTCGGGTGCCAGCGAGGGTGCAAAAACGCACCTGACTATCAGCGGCGGTGTAGAAAAGACCGAAACTGCGGAAGCAGACACAGAAGAAACGGAAAGCCCCGCTGGCGGCTCACTGACCATCAGTAAGACCACAGGCGGTCTGGTAATGGCAGATGGCTCGGACGTGGAAATCACGGACGGCGCTGATGTGACCATTGAGGATACTAAGACCTCCAGTTCCACTCAGGCAGGCCGCGCTGTTACCCAGCACGGTGATCTGACCCTCTCCGGCGGCTCTTCCCTAACGATAGACGGTGGGAAGGACAATAAAGCGCCGCATACCGGTATTGGTATTGCCAGCTGGGATGATATCACAGTCGAGGATGGCAGTACACTGGATATCAGTGGTGCTGCGACCGGTATTTACGGCCATCAGGGTGCCAGCCTGACCACCGAGGACAGCACCCTCAACATCACCAACAGCGATGCCGGCATCCGCTACGAAGGCAGCGGTACGGCTAAGGATGGCTCCAAGCTGGAAGCCGCCGGTGACATCACCTTCAAGGATTCGGACGTTACCATCGAGGGCAAGAGCTTAGGCATTGAGACCGGCAACAACAGCAATACGACCGTCACGTTTGATCATACCACTGCCGCCGTTTCGGCAGAACTGACCAAGGAGGAGAACGTCGGAAGATATGCCATTTACTGCGAGGATTCGGGTGAAAACGGTAGCCTGATCGTCAAAAATGGCAGCAAGCTCAAACTACAGGCGAACTACGGCATCGTTGCCGGTTACCGGAATGTACTCATTTCGGGCAACAGCACGGTCGATTCCACCACGCGGGATATGGCCATCCAGCTCCGCAAGAGCAAGGGAACCAAGCTGCATATCACGGATGGCAGCGTCTACAACATGACCGATGGTTCTCACGATAACTATAACCTTCTTGCTTATTATGCCTACCACGATATTCTGGTGGACAAGGGCGGCGTTCTGTCCATGGACCTGCACAATTCGTATTCCGGCATCAGTCTGGGCATGCGTTGCACCCTGACTGTGGATGACGGCACCGTCCTTGTAAAGGGCGATTATAACCACAGCGGCATCTACATCGACGGCCCCTACTCCAAGATTTCTATCAAGAATAACGCCCATGTGGAAGCTCCCACCATTGTAGGGAACACGTACTACCCCGGTCAGAAGCTCGTCGTTACCGGCGGCACGCTGACCTATGACTACAAGGCCGACAACACCCTGTGGCCAGTGAACAAGCAGGGCGACAAGCTGACCAATTTCCTGCTGACCAAGGATGATGCCCACGCAAACTTCGATGCCCTTTCCTATAAAGGCCAGACCTATACCTACCTCTCTGACCTGAACAAGGAGACCGGGAAACAGTATCTCTCCGTGTGGGTGCCCGCCGCCGCACTGAACTATATGCTGGATGTGGACGGTTCCCATGATCCGGAGATCATCGGCAAGGCACTGGAAGAGCTGAAGCAGGCCGGATACAATTTCGACACTGCCTACCAGACCACTGAGAATGGCGATCAGGTCGTTATTCTGCGGGATATGGTGGTGAACGGTAAGAGCCTGAACTTCACCAAGACCACCGATGCAGAGGGCAACACCAAGCTCATCTGGGGCAACTACGAAAAGCAGGCAGAGGGTGCGCCCAGCGCTTATGATATGGTCTATGGCACCGAGTACGAGTATGAGGGCAAGACCTATACCATCGTCTGGGGCTATGAGAGCCAGAACAACCCCAACACCACCGCAGCAGCGGGTGTACTGGATGCCTTTGGCCCGGATTCCAACGTGAAGGTCACCGGCGACATCGACGGCACCGACTCCGCACAGTACACCGTGACCATTTACGGCGCTCTGCGGGAAGTGACCGACCCTGTGATCCCCACGAACCCGGCTCCGGAAACGCCCAAGGACTCCGATCCTACTCCTCCGGCTTCCACTACGCCGACTACCCCGGCTGTGCAGAATACACGGCCCACCACTCCCACCGTGGAGCAGGCAGTCGCTAAGACCACGCCCGCCCCGGAGAGCGGCAAGCTGATCCAGACCGGTACCACCAACTGGGTGGCAGATGTTCTGGTGCGTGCAGGCGGTGTTCTGCTGGCTGCCGGCTATCTGCTGGAGCGTAAGCGCAAGAGCATGTTCCATAAGGCACAGCACTGAACACGTTCTTGTAGATGACATAAAAAGGTAAAATATTAAACTGGCTTGGGGCCGCTGCACAAATTTTTGTGGGGCGGCACCACTTTTTGCAGAAAAAGGCGCTCTCGTCTCGTATTAGGGGATGAAAGCGCTTTTGATTTTGCAAAAAGGATGAGAACGAGAATGAAAACTTCACCGCGCCGCCGGAAGCACCGGCGCAGAGCCTTCCGGCGGCTGTTCTGGCTGCTGGTGCTGGCGACCCTGCTTCTGCTGTTGTGGCCCCGGCGGGTCACGCTGGATGGGCTGAACAGTCCCCATGCCATTTTACTGCGGGCCGACAGCGGAGAGGTGCTGGCCGAAAAGGATGCCGACAGCACGATCTATCCGGCTTCCATGACCAAGATGATGACGGCGCTGCTGGCCATAGAAGCAAACCCGGACCTCGACACGCCCGTGACCCTGCCCGAGGAGATCTTTCCGGCTCTGCAGGCCCAGAATGCCTCGCTGGCGGGGTTTCAGGCCGGGGAAACGGCCACGGTGCGGGATCTGCTGTACGGAGCCATGCTGCCCTCGGGGGCCGAGTGCTGCGAGACGCTGGCCCGGGAGGTGAGCGGCAGCGAGGAAGCCTTTGTGGCCCGGATGAACCAGAAAGCAGCAGAGCTGGGGATGACCGGCACACATTTCTGCAACCCCACGGGCCTGCACGACCCGGAACATGTTTCCACCGTGCGGGACATGGCCCGGTTGACGGAAGCAGCCCTGCAGAACGAGACCTTCCGCAAGCTGTTTACCACGGAGCGGTATACCGTTCCGGCCACCAACTGCCACCCGCAGGGGTTCACGATGCACAGCACCCTGCTGAGCCAGCTGGACGGCACAGAGCTGCACAGTGGCCGGATCCTGGGCGGTAAGACCGGCTACACCGGGGAGGCAGGGCTCTGCCTTGCCAGTCTGGCCGAGGTGAAGGGCAGGGAATACATTCTGGTCACGGCCGGGGCGGGGGGAAACCACAGCACCGCGCCCTACCACATTGAGGATGCCGTAACGGTCTACCGCCGTGTGAGCCGGGGGGCCTGAACAGGGGAGCGGATGCGCTCCCTTTTTCTGTGCCCGGCTTTGTGGTACAATGGAGCAAAACCATTCACAGAACAGGAGAACCATCATGCTCAAGGATTCACAGGTCGATCTCTGCGGCCGCACCGATTTTACCCGCACCGCGCCCCTGCTTGCCCGGGACGAGGCGTTTTCGTTTGCCTGCGCGGGCTGCGGCGGCTGCTGCCGGGGGCGGGAGGATATCGTGCTGTCGGGCTTTGACCTGTGGCGCATCGCGGCCCGCCTGCGCCTGCCGCCCCGCACCGTGGCCCGGGCGTTCTGCCGGGGAAGCATCGGGCGGGTCAGCCGCCTGCCGGTGCTGCGGCTGGCCCCGCTGAAGGAGGAGCGCGGCAACTGCCCCTTCCTCACCGGGAACCACTGCGCCATCCACGATGCCGAGCCGCTGGTCTGCGCCCTCTACCCGCTGGCGCAGGAGATCACGAAGGACGGGCAGGTATCCTACTTTTTGCAGCCCACCCAGTGCGGTGGGCAGGTCATTGCGGCAAGGGTGGGGGATTATCTGGCTCGGTACGATGTGCCCGCCCGGGAGGCCACCGATGTGCGCTGGGCGCAGGTGTGCATGGAGCTGGAGGATACCGTGGAGCGGCTGGACGCTCTGTTTGAGCCGGTGTTTGCCCGGCGGATGCAGGAAAAGCTGTGGCAGGCGCTGTATTACCGGTACGACTTTGCAAAAGAGTACAGCCCCCAGCTGGAAGAAAATCTGCTCTGGCTGGACGGTGAGCTGAAAAAGCTCGAAGGGATGCAGATGCGGCACAGAACCATCGAAAAAAGTGATAGATAAAATTACTTTGATTGATAATTCGGGCTGTTCCCCGGTTGTTTTGGAGCGGAAAGTGTGATATACTTCACGAGTGTAAAGCGGCAGCGCGATGCGACAGGCCGCTTGAATACTGACTTTCATGCGGTGTCCTGTTGCCGCGAAAGTAGAATTGAGGGAGTAATATCATGCGTAAAATTTCTCGTCGTTCGTTCCTGTCTGCCGCCGCTGTCTGCGGCGCAGCTGCTGCCCTGACTGCCTGCGGCGGTTCCTCCAGCTCCACGGCTGCTTCTTCCACCGCTTCCTCTGCTGCGGCCTCTTCCGCAGCGGCTGACGGCCAGAAGTATACCGTTGGCATCTGCCAGCTGGTGGAGCACGCTGCTCTGGACGCTGCCACCCAGGGCTTTGAGGATGCTCTGACCGCACAGTTCGGCGAGAATGTCACCTTTGACTTCCAGAACGCCCAGAACGATTCCGCAACCTGCGCCACCATCGCCAACGGCTTTGTTTCCGCAGGCGTTGACCTGATTATGGCAAACGCTACCCCCGCCCTGCAGGCCGCACAGGCTGCCACCGACAGCATCCCCATTCTGGGCACCTCCGTCACCGAGTACGGTGTTGCTCTGGGTCTGACCGATTTCGATGGCACCGTGGGCGGCAATGTCTCCGGCACCTCTGATCTGGCTCCGCTGGATCAGCAGGCAGATATGATCACCGAGTGGCTGCCCGAGGCTACCAAGGTGGGCCTGCTCTACTGCTCTGCCGAGGCAAACAGCCAGTATCAGGTAGACGAGGTCCAGAAGTACCTTGAGGCCAAGGGCGTTACCGCCACCCAGTACGCTTTCTCTGATTCCAACGATCTGGCCTCTGTCTGCCAGAAGGCTGCCGACGAGAACGACGCAGTGTATGTCCCCACCGACAACACCTGCGCTGCCAACACCGGCATCATCGATGGCATCTGCCGCCCGGCCAAGAAGCCCGTGTTCGCCGGTGAGGAGGGCATCTGCTCCGGCTGCGGCGTGGCGACCCTGTCCATCAGCTACTACGATCTGGGCTACACCACCGGTGAGATGGCCGCCAAGGTCCTGACCGGTGAGGCCGATATCTCCACCATGCCCGTTGAGTACACCAACGTGACCAAGAAGTACAACAAGACCATCTGCGATGATCTGGGCATGACCGTTCCCGAGGGTTACGAGGCCATTGAGGAATAACAAGCACTCTGTCTGTTTTGCAGAAAGCTCCCCTGATAGGGGCGCTGGGTCCGCGCTGCGGTGACGGAGAGGCTTTACAATAAAATCAGCGGAGAAGAGCGAATTTTGGTTCTTCTCCGCTTTCCCGTATCAGAAAAAAGTGTAGTTACAGGAGGAAAACATTTTGGATATTCTTGCAAGACTTGCCAACCTGCCCGGTGCCTTGCCCGGTGCCTGTGCGCAGGGCCTCATCTGGGGCATCATGGCCATTGGTGTGTACCTGACCTACCGCATCCTGGATGTGGCTGACCTGACCGTGGACGGTTCCTTTGGCACCGGCGGCGCGGTCTGCGTTATGTGCCTGCTCTCCGGCATGAACGTCTGGGCAGCGCTTTTCATCGCCCTGCTGGCCGGTCTGGCCACTGGCCTTGTCACCGGCCTGCTCCACACCTTTATGGGCATCCCGGCCATTCTGGCTGGTATTCTGACCCAGCTGGCCCTCTACTCCATCAACCTGAAGATCATGGGCAAGGCCAACCAGTCCATCAACGTGGACAAGTACGACCTGCTGATCTCTCTGCGCTGGGTCAAGGAGCTTGCCCTGCATAACCCCATCATCATGGTCATTCTGGTCAGCGCCGTGGTCATCGGTGTGCTGTATTGGTTCTTTGGCACCGAGCTGGGCTGCGGCATCCGCGCCACCGGTTCCAACCCCGCCATGAGCCGCGCCCAGGGCATCAACACCAGCTTCAATGTGGTGCTGGGTTTGGCTGTCTCCAACGGTCTGGTGGCCCTGTCCGGCGCACTGCTGAGCCAGTATCAGGGCTTTGCTGATGTCAGCATGGGCCGTGGTGCCATCGTCATCGGTCTGGCCGCTGTCATCATCGGCGAGGCCCTGTTCAGCCGTATCTTCCACAACTTTGCCCTCAAGCTGGTGTCCGTTTCGCTGGGTGCCATCATCTACTACATCGTCATCCAGCTGGTGCTGACCCTCGGCTTTGACGCAAACCTGCTCAAGCTGCTGAGCGCCTCCGTGGTGGCGGTGTTCCTGGCCGTGCCCTATTGGAAGAGCAAGTACTTCGCAAAGCCCGCGGCAAAGAAGGCACAGAAGGAGGATGCAAAAAATGCTTGAGATCCAGAATGTTTCCAAGACCTTCAACGCCGGTACCGTCAACGAGAAAACGGCCCTGAACGGTCTGAACCTGAAATTGAACGAAGGTGATTTTGTTACCGTCATCGGCGGCAACGGTGCGGGCAAATCCACCATGCTGAACGCTGTGGCCGGTGTGTGGCCTGTGGACAGCGGCAAGATCATCATTGACGGCACCGACGTGACCAAACTGGGGGAGCACCAGCGCGCCGCCTACATCGGCCGCGTGTTCCAGGACCCCATGACCGGCACCGCCGCCACCATGCAGATCGAGGAGAACCTTGCCCTGGCCGCCCGGCGCGGCAAGCGGCGCGGCCTGAGGATCGGTATCACCAAGGCCGAACGGGAGCACTACCGTGAACTGCTCAAGAGCCTGGACCTGGGCTTGGAGGATCGCCTGACCGCCCGCGTGGGCCTGCTGTCCGGCGGTCAGCGTCAGGCACTGACCCTGCTCATGGCTACCATGAACAAGCCCAAGCTCCTGCTGCTGGATGAGCACACCGCCGCTCTGGACCCCAAGACGGCGCTCAAGGTGCTGACCCTCTCGGCCAAGATCGTGGAGGAGAACCACCTGACCACCATGATGATCACCCACAACATGAAGGATGCCATCAAGTACGGCAACCGCCTGATCATGATGCACGAGGGCCGCATCATCTATGATGTCTCCGGGGAAGAGAAGAAGAACCTGCATGTCTCCGACCTGCTGGCCAAGTTCCAGATCGCGTCCGGCGGCGAGTTCGCCAACGACCGCATGATCCTTTCCTGATGCATTTCTGATAGGAAAAATCCCCTCCGGTGTGCGCGTACCGGAGGGGATCTTTGCATCTTGTGCACCTTTGCAGGGTGTGCTACACTGAGAGAAAGAGGAGGTGTCTCTCGTGCGAAAAATCATCCGGCAGGCAGCTGCTGTGCTGTTGTCTGCGGCTCTGCTGCTGACGGGAACGGCTTCGGCAGCAGCCCAGATTGACCCGGTAGAGGAACGGCTTGCTGCCATGTCTCTGCGGGAAAAGGTGGGGCAGCTGTTCGTGGTGCGGGTCGAGGCATTGGACCCCAGTGGACAGTCTGATAGCACAAGGCTGACCTGGGCAGAACGGCAGGGGCTGAAAAAGTATCCGGTGGGTGGCATTGTGGTGTTTCGGCAGAATGTGAAAAGCCCGGAGCAGTTGAAAAAGCTTCTGGCAGATTTTCAGGCAGCATCCGGGACCGGTCTGTTGACCGCCGTGGACGAGGAGGGCGGCAGCGTGGCCCGGTTGGCCAATGCTTCCGGCTTTGATCTGCCCCAATACCAGAGTGCCCAGGCAGTAGGTACAACAGGGGACCCGGCCAATGCCCGTGCCATGGGGCAGATCGTCGGAGGCTACCTCAAAACCTATGGCCTGAATCTTGACTTTGCTCCAGTGGCAGATGTGAACACCAATCCGGCCAATACCGTGATCGGGAACCGAGCATTTTCGTCGGACCCGGCAGTGGCGGCACAGATGGTGGCCTCCGCTGTACAAGGGTTTCACGATGCGGGCATACTCTGCACACTCAAGCATTTCCCGGGCCACGGAGATACCGCAGAGGACAGCCACTACGGCACGGCCAGCAGCACCAAGACTTGGACAGAGATGCGGGAGACGGAGCTGAAGCCTTTTGCGGCTGGAATCGCAGCTGGGGCCGACGTAGTAATGACCGCCCACATCACCACCCCCAATGCAACGCAGGACGGCCTGCCTGCGTCGCTCTCCTACATTATGCTGACCGAGCGTCTGCGGGGGGAGCTGGGCTTTACTGGGGTCATCTGCACCGATTCGCTGTCCATGCAAGCCATTCGTGACCACTATTCTGCAGCAGAAGCGGCTGTAGCGGCGCTGAACGCCGGGGCAGATCTTCTGCTGATGCCGCCCGACCTGCCGGAAGCCTATGACGGTGTACTGGAGGCTGTGCAGAATGGAACCATCAGTGAGGAACGCCTCAACGAGAGCGTCCGCCGCATCCTGATGCTGAAACAGAAAGCCGGGTTGGAGCTTGACACCCGCACCCCGCTGGAAAAGATGCTGGATGTGTTTCTGTAAGATTGAAGCATAATAAGAAGATCCCCTCCGGTGTGCGCGTACCGGAGGGGATCTTTGCGTATAAAGGAATGTTACCGCTTGATGTCGTAATTCATGTTCATCAGGTTGCGGATGGAGCTGACATCATCGGTGATGTTGGCATCGCCGTGGATGGTGTGCTTGATGGCGCTGCTTGCCACGGCAAAGTTGATCATGTCCATAGCCTTATAGTTGTGCAGCATGGCGTAGATCAAGCCGCTGGCAAAGGCATCGCCGCCGCCCACGCGGTCCAGAATATTAAAGGTGTAGAGCTTGCTCTCAAAGGTGTGGCCGTCGTACCACATAAAGGCCTTGAGGCTGTTCTCGCTGCCGCTGTGGGCATAGCGCACATGGCGGGCAATGCACTTGAGGTTGGGGTAGCGGGCAATGAAGTGCTGGAAGATCTCGTCCTGCTGCTCATAGCTGGGCTGCAGGGGCACGCCGTCCTTCCAGTCGCCCTTGCTGTGATCATTGTCGTCCTTCCACAGGTGGTAGGGCTCAATGCCCAGCAAAACGTCAACGTAAGGCAGGCACTCGGTGCAGAAATCGCGGGCTTCCTCCCAGCTCCACAGGGTAGAGCGGAAGTTGCCGTCAAAGCTGACGGTCAGGCCCTTCTTTTTGGCCACCTTGAGCATATCGATGATGAGGCCGCGGCAGTTGGGGCCCAGTGCCGGGGTAATGCCGCTCAGGTGCAACCAGTCGTAGCCGTCCAGCAGAGCGTCCAGATCGACCTGGGAGAAGTCATACTCGGTAATGGCACTGTGCTTGCGGTCGTAGATGACCTTGGAGGCGCGGATGCCGTAGCCGGTCTCCAGATAATAAGTACCCAGCCGGTTGGAGGGGGTCTCGTTGGGCTCGGTCAGGATCATGGGGGTGCAATGCACATCGTTGGAGCGCAGCCAGCGCACCGCGCTCTTGCCCAGGCTGTTGTTGGGCACTACGCTGAAGAAGGTGCTGTCCACACCCAGGTTGGCCAAGGCCAGTGCAATGTTGGCCTCGCTGCCGCCGTAGCTGGCTTCAAAGCTGGATGCCATGCGGATCTTTTCGTAGTTCGGCGGGGTCAGACGGAGCATGATCTCGCCGCAGGTGATAAATTTCTGGCCGTTGGGCTCGCTGCCGAGGATGGGATTGTAGTGTTCCATAACGCTCCTCCTAAAAAGTCGTTTCCGGGATCCATTTCATGTGAGAACACATTGTTGTATCCATTATACCGCACAGCGCACCGGATAGCAAGCAAATGCTGTTTCGGCCGAGAGAAAAAGAAAAAGAAATTTTGGTTGTTTTGACGAAAGAACCCCGCAGGGATGACGGTGGGGTTCACACCCCCGTCAGGTCAAAGCTGGGCGTATACTCTTCCTTTGCACTGATCTTCTGCTGCATATAGCCAGAACTGAGGCCTAGATCCATGGCGTAGTTGACCACCCGGCGGTATTCGTAGGTGGTGATGCGCCGCCCGATGCCGTGATCTGCCGCCTGATAGAAGGGGGTGTACTGGCTCATCACGCTGGGCAGGAAGCACCCGGGGTCGGCCTTGTTCCAGGCCGCCATCTGATCGAGCACGGCAAAGCTGTCGTCCACATGGCCGGGCAGGGCAAGGTGGCGCAGGATCACGCCCCGCTGCAGGATGCCCTCGCTGTCAAAAACAGGGTGCCCGGCCTGAGCCATCATGGCTTCAATGGCGGGCCTGGCCTGCGCAAAATAGTCCGGCGCAGCGGAAAGTTCTGCCGAAAGGGCAGGGGAAACATATTTCAGGTCGGCCAGCCAGATGTCGATGAAGCCGCGCCAGGCGTGCACGCTCTCCACGGTCTCGTATCCGCCGGTGTTGCAGACGATGGGCAGATGCAGCCCCTGCGCCCGGGCCAGGTCGAGGGCAGCGATGATCCAGGGCCGCCACTGCCCAGGCGTGACAAGATTGATGTTGTGGGCTCCCTGCGCCTGCAGGTCCAGAAAGATCTCGGCCAGGCGCTCTACGGTGATCTCCTTGCCCAGCCCCTCGGCGCTGATGGGGTAGTTCTGGCAGAAGCAGCACTTGAGGGTGCAGCCGGAGAAAAACACCGTGCCGCTGCCCCGGGTGCCGCTGATGCAGGGCTCCTCCCAGAAGTGCAGGGCAGCGCGGGCCGCTTTCAGGGTGTGGCCCGCCCCGCAGAAGCCCGTCTGCCCGGCGGCCCGGTCGGCTTTGCACTGCCGGGGGCAGAGAGTACAGGCTTCCGGCACGGCAACAGAAATGGTTTTGGGCATAATATCCAAGTCCTTTGCAAAAGATTTGACAGAATTACTCTTGTTTATTATACCATTTATGACATGGAATGTGGTATACTATGATAGAATATTATATATCATGCAAAAATACTACATATCAGACGGAGGATGTCATGCGCACCGAAAACGAGGAGATCCGGGATCATTTGAAATATCTCTCCCTGCTGGCACGGGATTACCCCTCGCAGGCAGCCGCCGCCAGTGAGATCATCAGCACCCAGGCCCTGCTCAAGCTGCCCAAGGGCACCGAACATTTTATGAGCGACCTGCACGGTGAAAACGAGGCTTTTGTCCACATCCTGAACTCGGCTTCGGGTGTCATCCGGGAAAAGGTGGACATCGTGCTGGGGGAGAGCGTGCCGGAACAGATCCGTGCAGAGCTGGCAACGCTCATCTATTACCCCAACGAGAAACTGCCCCGGCTCAAAGCCGAGTGCACGGATGAGGAAGCGCTTGACCACTGGTATACGGAGACCCTGCTTCAGCTCATTGATATCTGCCGGTTGGTGTCCTCCAAGCATACCCGGCAGCATGTGCGCTCCTGCCTGCCGTCCAGCTGCGGGTATATTCTGGATGAGCTGCTCCATGCCCACTTTGAGGACCACGACAAGGACCTCTATTATGGGCAGATCGTGGGCAGTATCATCGAAAATGGCCGCGCCGACCGGTTCATTGTCCGGCTGTGTGAGCTCATCAAGCGGCTGGCTGTGGACAAGCTGCACATCGTGGGGGACCTGTTTGACCGCGGCCCCCGGCCTGATATCATTCTGGACCAGCTCATGCGCCACCACCATGTGGATATCCAGTGGGGCAACCATGACGTGGTCTGGATGGGTGCCGCCGCCGGAAGCCCCATCTGCGTCTGCACCGTGCTCAAAACGACACTGGCCTACCACAACCATGCCATGCTGGAGGACTGCTACGGCATCAACCTGCGGCACCTGCAGCGGATGGCCGAGCAGTTCTACGGAAATGACGACCTGACCCTCTGGATGCCCCACACCGACGCGGCGCGCGGCCCTTACACCGAAGGAATGCTCCACCGCTGTGCCGTGATGCACAAGGCCGTGACCATTCTGATGCTCAAGATGGAGTGCAAGGTCATCGACCGCAATCCGGATTTCAAGATGCAGGGGCGGGATTTCCTGCGGCACATCGATTGGAAAAAGGGAACAGTGACCCTGAACGGGCAGGCATACCCCCTGCGGGACACCAACTTCCCCACCGTGGACCCGGCAGACCCCGCCGCCCTGAATGATGATGAGCGGCTGGTACTCCGCAAGCTGGTGGAATCCTTCCGGCAGAGCGAGCGCTTGCAGCATCATGTGGAATTTTTGTATGCCAAGGGCAGCGTTTACCACATCGAGAACGGCAACCTGCTCTACCACGGCGTGGTGCCCATGACCAAAAACGGCAGCTTTGCCGTGGAGCGGTTTGAGGGACACAACTACTCGGGCCGCGGCTTGATGGACTACTGTGACGAGCGGGCACGCCGCGGTTACTTTGCCCCCGAGGGCAGCGCTGCCCGGCGGAACGGTCAGGACTTTTTGTGGTATCTGTGGTGCGGCAAGCTGTCGCCGTTGTTCGGCCGCAGCGCCATGACCACCTTTGAGCGGCTGTATATTGCCGACCCCACAACCCACGAGGAAGTCAAGGACCCCTATTATACATGGTACAATGAAGAGGCCGCCTGCCGCCGCATCCTGGCAGAATT
>OGGE01001607.1_pt1 | contig 13271 bp, 10 predicted proteins | sample 1571121 | NCBI WGS metagenome assembly OGGE01 (sample SAMEA2581959, study PRJEB24529) | metagenome | biome: Human gut stool | place: China | collected 2011
AATATGGGGAGCGATCTATTCTTCGCCATCAATTGTGATGTTATCGCTACAAATACGGAATTCAGCAATGCCGGAGGAAGTGTACTCACTTTAGTCGGTGGTAAATATTACTTCGCTCACTGTACGATGGCTAATTACATGAGTTTAACCAAAAGGGAAATGGCCAGCGAGACTGTTCCTTTGGATAGTAAATGCCTGTACTTGCTCAATAACGTAACAGTAGACGGAAATGGCCCGTATCCTATCACGCAAGCTTATTTTGACAATTGCACTATCGATGGAAGTTACGATGTCGAATTAAAAGCAGATGGCAGTACAGATTTCGATTATCGGTTCAATCACTGTGCGCTTAAAGCCAAAGAATCCTCCAGCGATCACTTCAAGGAGGTCTTGTTTATCAAAAAGACTCCTTCCTATCGGAAAGTAGGAGGCAAGCAAAATAAATACACCTATGATTTCCGGCCAGATTCCGTATCGACTACCGGAGTCGGAAAAGCAGATCCCGAGATAACGAAGAATTATCCGATCGATCGTTACGGTGTCAACCGGCTAACCAGTTCGAACGGCCCGACCATAGGAGCCTACGAGTTTGTTCAGGAAGAGACCGAAGATTCAAACGAATAAGAATACATTACATATTAACAATTAATCAAAGCTTTAACTATGAAGATTTTTATGTTTTTTCTTTTATTCTTTGCCTCCCCTCCGTTATTTGCCCAAGCTACGTTCAAGGTCATGACCTATAATGTGGAGAACTTTTTCGACACAAGGGATAATCCAACCAAGAATGACGATGAATTTCTACCTTCCGGCAACCGGTACTGGACACAAAGCCGCTACTATCATAAGCTACAACAAATAGCGAAAGTAATAAGCGCTGCCGGGGAATGGAGCACACCGGCCTTAATAGCTCTTTGCGAAGTCGAGAATGACTCCGTCCTGTCTCATCTTACCCGTCGCACACCGCTCCGCTGGCAGGATTACCGATATATTATCACTCAAAGCCCCGATCCCAGAGGTATTAATGTCGCTCTTCTTTATCAACGAGATCAATTCTTTTATTTACGACATGAATCCATTCCAATTCGTTTTTCCGGGAACAAACACAAATTAACCCGAGATATCCTACACGTATATGGAAAGATCATAACAGGCGATACCTTAGATGTTTTCGTGTGTCATTTCCCCTCCCGCTACGGAGGAGAAAAAGAAAGTGAAAAGGATCGTTTTGACGCGGCCCGCACTTTACGGGGATCTAGCGATTCCCTGTTACTGATACGAGAAAAGCCGCAGATACTCATTATGGGAGACTTCAATGATACCCCTCAAGACAGAAGTATTTCCGAGATATTCGCTGCCCAAGCCTTTCCTGAAAATACGCAGATCACAGATTCCACATCTTGTACCTATTATAATTTGTTCGCAAGCCCCCATATAACTCAATTCCCGGGTAGTCATAAATACCAAGGCGAATGGAGCCAACTCGATCAAATAATCGTAAACCGGGATCTCATCACGCAAGAGTCTTCCATGCATATCATTCCGGAAAGCATCCACATATTCGCTCCTGATTTTTTATTGACTAAGGATAAAACATGGCGGGGGGTACGTCCTTTTCGAACCTATTACGGCTTTAAATATGAGGGCGGTTTTAGTGACCACCTGCCATTAGTCATCGATTTCCAAATATGCCCGTAAAAACACGTACGTGTTTTCCATAGACACAAAAAACACTATCTTTGTATCACAAAATACGTAATACCTATGAATATTAGATCCATATATCTAGCCGGTCTATTCGCGATCATCGGCTCCCACATAATCAACACAAACGCCCAGCAACTTAGGAATCCTTTCGATTTCCCGATCTTACTGAGCGGAAATTTCGGTGAGTTAAGAAGTAATCATTTCCATTCCGGAATAGACTTCAAGACACAAGGGGTAGAAGGTAAACCCGTACATACGGTACAAGAAGGATACGTATCACGTATATCCGTAAGTCCATGGGGCTACGGTAACGGGCTTTACATCACACACCCGGATGGAACGACCACCGTATACGGCCATCTACAAAAATTCTCGAAGAAAATAGCGAATTATGTAAAAGAGCAACAATACGCACAAGAAAGTTTCAATGTAAATCTCTTCCTTACGCCGGATTTGCTTCCTGTCGAGAAAAATGAAGTCGTAGCGTTAAGCGGCAATACCGGAAGCTCTGGTGGACCTCATCTCCATTTTGAGGTACGAGACACCGAGACCGAGGAAGTCATGGACCCCTTGGATTATTTCTCGGATCGGATAACCGATACCCGTCCTCCTAAAATCCAAGGAATACAGATCGTCCCCATCGAAGGAAAAGGCGTAGTAAACGGCAAAAGCAAGAAGCTTGAGATAAAACCCGTCACGGCGAAAAACGGGAAACAGACAATCACTGGAAAAATCGAGGCATGGGGAGAAATAGGGCTCGCTGTAAAAGCCTATGATTATATGGATAATACGACTAACATTTATGGCGTACGAGAAATCACGCTCACGGCGGACAGCCAAGTGATTTTCCATAGTAATCTCGATAGGTTCGCATTTGACGAGACCCGTTATCTGAACACATTCACAGATTACGAAGAATGGAAAGATCATCGCTCTTTCTATATGCGTAGTTTCATCGAGCCGGGAAACCGTCTACGCTTCCTTGAAAGCGTAAACCGGGGAATCTTGCGTATAGATGAACCTCGTACCTATCATTTGACGTATACACTTGCTGACGCTTTCGGCAATGCCACCCGTTTATCCATCTGGATCGAGGGAAAGAAACAAGAGATCCCCCAGATCGATACGACTCATACAGAATTATTCCATTGGGGTGGCGAGAATAGGTTCGGCGCTAAAGGCATCCGTCTCGTCATGCCTAAAGGTAATCTATATAATGACCTCTACTTCCGCTATTCGGTGAAAGAAGATAGTACCTCATTATCAGCCACCCACATATTGCACGATAAGCCAATCCCTTTGCATGGAACGGCCCAGTTATCACTATTCTTGCAAAGCGATACGCTTGAGAATAAACAACAATATGGTGTGGTTCGCTTACAAAACGGACGTGCCTCTTGGATGGGCGGTACATACCGTAATGGCTGGATCGACGCAAATATCAAGGAATTGGGCAGTTATAAGATACAACAAGATACAAAGGCTCCGGTTATCACGCCGATCAACCAACAGACGTGGATCAACAAACAGAACTTCATATTCCGTTTGTCCGATAACTTAAGCGGGGTACAAACCTACCGGGGAGAAATAGACGGGCAGTTTGTCTTATTCGAGATGAATAATAAATCGGTTATTACCTATCGCTTCGATAAAGAAAGACTGCAAAGAGGTAAGCACGAACTTAAATTAATCGTAACGGATGCTTGCGAAAATGAGTCGATTTATACACATCCGTTCACGTGGTAGAACGATTTATCGCATTTTTTAGGCAAAATATAAGTCCTTTGATTGCTTTACTTTAAGAAATTCGTATATTTGTTTCTTGTATATTTATCGTATTGAGTAGATTGCTCAACAATAAACACAATAATATTATAAACATGGAAAACAACGACTTATTAGAAATGGTAAGAAGTAAGGCACAAGGATGGCTTACGAAAAGTTATGATGCGGAAACTCGTGCTCAAGTTCAAGCGTTACTTGACAACGAAGATCCTACTGAGTTAATCGAGTGTTTTTATAAAGACCTAGAATTCGGAACAGGTGGATTACGCGGAATCATGGGAGTAGGTTCAAATCGTATGAATATATATACGGTTGGTGCGGCCACCCAAGGTTTATCCAACTATCTGAAAAAGGAATTCGCGGATTTAGAACAGATAAAGGTTGTCATCGGCCACGATTGCCGTAACAACAGCCGTAAGTTCGCGGAAATATCAGCCGATATTTTCTCCGCTAACGGTATCAAGGTTTATTTATTCGAAGACCTGCGTCCGACTCCAGAAATGTCATTCGCTATCCGTGATCTGGGATGCCAGAGCGGTATCATCTTGACGGCTTCTCACAATCCGAAAGAATACAACGGTTACAAGGCTTATTGGGATGATGGCGCACAAATGATCGCCCCGCACGATAAGAATACGATCGCCGAGGTTAACAAGATCCGTAACGCTAGCGAGATTAAATTCAAAGGAAATAAAGAATTGATCGAGATCATCGGACAAGCGATCGATGATGAATATATCAAGGAATTAACAACGATTTCTTTGTCTCCGGAGGCTATTTCCCGCCATAAGGATATGAAGATCGTATACACTCCGATCCACGGAACTGGTGTTAAATTGGTTCCTGCCGCTTTGAAAGCTTACGGATTCACGAACATTATCCATGTACCGGAACAAGATGTTGTTAGCGGTGATTTCCCGACGGTTATCTCTCCGAACCCGGAAGAGCCGGCTGCTTTAGCTATGGCTGTAGAGAAAGCAAAAGAGACTGACGCTGAATTGGTAATGGCTTCCGATCCGGACGCAGACCGTGTAGGTGCCGCCGTTAAGAATAACGAAGGCGAATGGGTACTTTTGAATGGTAACCAAACCGCTTTGATGTTCGTTTACTATTTAATCACTCGCTGGAAAGAGTTAGGTAAGATCAATGGTAAAGAATATATCGTAAAGACAATCGTTACGACAGAGACGATCAAGACGATCGCCGAGCGTAATGGCGTAGAAATGTACGATGTTTATACAGGCTTCAAATGGATCGCTAACGTTATGCGTGAGAACGAAGGCAAGAAAAACTATATTGGTGGTGGCGAGGAAAGCTACGGATTCCTTTGTGAGGATTTCGTCCGCGATAAAGACGCTGTTTCCGCTTGCGTTATCTTAGCCGAGATCGCAGCTTGGGCAAAAGATCAAGGTTTGAGTTTGTATCAATTGCTTCAGAAGATTTACGTGGAATACGGCTTCTCTAAGGAGAAAGGTATCTCTGTCGTGAAGAAAGGCAAGAGTGGAGCGGAGGAGATCGAGGCTATGATGAAAAAGTTCCGTGAGAACCCGTTGACAGAGATCGCAGGCTCTAAGGTAACTTATTTCTACGATTACTCTACATTGAAAGGTAAGGACTATGCAGAGAACGAAACCGTTACATTAGATATGCCTACTACCTCTAATGTGCTTCAATACTTCACGGAAGATAATACAAAAGTATCTATCCGTCCTTCCGGAACAGAACCGAAGATCAAATTCTATTGCGAGGTTCACTCCAAGGTAAAGAGTATCGATGAATTGCCAGAGGCAGAGAAAGCGGCAGAAGAAAAGATCAATCAGATCAAGGCTTCTTTAGGGATCTAATCGAACATAATTATTACATATAGAGGCAAGGGCGAGAATCGTTCTTGCCTCTTTTTATTCTATCAGATCAAATCAGACTTACTGAAGCAAAACGGCAGCAAGGCCGTTGCGCTCGGAACGAGATACGCTTCATCTTTTCCACAAAGAAGGACTTTCATAGGTTTGTTATAACGTTGCTCGGTTTCCAACATCACTTGCCGGCAAGCACCACAAGGCGTGATAAGATCCACACGTTCCCCATCCTTCATAGCCGCGATCGCCAAAATCTGAACTGCCGCATCCGGATAACGTGCTCCCGCATAGAATAAGGTGGTCCGCTCCGCACAAAGCCCAGACGGATAGGCCGCATTTTCCTGATTATTTCCGGAAAGTATCTCCCCATTCTCCAATAGAACCGCCGCTCCCACATGAAACTTGGAATAAGGAGCATAAGCTTTTTTCGAGGCTTCAAAAGCGGCCTCGTACAATTGCCTATATATATTGTCCAATTCTCCTACCGCATAGACCTCTACCCGGGTCTCTAATTTCAATTCTTTCATTTTCTTGATTGTTTTAATGTTTTGAAAGAAACATAACTATAATTCTTATAGGCTATAAATATAAAAAGAATATATTAATTTCGCACCCACATCATAGAATATACCTTAATATAGAATAAAGACATATGCATTCAATGCTTCTTACATCCGATAAAGACCCGATGGGCGCCGCTATCATCGATTATCTCGCACATGGAAAAGCGAGCAAACTCCGTGTATTCTCCTCCATGTTCGATGAAGATGAGATTCCCGTGAATCAATTATTCCGGACTTTCCAAGAAATGCCCTCCTTGGAACAGAAAGCCCTTCAACTCAGTACAGGCAAAATATTGGATGTTGGTGCCGGAAGTGGATGCCACACCTTGGCTTTACAGGAAATGGGTAAAGAGGTTACCGCTATCGACATATCCCCTCTTTCCGTAGAGGCCATGAACAAACGGGGCGTAAAAGACGCCCGCTTACAGAATTTTTTTGACAAGAGCTTAACCGGACCATTCGATACCATTCTTCTCTTAATGAACGGTTCCGGGATTATCGGTAAACTGGAAAATCTCCCGGCTTTCTTTCACCGCTTAAAAGAGGTTCTAGCCCGGGACGGACAGCTTTTACTTGACTCTAGCGACTTAAGTTATTTATTTGAAGATGAAGACGGGAATCTGGATATCGCCCCCGAGGATGATTATTTCGGAGAGATCGATTTCCGCATGCAATATAAAAGTATCAAAGGGGATTCATTTGATTGGTTATATATAGATTTCAACACGCTGAATCTATACGCAAGGCAAGCCGGCTTTAAAGCGGAAAAAATAGAAGATGGGGAGCATTACGATTATCTAGCCCGTATCTCCTATTTTTAACCCATCAATTCCCGGTAGATATGTATTTTCTTTTATATATTTGTCCGGTAAAATCGGATCGAAAAGAACAGTTATGCGTTTATCCCTTCATTTTTTAGGTATATTATTATTGTCCCTCGTCTGTTTAAGCGCAGGGGCGGAAAGCCAGCGGAAGCTGACTTCCTATCAAAAATACATCAGTAAATACAGTGATTTGGCGATTCAACACCAAAAGAAATATCGCATTCCGGCAAGTATCACCTTAGCGCAAGGATTACTGGAATCCGGAGCTGGGCAAAGCGACTTGGCCAGACGCTCCAACAATCACTTCGGTATCAAATGCCATTCGGACTGGCGAGGCGGCAGGGTCTATCACGACGACGACCTGCGGGGAGAGTGCTTCCGGAAATACAAACGAGTAGAGGATTCTTATGATGACCATTCCCGCTTCCTCGCCGAACGCTCCCGCTACGAACGCCTGTTCAAATTAAACATCAAGGATTACAAAGGCTGGGCCAAAGGACTACAAAAATGCGGTTACGCCACCGATCGTGCTTACGCAAATAAATTAATCAAGGTTATCGAAGATTATGAGTTATACCGCTTTGACTCCGGTAAGGGAACAAAGAAGACCTCTACCAAGAAGCAAAATCTTCCGGTGTTCAATTATCAAGTCTATCGTACCCACGGTTTGATCTATGTATACGCTAAGGATAACGACAGTTTCGACCAGATCGCCCGAAGCATGGGATTCAAGGCCAAGCAGTTGATGAAATTCAACGAGGTGCCCGAGGACTTCCCGTTGCAGGAAGGCGATATCGTATATCTGGAAAAGAAAAAGAAGAAAGCGGACAAGCCGAATTACGACCACGTGGTACAAGTCGGAGAGTCTATGCACAGTATCGCGCAGATGTACGGAATCCAGATCAAGAGTCTGTATAAAATGAATAAAAAAGACAAAGATTACATCCCGGAGGAAGGAGATGTCTTAAAACTTAGATAAGTAACATAAAAAAGTATTACCTTTGCGGTTCAAATAATATAGTACAATGAGTGATCAACGTTATAACCTGCGAGGCGTTTCCGCTTCAAAAGAAGATGTTCACAATGCGATAAAGAACATCGATAAGGGAATTTTTCCGAAAGCGTTCTGTAAGATCATCCCCGATATCTTAGGCGGTGATCCTGAATATTGTAATATTATGCATGCGGATGGCGCCGGTACCAAATCGTCCTTGGCGTATATGTACTGGAAAGAGACCGGAGATCTTTCGGTGTGGAAAGGTATCGCCCAAGACGCTCTTATCATGAATATCGACGACCTGCTTTGTGTAGGTGCCGTAGACAATATCTTGGTCTCTTCTACAATTGGACGTAACAAGCTGTTGGTTCCGGGCGAGGTGATATCGGCGATCATCAATGGAACAGATGAGTTGCTGGCAGAGTTACGTGAGATGGGCGTTGGTTGCTATGCGACAGGTGGCGAGACCGCAGACGTTGGCGACTTAGTTCGTACCATCATCGTAGATAGTACAGTCACTTGCCGCATGAAACGTTCGGACGTAATCGACAATAAGAATATCCAAGGAGGAGACGTGATCGTAGGTCTGGCATCTTCCGGACAAGCCACTTACGAGAAAGAATACCGCCATGATGTCTTCTCCAAGTATTTAGCGCAGAAATATCCGGAAAGCTACGATGCCGCCGTTCCCGAAGAATTGGTTTACTCCGGAGGATTGAAACTTACGGATAAGATCGAGGAATTAGGGATCGACGCCGGAAAGATGGTGCTTTCGCCGACACGTACCTACGCACCGGTAATTAAGGTATTGCTTGATAAACTACGCTCCCAGATCCATGGCATGGTACATTGTTCGGGAGGGGCTCAGACAAAAGTTATGCACTTCGTAGAGAACAAGCGTGTAACCAAGAATAACCTCTTCCCTATCCCACCGCTATTCCGCACGATTCAGGAACAGAGTGGTACGGACTGGAGCGAAATGTACAAGGTATTCAATATGGGACACCGGATGGAGATCTACATCGCTCCCGAGCATGCGGAAGAAGTAATCGGCATCTCAAAAAGCTTTGGTATTGATGCGCAAATCGTGGGCTTCGTAGAGGAAGCTGATAAAAATGAATTGATTATCGAAAGCGAGAAAGGTCGCTTCACCTATTAATAAAGATAAATGGCCGAAAATAGTTTACTTGGTAAATTAGACGGATTAGTGAGCCGTTTCGAGGAAGTCGGTACGCTTATTACCGACCCGGCGGTGATCGCCGACATGAAACGGTTCGTAAAACTGAACAAAGAGTACCGTGATTTGGAGAAAATCGTGGGAGCTCGTTCGGAATACGTGAAAGTATTGAACGGGATCGAGGAAGCGAAAGCCTTGCTTGAGTCCGAGCAAGATCCGGAAATGCGGGAAATGGCTCGTGAAGAGCTGGATACCTGCAACGAACGTATTCCCGCTTTGGAAGAAGAGATAAAATTATTGCTCGTTCCCGCTGATCCGCAAGACGACAAGAACGCAATCGTTGAGATACGAGGAGGAACGGGAGGTGACGAAGCCGCCCTTTTCGCCGGAGATCTATATCGTATGTACGTGAAGTATTGCGAACTGAAAGGATGGAAAATAAGTGTGTCTAGCTTTAGCGAAGGCTCGTCCGGCGGCTTTAAGGAAATCATCTTCACGGTATCGGGCGAGAAAGTATACGGAACGTTGAAGTATGAGTCCGGTGTACACCGTGTACAGCGTGTACCGGCTACGGAGACGCAAGGACGTGTACATACCTCCGCCGCTACAGTCGCCGTATTGCCTGAGGCGGATGAATTTGATGTTGAGATTAATGAAGGGGAGATTAAATGGGATACCTTCCGCTCCGGTGGGGCTGGTGGTCAGAACGTAAACAAGGTGGAATCAGGTGTTCGCCTGCGTTATGTCTGGAAGAACCCCATTACAGGTGTGAGTGAGGAAATCTTGATCGAATGTACGGAGACACGAGACCAGCCGAAGAACAAAGAAAGGGCGCTTACCCGTCTTCGTTCGTTTATTTATGACAAGGAACACCAGAAATACCTAGACGATATCGCCAGCAAGCGTAAGACCATGGTATCTACCGGTGACCGTTCCGCGAAGATCCGTACGTACAATTACCCGCAAGGGCGTATCACGGATCACCGTATCAATTACACGATCTATAATCTTTCAGCCTTTATGGACGGTGAAATTCAAGATTGCTTGGATCACCTGATCGTAGCGGAGAACGCTGAGCGACTGAAAGAGTCTGAATTGTAAACACATCCAATCATTTCATACTGAATAAGAAAATGAACAAACAACAGCTATTCGAGAATATTAAAAAGAAACAATCCTTCCTTTGTGTCGGATTAGATACAGATATAAAAAAGATCCCGCAACATCTATTGTCGGAAGAAGATCCTATTTTCGCATTCAATAAAGCGATCATCGACGCTACCGCCGATTATTGTGTCGCTTACAAGCCGAATCTGGCTTTTTACGAGAGCCTCGGCACAAAGGGTATGATGGCTTTTGAGAAGACTGTGGCTTACTTACGGGAGAATTATCCCGATCAATTTATCATCGCCGACGCGAAACGCGGTGATATCGGAAATACCTCCGAGATGTATGCCCGTTCTTTCTTCGATCATATCAAGGTAGATGCCGTAACGGTCGCTCCATATATGGGCGAGGATAGCGTAAAACCATTCTTGATCTACCCGGAGGCTTGGGTAATCTTATTGGCCTTGACCTCTAATAAAGGTTCACATGATTTTCAAATGACAGAAGACGCGAATGGTGAACGTCTTTTCGAGAAAGTACTAAAGAAATCGCAAGAATGGGCTAACGATGAGCAAATGATGTATGTAGTGGGCGCTACCCAAGGCAAGATGTTCCTTGATATCCGTAAACAGGCCCCGAATCATTTCTTGTTAGTCCCGGGCGTGGGCGCTCAAGGTGGAAGCTTGGCGGAAGTAGCTCAATACGGGATGAACGACCAATGCGGTCTTTTGGTAAATTCTTCCCGTGCGATTATTTACGCGGATAAGACGGAGGCTTTCGCCAACGTAGCCCGCGAGGCGGCACATGCCGTACAGAAAGAAATGGCCGGTTATCTACACGATAAGGGAATTATTCCCTGCAAAGCATAGGCTATATAAAGAATTTTCACCATTTTTGCAAACTAACTGTCTATAAACAGCGGACAGTCAACGAAGATACATATATAATTGAATAAGTAATGGAGTTTTCAGCCCAACAAATTGCCGGCTTCCTGAACGGAACGATCGAAGGAGATCCGAACGTTAAAGTCAGCAACTTCTCTAAAATAGAAGAAGGAAAGCCAGGTACATTGACCTTTTTGGCGAATCTTAAATATGCGCATCATATTTATAATACCGAGGCAAGCATTGTTTTGGTGAATAATGATTTCAAACCGGAACAACCGATAAGAGCCACACTTGTAAAAGTAGAGAACGCTTATGCGGCGCTCGCGATGTTATTAAATTTGGTAGAGCAATCGAAGAGCAAAAAGAAGGGGGTTGATTCTACCGCTTTTATCGCCGCTTCCGCGACCGTGAGCGACGATTGTTATGTCGGTAACTTCGCCTACATCGGAGAAGGCGTAAAAATGGGTAAGAACTGTATGGTATACCCGCACGCTTATATTGGTGATCACGTGACGGTAGGAGATAACTGCGTATTCTATCCGCATGCCACCGTTTACGAGAATTGTACGATCGGCAATAATTGTATCCTTCATGCCGGTAGCGTAGTCGGGGCTGACGGTTTCGGATTCGCTCCCGAAGGTGAGACTTACAAGAAAATCCCGCAATTAGGCAACGTTATTATCGAGGATGATGTAGAGATCGGAGCCAATACGACAATTGACCGTGCGGTGATGGATTCTACGATCATTCGCCGAGGCGTTAAGCTGGACAATCTCGTACAAATCGCTCATAACGTGGAGGTAGGCGAGAATACCGTGATGGCGGCGCAAGTCGGCATCGCCGGTTCCGTAAAAGTAGGAAAGCATTGTATGTTTGGCGGACAAGTTGGTTTGGCCGGACATATCCATGTGGCGGACCACGTCGTATTCGGAGCTCAGGCTGGCGTTATCAGCGACGTGAAGGAAGCGACGACATTGCTCGGGGCGCCGGCGATCAACGCTAAGAACTTCATGCGTTCCAGCGCGATCTTCAACCGTCTTCCGGATATATACCGCTCGCTGGGGCAAATGCAACGGGAAATCGAACAACTCAAGAAAGAAATTAATAAACAATAAAGACCTATGCAAAAACAGAAAACGCTTGCGGCAAGTTTCTCCTTGAAAGGAAAAGGGTTGCATACCGGATTAGATATAGAGATTACGTTTAATCCCGCACCCGAGAACCATGGATACAAGATCAAACGTGTCGATATGGAAGGCCAACCGATGATTGACGCCTTGGCCGAGAACGTGGTTAATACACAGCGAGGTACGGTGCTTAGCAAGAATGGCGTTCAAGTAAGTACGATCGAGCATGCGATGGCGGCTTTATACGCTTATGAGATCGATAACTGCTTGATCGAGGTAAACGCACCCGAGTTTCCGATCCTAGACGGAAGTTCTCGCTTCTTCTCCGAGGAAATCCAAAAGACAGGGGTCGTTGAGCAAAACGCTCCGAAGGATTATTATATCGTAAAGCACAAGATCGAGGTAAAAGATGAGGAAACCGGTTCTTCGTTGATCATCCTTCCGGATGATAAGTTCAGCGTGAACGTATTGATCTCATTCGATTCGCCCGTGCTTTCCAACCAATTCGCCACGTTAAACGATCTCAGCGAATTCCCGACAGAATTGGCGGCTTCACGTACGTTCGTATTCGTACGCGAAGTGGAGATGTTGCTCAACCACAACTTGATCAAGGGTGGCGATTTAGACAACGCGATCGTTATCTACGACCAGAAGATACCGCAAGAATCTTTGGACAAATTGGCAGATATGCTGAACATCCCTCACAAGAATGTGCAGGAATTAGGCTATATCAATAACAAGCCGCTTGTATTCGATAACGAACCGGCACGTCATAAATTGATCGACGTGATCGGAGATATCGCCTTGATCGGTAAGCCGATCCGCGGACGTGTGATCGCTACCCGTCCGGGACATAAGATCAATAACCAGTTAGCTCGTATGATCCGCAAGGATATCAAGATGAACGAGGTGCAAGCCCCGGTATACGATCCGAACCGTGAGCCGGTGATGGATATCAACCGTATCCGTGAATTATTGCCGCACCGCTATCCGTTCTTATTGGTTGACAAGATTATCGAGGTTGGCGGGAACTATATCGTAGGCGTAAAGAACATCACGACCAACGAACCGTTCTTCCAAGGGCATTTCCCTCAGGAGCCGGTCATGCCGGGAGTTCTACAGGTTGAGGCTATGGCACAAACAGGTGGTTTGCTAGTCTTGAATTCCGTAGATGAGCCAGAGCGTTATTCTACCTACTTCATGAAAATAGATGGCGTGAAATTCCGCCAAAAAGTCGTTCC
>OGGE01001611.1_pt1 | contig 13213 bp, 9 predicted proteins | sample 1571121 | NCBI WGS metagenome assembly OGGE01 (sample SAMEA2581959, study PRJEB24529) | metagenome | biome: Human gut stool | place: China | collected 2011
CCGCCCATGAGGCGAACGCGTGCGAGGGCCGCCACGAGCGCGTTGAGTCGTTCCGGATCGAGGTGGCCACTTGGTTTGGTCAACGAGCTGGATCCCACTTTCACCACGATGGTTTGCGCTTCGGCGATGGCGCGGCGCACTTGGGCTTGCGATGGCGTGTTCATGGTTCCTCCAGGCGTTCGAATGGCCGAAAAGAAAACCCGCCGACATGCCAATCGGCACATCAGCGGGCGTTTTGCTGCTTCTATTGTTCCACGTTTTCGGAATCGGTGGTTTCACCGCGTCCGAAGAGGCTGGTTTCGTCATGGCGGTCGTCGTCCACGGAAGGATCGGCCCAGTGTCCGGCCTTGCGTTCGGCCATCATGGCTTCACGCACGGCTTGGCGCGCATCCATCATTTCGTGGTACTGGCGACGGCGTTCCGCGTTGGTACGGCGCTGCGAACGGCCGTCCTGTTCCTGCAGTCGCAGGTCGACGCCTCGTGCGCCAAGCTGGGCGCCGTCGAGCATTTCCGCGCCCGCAGCAATGGTCGGATCCCAATCGAATTCCACGGCTCGCGCACCCTTGCCGATGCGTACTTCGTCGCCAGGCTTGGCTCCCTTATTGCGCAGCTCGTCTTCGACACCGAGTTTGGCGAGGCGGTCGGCCAGGTAGCCGACTGCTTCGTCGTTGTCGAAGTTGGTTTGCATGACCCAACGTTCCGGCTTGGTGCCGAGCACTTCGTACCAGACGTCGCCGTTGCCGGCTTCCTTGCGTTCCACGGTGAAGTCAAGCGCGGTGCCGCCTTCGTCGTTGCGGCGACGGCGGTTGCGCGGCTCTTCGAGCGGCTTGATGACCACGCGCGCTTCTTCTTCGGCCTGTTCGCGTTCGGCGACTTCCTTGCGCATGTCGGCGACCATGGCCGCCAACGCCCAGTTGAGTTCCTTCAAACCTTCGTGGGATGCGGTGGAGATGACATACACATTGAGACCGAGTTTTTCGAATTCCGGTTTGACGAATTCGGCCAATTCCTTGGCTTCCGGCATATCGACCTTGTTGAGGATGATGATTCGGGGGCGTTCGGGGATTGGGATTGCGCCCAACGGCAGTTCCAGCTTGTCGGCATATTCGGCAAGCTCATGTTCGAGCGCCTTGTAGTCGCTCATCGGATCACGGTCAGGTTCCAGCGTGGCACAGTCGATGACGTGGGCGATGATTTCGGTGCGTTCGATGTGGCGCAGGAATTCAAGGCCGAGGCCCTTGCCTTGGGATGCGCCCGGAATCAGGCCCGGCACGTCGGCGATGGTGTACCGCATGTCTCCGGCCATAACCACGCCGAGGTTCGGCACGAGCGTGGTGAACGGATAGTCGGCGATTTTCGGCTTGGCGGAGCTCATGGCTGCGATCAGGCTGGATTTGCCTGCGGAGGGGAAGCCCACCAAGGCCACGTCGGCGATGGATTTGAGTTCGAGAATGACGTCACGTTCCTCGCCTGGTTCGCCAAGCAACGCGAATCCCGGAGCGCGACGGGTGCGGTTGGCCAATGCGGCGTTGCCAAGACCGCCGTTGCCGCCGGCCGCCACCACGAACTTGTCTCCGGCATGGCGAAGATCGGCGAGCTGCTCGCCCGGATGCTTAGGCTTGCCTTGCGGCCCTTTGGCTTCGAAAATCACGGTGCCCACAGGAACGGGCAGGATCAGATCGGCACCTTTCGAACCGTCTTTGGTGTCTCCCAAGCCCATGGTGCCGCTTCCAGCCTCGCGGTGGGGCATGAAACGGTAATCCAACAGGCTGTTGGCGTTCTGGTCGGCCATGAAGATCACGGAACCGCCATCACCGCCGTTGCCACCGTTCGGTCCCGCCAACGGCTTGTATTTTTCCCTACGGATGCCGGCGGAACCGTTGCCGCCGTCGCCGCCCTTCACATGGACGGTCACGCGATCGACGAAATCACTCATGTATCTACCTTAATCGTTTGTTCGAAACGGTCCGATTATTGTCCGTTTGATATGTCTTATGCAACTGTATGCAACGTTACGTGACGTTTGGGACGGGCTGAAGGAAACCAATCCTCAGCAATCATCAAAATAAAGAAAAGCCGCGTCCATAACGGGCGCGGCTTTATCTTGTAAGCGTTAATTGCGCGTATTTCAGGCGGCAATCACGTCGACGACCTTGCGGTCACGACGCACGCCGAACTTCACGCTGCCGTCCTTGAGGGCGAACAGGGTGTGGTCCTTGCCCATGCCGACGTTCTCACCCGGGTGGAACTTGGTGCCACGCTGACGAACGATGATGTTGCCGGCCACGACGGCTTCGCCGCCGAACTTCTTCACACCGAGGTATTGCGCGTTTGAATCGCGACCGTTGCGCGAGCTGGACGCGCCCTTCTTATGTGCCATGTCTGTTCCTTTCGGTCCTTGACTCTAACCCTGCGCCAATCAGGCGATAGCCGTGATCTTGACAGCGGTCAGCTGCTGGCGATGGCCCTTGCGACGAGCAACGCCGGTCTTGTTCTTATACTTCATGATGCTGATCTTCGGACCCTTGGCCTCATCGTTGACAACCTCAGCCTTGACGCTGACGTTGGCGAGATCCTTGGCACCGAGGACAACCTTGGAGCCGTCCACAACGAGAGCAACCGGGAATTCCACGGTTTCGCCCTTCTTAGCCTCGAGACGGTTGACGTAGATGACGTCACCGACCTCAACCTTTTCCTGATGGCCGCCGGCCTTCACAATCGCGTACATATCCGTTCCTTTATTAACTTGGAAAGCTTACTGCCCGGCACGTTCGAGCCTCGCGGCCAGACACCAGCAATCTAATTTACACATACCCGCGTACAACCGCAAGTCTGTTTCCGGCGTGTCAGGTTGACAGACCGGAATAATCATTTATTCTTCTATGCTTCCTCGCCCAGTTCCGCATTGTTGGCGGCCACGGCAGCCGCCGCGATCTGCGCGAGTTTGGCCTTCACGTCCGGCGAGGAGCCTTTCGGCACCTGCACGTCCGTGCCGTGACCATGCTTGTTGGTCTTGACGAACGGGTCGCCGCCCTTCAGGGCGTACGGATCGTCATAATCCGCGGACACGGTCGGCTCGTCATGAAGAATGAATCCACGGCCCTTGCAGGTCGGGCATTCCTCGGAGAAAGCCTCCACCAAGCCCTGTCCGATGCGCTTTCGCGTCATCTGCACCAAGCCAAGCGAAGTGACTTCGGCCACCTGATGCTTGGTACGGTCGCGGGCCAGGCATTCCACCAGTCTGCGCAGCACCAGATCACGGTTGGCTGGCATGACCATGTCGACGAAGTCGATCATCACCATGCCGCCGATGTCACGCAGGCGCAGCTGACGTGCGATCTCTTCGGAAGCTTCGAGGTTGCAGCGGGTCACCGTCTCCTCAAGACTCTTGCCGCGGCCGATGAAACGGCCGGTATTCACGTCGATGGTGGTCATGGCTTCGGTGCGGTCGATCACGATCGAGCCGCCCGACGGCAGGTAGACCTGACGTTCCATGCCCTTGCGCAGCTGGGAGTCGATCTGCCACTTGTCGAACACGTCTTTGCCTTCATGTTCGGCCGGATCCCACTTTTCGAGCTTGTCCTTCAAGTCGGGAGCCATGGTGTCGAGGTATTCCTCGATACGGCCGTACACGCGGTCACCTTCAACGATCATCTTGGAGAAGTCGTCGTTGAAGATGTCTCGCACCACGCGGATCGCCACGTCCGGCTCGCCTTGCAGCAGCTTCGGACGCTTGCCGTGCAGGAATTCGTCTCGCTTGGAGGTGATGCGTTCCCACTGGCGCACCAGGCTTTCAAGATCCTTGGTGATCGCCTCTTCGGAGGCGCCTTCCGCTGCGGTACGAATGATCACGCCCATGTCTTTCGGCGCGACCTTCGACACGATGTTCTTCAGGCGGGAACGTTCACGCTCGCTGAGCTTGCGGCTCACGCCCGTCATGCCACCGGATGGCACGAGCACCAGGAAACGGCCCGCAAGGGTGACCTGCGAGGTCAGTCGCGCACCCTTATGTCCGATCGGATCCTTGGTGACCTGCACGAGCACCGGGTCCCCCGACTTGAACGCGAGTTCGATGCGGCGAGGCTGGCCTTCCAACCGTGCGGAATCCCAGTTCACCTCACCCGCATAGAGCACGCCGTTACGCGCCTGACCAATGTCGACGAACGCGGCTTCCATGCTCGGCAGCACGTTCTGCACGCGGCCCAGATAGATGTTGCCCACAGTGGCGACTTCCTGAATGTCGGACACGTAATGTTCGACGAGCACATTGTCTTCGATCACGGAAATCTGCGTGTGGCGTTCGCGTTCGCGCACCACCATCAGGCGGTCGACATGCTCGCGGCGAGCCAGGAAGTCCTGCTCCATGAGCTGGCTTTGACGGCTACGCTCACGGCGATTGTCACGGCGACGCTGCTTCTTGGCCTCAAGTCGGGTGGAACCTTCGACGTCGGTGATCTCGTCGATGTACTGCTGCTTGCGGGAACGACGCACGAGCGGCTCTTCCGCCTCATCCGCCTTCGCACCGCCACGACGGCGACGACGGCGACGGGTCACCGTGCCTTCATCCTCGTCATCGTCCTCACGGCGACGACGGGACTCGCCTTCATCGCTGTCCCGCTGCTGTTCGTCGGCTTCCTCACGATTGCCGCGGCTGCGACGGCGACGACGGGTGCGCGTCGGCTGCTCGTCGTCATCATCGTCATGACGATTGCGGGTTTCGTCATCAATCGGCGCATACGTAATATCGTCGAGGATCAAATCCTCTTCGATCTGTTCGACTTCAGCTGCGGCACGACGCTCCTGCGCGTTCAAACGACGGGAACGACGCGACTTGCGAGATCCGCCTTCCTCATCATTGTCCGCATCATCATTGCGATTATCCCGATTATCGCGTTCATTGCGATTGTCTTCGGAACGCTCTTCGTCGGCAACGTCGCGATTGCGGCGGCGACGGCGACGTGACGGACGATCCTCATCCTGCTCATCCTCATGGTCCTGCGTATTGCGATCATTACGCTCGCCGCGGTCATTACGGGAATCGTCGCGATCGTCGTCTGCCCTGTCTCGGGAATCCGCAACGGACGGCAAAACCGGCTCCTGGAAAAGCAGAGACATCATCGGACGCGGATTGTGGCGGACCTCATGGCCTTCCGGCAACATATCGACGGCATCCAAGGCACGCTCCACAGACGACTCCTCATCATGGGAATCATCGACGGAAGCGCGACGACGCGGCATCTCATCGTACTCATCCGCATCATCGGCGAAACGGCTGCGACGACACGACGGACGATCCTCGTCCTGCTCATCCTCAACCTGCACCGAACGACGGCGACGAGAACGCGTCGGCCGTTCGTCGGCAATCTCACGAACATCATCATCGGACTGGACCGGACGACGACGGCGACGGGTCGGACGGGTCATACCCTCGGAATCAGCGGAATCACCGGTATCATGCGCAGGTTGCGCAACCGGCAACTTCGGCTCCTCGAACAGCGGAGCCGAAGCATGCTCCTCGACCTTCAACTCCAAGGACGCACCGGCAGCTCCCACGCCACGCACCACGCGACGACCGCCACGACGGCGACGCGGGGCAGGATCGGACTGGACCGACTCGAATTTCACAACATTCACGGCATGCTCAGGCGATGCCGAAGCTTCGACCTGATCGAAGCCCTCACTGGTATTAGGCACAATGGCTCCTCGACGACACGCTGCAATCGCGCCGCCCACGCTTAGGCCTCATACGGTTCTCACACCACGCTCTCACCGTGGCCGCGCATCATGGCGCCCGTAGGAAGCAACTTCCGTCAAAAGTCCTCATCATGCGACGGCGGACACCAGCGCTCGCGGACACACATGAACTTCACGCGAGGGGATCAACGCCATCGGATGCATTGGTGATTTGCAGAACCACCGTCTATAAGTATGACACAAAAAACAACGGAACGTGACATGACGGGAAATTTTCCGGATCCTGCAACTCACCGCCTGCTTTCCCCGCCCGCAAATCCCAGGCCCCGTCTACACAAGTCGTTGCTCCGTCTGCACAAGTCGAAAGAAATCACGATTCGCGAGAAATGCAGACACAGATTACGACTCGTGCAGACAGCCGATCCGACTCGTGCAGACAGAAGACGGAAAACAACAAACAGCCGATAGCAGGCAGAAACAGGAGGCAGAAAAAGGCAGCAGACAGCTACTTCAGCCAGTCTTCAAGCAAGTTGGCCATCAGCAGCAGATCCGATTCCGGCAGCTGCTCGTCATGCTTGTGCGCCAGCAACGGACTGCCCGCACCCAGATTCACCGCGGGAATGCCCAGCATCGAGAATCGCGCCACATCCGTCCAGCCAAGCTTGGCCAGAGGCTCACGCCCCGTGCGCTCGCGCACCAATTCCACCAGCGACTGCGCGAGCGGCGACGTCAACCCCGGACGTGCGGAAGGCGACTCGTCCTTCATTTCAATGCCGAAGCCTTCGAATACGCCACCTGTGGCAACATGCTCGCCATTGCCCAATTCCGCACCGGCATCCGCGCCAATCATCAGCGCCTTCGCCTCAGCCAACGACTTGTCGGGGGCAAAACGGTAGTTGACATGCACGCGGCATTCGTCGGGGATCACATTCGTACCTTTGCCGCCCGAAATCAGCGTGGCATTCAGGCCTTCCTGATACGTCAGGCCATCCACTTCAATCGCACGATTTTCATAAGCGTTCAGCCGGTTCAGAATCTCAGCGGCCGCGTGGATGGCGTTCTTGCCCATCCACGCACGCGCCGAATGCGCCGCAATGCCGTGCGTGATCACGTCGAAACGCATCGTGCCATTGCAGCCGCCTTCAATACCGCAATCGGTTGGCTCCCCGATAATCGCAAAATCGCCGGAAATCCAATCAGGATGCGCCTCGACCACCTTGCGTAGGCCGTTCTTTTCGGCGGCAACCTCTTCGTGGTCGTAGAACACGTATGTCAGATCGTATTTCGCATCCGTCAACGCGGCCGCCAAATACAGCATCACCGCGTCGGAGCCCTTCATATCGGTGGCACCGCGCCCCCATATCACGCGCTCCCGCCCATGGCCGGCGGCAACATCCTCGCGAATCAGCGGATCGCCCGGTTCCCGCCAACGCGGCGGGAAATTGTCGATCACCGGCACCGTGTCGAGATGCCCGGCGAGGATCACGCGACGCTCACGCCCAAAATTCGTGGATGCGACCAGCGTATCGCCATGCCTGCGCACTGTCAGATGCTGCTGTTTATTCAAAAACGCTTCGACCGCGTCGGTCAACGGCCCTTCGTCGTCGCTCACGGAATAGGTTCCCATGATCTGTTCCATCAGCCCGTTCAGCTGCTCCTGCCTGGTGGCGGAAGCGGAAAATCCAATCTCAAGTTCGTTCATACCGCCCATTATCCAGCACCACCGGAACCGACATCGCCGTTCGACAACGCTTTTGAGACGGATCGGATGTTATCCATATGCATGGTGCAACACTGGATAGCGGCCAAACCAACGGCCGAGAGCGAAAGGAAGAGTGTCATGCCTGGTCTGTTAAGCGCATTGGAAGGCTTCTGCGTCATTGGCATCGTCATCGGCACCGGTTACGTGGCCGCGCGCATGCGCATAGGCGGACCTACCGCGCAGATGGTGCTCAACAGGTTCAGCTTTTTCGTATCGAGCCCGTGCCTGATGTTTGCCATCCTGTCCAAGGAGAGAATCTTCGAGATATTCCACTCCTCCATTGTTGTGGCGTTCTTCTCGGCCGTGCTGGTCGGATTGGTATTTCTGATCCTCAATAGGCTGTTCTTCCATCTGAAGGCGGCGGATGCCACCATCGGCGCGTTGAATTCGCTGTATCTGAACTCCAACAACATCGGTCTGCCGATCGCCACGTACATTCTGGGCAATCCCGCTTTGGTCGCGCCGATTCTGGTCATGCAACAGGCGGTGTTCACACCGATCGGCCTGACCGTGCTCGATGTGACCACCAAAGGCAAGGTCTCCACGAGGGAGATTCTGAAGCAGCCGCTGCATCAGCCGCTGCTTATCGGTTCGCTGCTGGGCATCGCCGTATCCGCGATTTCCGCAAAAACCGGTCATTTCGTGGTGCCGGACTGTATTTACGATCCGATCGACATGATCGGCGATTCCGCAGTGCCAATGATTTTGATGGCATTCGGCATGTCGTTGCACGGCACGAAGCCGCTGCAGGACAAGTCGAATATTCCCGCGGTGTTCACGGTGGCGGTATTGAAGAACATCGTGATGCCAATTATCGCGTTCCTGCTGTCGTATTTCGTGATGGGCTTCCGCGGCGCCACATTGTACGCGTGCGTGGTGCTCGCCGCCCTGCCGACCGGGCAGAACGTCTACAACTACGCGGCGCGGTACAACGTGGGTCTCTCGTTCGCACGCGACGGCATTCTCTTCTCGACACTGACCTCACCGATCTTCATCGCAATCATCGCGGTGCTGCTCGGCTGACCTCGCCAGTCCTCGCCGCGGTATCCACGACCGCCGCGGCGAGACCATCAATCGTCCGTACGGTAGCCGGCATGACCGAGCCCGTGCGCCGCATGATTCGCGGCACACCCTCCGAGCACCATCAGCGCATAACACAAGCCGATTCCCGCGGCCAACGTAAGCAACGAAGCCGGATTGAGCAACGACGTTGCCAGAATCGGAAACAGCAACAACACCGAGCACCCTAATGAAACGGCCATCACCGTGTTGAGCGGGGTGATCACTTCCATCATGCGTGCCTTGTCGAGCGTCGCCTCATCCGTGCCTTCCAACGCAAGCATGCGGTACTCGTCGGCCTGGTCGTAGACGTTGCTCGTCTGCATCACGCCGGAACTGACGGCGGCGAGCACCGCGGCAAAGGCGAGCGTCAGGAAACCACCCATCGCTATATCGCGCATGTACAGCATAGATGGGTCGAACGGGTCGTGGTTGCCTCCGATTCCGGTGGCGAGCAATCCGCACACCGACGTCATCCCCGCGATGAACACAGCGAGCGCCACGCCGGACACGTTGCGCCAAGCACGCTTGGGATTGTCGAGGATACGGCGCATGGCAATCATAGTGGCCGCGTCCTTCGGGTGTTTCGCACGCGATCTGGCGCGCATCGCCACCACCCAGGTACCGACGACGTTCACCATGGCGAAGCCGAGGAAGAAGACGCCGAAGATGATGGCGTAGACCACCATCTGACCCAAGTGCGCGAATGCGGAGATGCTGTTGAGCAGCAGGTAGCCTACGGCCAACACGGCAAGGAAAATCAGTGCGCGCCATGCGGACGGCATGGGTTGTCCGATACGTTGCGTCACGCCAAGCGGGGTGAAGGCCACGCGGCGTAGGGCGGCCAGCGCGGAGACCAAGGCAAGCAGCGTGACTCCGACGGTCACAGCCGCCAGGGCAGGCAGTCCCACCCACAACTGTTCGAAGGTGAAATGCTGGTTTTGGAAGTCGAGCAGCATGATCGCCGGTATCAGCGCGAAGTAGCCGGCCATGCCGACCAGCGCGCCAAGCAGAGCCTGGCCACCCGCATCGAGCGCGGTGAGTTTCGTGACCTGCGCGGTGGTGGCGCCCGCAAGTCGCAGTGCGGCGAGACGTGCGTCCCTGCGGGAGGCCGCGAGACGGGCCGCCGAGCCGGCGAGCGCCACGAACGGCACGATGAGTAGCAGACTGGCGAATGCGGCGAGCATCACATAGCCGTCGGAATAGGTGTTCATGACGGCTGTGGCCTGGTCGGCCGTCCAATGGCCGTCGCCGACCGTGGCGACGAGCTTGTCGGCGTGCGCCAGGGCTTTGGACCATGTTTCGTATGTACCGGGCGCGCACCTGTTGGAATCGATCATGCAACCGAACGTGTGGTCGGCGGAGGCCCGCCAGATGAAGCCATGCAGGCCTCCGAGCACGGTTAGGAAGACGGCGGTGGCGGATGCGAAGGCAACGATGGCCAGCGCAGAGGTGCGGCCGGATGTGCCGCGGGTGCCGGAGCGGTGGAACAATCGCCATAATCGGAACATGTTCATCGTGCGCCTCCGGCGGTAGGTTGGGATTGCTGCGGCGAGCTCAACCTGCCGTCACGCATGGTAACGGTGGCATCGCAAAATGCGGCCACGTTCGAATCGTGCGTCACCACGACCACGGCCGCGCCGGTCTGTCGTGCGGTCCGCATGAGAATGCTCATGATTTCGTGGCCGGTGGTCTGGTCGAGCGCGCCGGTCGGTTCATCGGCGAAGATGACTGCCGGCTGCGCGGCGAGCGCACGTGCGATGGCGATGCGCTGCATCTGGCCGCCGCTCATTTCGCCGGGACGTTGTTGCGCGAGCTGGCGCAATCCCAATCGTTCCAGCCATAGCATGGCCATGTCGGTGGCCTGCTGGTAGCTTGCGCCGCCCAGCATCATCGGCAACGCGATGTTTTCGATGGCCGGCAGTTCCGGCAGCAGTTGTCCGGATTGGAAGACGAAGCCGAAGGCGCTGCGGCGCAGTTTGGTGCGGTCAGCGTCGCTCAACCGCGCTAGGTTGGCACCGCGAAACATCACATTGCCGGCTGTCGGGGTGATGATGCCGGCGAGTGCGTGCAGTAACGTCGATTTGCCGGAACCGGACGGTCCCATGACCGCGATGCTTTCGCCTGCCTGGATGCCGAAATCCACGTGATTGAGCGCCAGCATGTGTGTGGCGTTTGGTGTCGCCTGTTGGGTCGAATAATCCATGACCAGATCGGTCGCCTGAAGTATGTGTTCCATGTTTCCTACGGTACGGAAACGGATTGGTCCCGGCCATCAGACGGCGGGATGAACTTACAGGTTTCCTTCCGGCATGCATCATCCGCAAGGATTAGCGTAATCGCGGACTGCGGATGAGATGCCGTATGTCAGACGAGGTGCCAGGACAGGCGGTGCAAGTCGCTGGGCCCGAATTCAGCGATGGCGTCACGGTGTGCGGCCGAACCGTAACCCTTGTTGTGGGCCCATTCATATGGTTCATATTGGGGTTGCGCTCCCAGTTCGACCATGAGCCGATCCCGGGTGACTTTGGCGATGACCGCGGCAGCGGCCACGGCGGCGCAATACCGATCGCCTTTCACTTTGGTGGTAACGTTCGCCGGCACCGGCACTTCGGGCGCGTCGAAGGTGTTCAGCGTCTTGGTGATGTAATCGTTCGGTCCGTCGAGGATCGCGCCGACCTTCACCGGTTTGCCGGAGAGCATGCCGTTGCCGTCAATGCCGAGCTTCGCCTCCGCCTGTGCCAACGCACGTAACGCGGCTACGCCGAGTGCATGGGAAATGCCCCACTCGTCAATCTCCTTGTTGCTGGCGGCGCCAACCGCCCAAGATGCGCACCAGGATTTGAGTTCGTCGAAGATGGCTTCGCGCTTGTGTTCGGTCAGCATTTTGGAGTCGGCCACGCCTTTCGGCACTTCCAGATGCGAAGATTCTTGCGAGCCTCCTTGCGAAGCTCCAGCCGGCCCGTCTAAGTCACGCGCCCAAATCGCAGCCGCACCAACCATTACCGGCCCTGCGAGAGATCCACGCCCCACTTCGTCAAAGCCGACGATCACATCGTAGCCTTGTTCGGCAATAGCACGTTCCAAATCCAATGTGGGAATTACGGAAACCGCCATCAGGCCGCCGAGCCTCCTTCCGGAACGTCGGCAAACACTTCATGGTGCGCATCGAGCCCGCCGATGCGGTTCAACGGCCAATATTTCGCGAGTCCGACACCCACTACGTCGGGAATAGGCACAAGTCCATGTGAGGAATCACCCTGATGATAGCGTGAATCGGCGGAATTGGCGCGATTGTCGCCCATAACGAACACGTGTCCTTCGGTCACGGTCACGTTGAACGCGAATGAGCTGGGATCCACGTCGGGGCGAATGTATGCGCTTTCGTCAATCGCCACACCATTGATGGTGATCGGCTTACCTGGCCCTTCGCATGCCACGGTGTCTCCTGGCAATCCGATGAGCCGTTTGATGAGGTAGTCACCGCCGAGTTTGCTGCTGTCTTCCTGCCGCAGCCAGTGGTCGGGATCCTTGAACACCACCACGTCGCCGCGTTTCAGATCGAAGACTTTCGGGGTGAGTTTCGAGGTGATCACGCGGTCACCTGGTTCGATGGTGTTCATCATGGATCCGGAGGGAATCACGTAGAATCCGAGCAGGAAAATGCGTATCAGCAGCACGATAATAATAGGAATTCCGCACCAGACCAAGGTGTCGCGCAAGCCAAAGCTGTCGCCGCTATTGTTTTCTTCTTTGGCATGCCTCATACATGATTCCTTTATCGTCCGGTTTGCACACTGACCCCTATCATAGCGGTCTAGAATAGAAAAAGGCCCTCCTGCCGTGAGGCTGAGGGCCAATTTCACGCTTTATTTGCGTTTGAAACTCACTTCTCGGAGTTGTCGCGGCGCTCAACGATACGAGCGGCCTTACCGCGCAGGTTGCGCAGGTAGTACAGCTTGGCGCGACGCACACGGCCCTTGCGGACCACCTTGATGGAGTCGATGACCGGGGAGTGCAGCGGGAAGCGACGCTCCACACCGGTGCCGAAGCTGATCTTACGAACAACGAAGGTCTCACGGACGCCGCCGCCCTGACGAGCGATCACAACGCCGGTGAAGGCCTGGATACGGGAGTTGTTGCCTTCCTGGATCTTCACGTTGACTTCAACGGTGTCACCCGGACGGAATGCCGGGATTTCCTCGGCCGGCTTCATGTGCTTGGCGTCAAATGCCTCAATAGCGTTAACCATTGTGTTTCCTCGAGTCGCCGCCGCATATCAGCGCACAGGTAAGGGCTTCACGATTTTTCAATTTCGTTCTGCCTCGTATGTTCTCCGCAGGTCTGCCTGCGAAGGATTGCCAATCCGCCGAAAATCACGGTAACTTGCGTTTGTGCAACATTCCGTTCAATCTTGCGATTGTTCTCGGCTGGACCCGAAGGGAATCAGGATTATGCGGCGTCCTGAATCCCGGCACAGCAATATTCAAAAATACCTCACCCGCCAGACCTTTTGAAGATGGCCAGGGGTAGCAAAAAGGGCTCTGCATCCCGTGCAGAGCCCTTTCGAAGGCTATTTAATCCTTAGAGAAATCAGAACTTGCGATTTGCGCGGTAGAACTGGATCAGGGACTGAGTGGAAGCGTCCTGAGCGGCCAGTGCTTCGTCATCCTGGGAGATGGCCGGGGGGATCTGCTT
>OGGE01001653.1_pt1 | contig 12982 bp, 8 predicted proteins | sample 1571121 | NCBI WGS metagenome assembly OGGE01 (sample SAMEA2581959, study PRJEB24529) | metagenome | biome: Human gut stool | place: China | collected 2011
TTTCACAGGGGTAGGATGGAGGTGTTGCGCAAGCGTGCGGCGGCTCTTTATCAGGAGGACCGTAGCAAGACGCTTCGCAAGAGTCATGAGAATCCTTATATTCAGGCTCTTTATGCCAACTATCTGGGAGAACCGTGCGGACCGCGTGCCCATGAACTGTTGCACACACACTATTTCGACCGTAAGGAAGCCATTAATATGTTTACGCAAGAAAATCAGGAGGGATAAACGATGGATAAGATGAAAATACATTTGATTCAGATAAAGATCAATGAATTATTGGCTGTCTGTGATGAACATAACAATGATCCGGGAGAGCTGATCAACATATTGCATGCCGCTCAGGGCATATTCGGTTATCTACCTCGCGAAGTGCAGGAGATCATTGCCAGCCGATTACATATCCCGGTTTCCAGGGTATACGGCGTTGTTACGTTCTATTCGTTCTTTACCATGACTCCGAAGGGAAAATATCCTATTTCCGTCTGTCTGGGAACGGCCTGTTATGTACGTGGAGCCGAGAAAGTCCTGGATGAGTTCCAACGCCAGTTGGAGATCAAAGTTGGAGAGACTACTCCTGACGGCCTGTTCTCATTGGATTGTTTACGTTGTGTGGGTGCTTGCGGGCTGGCCCCGGTCGTTACGATTGCCGGAAAAGTCTATGGACGTCTGACTCCGGAGAAAGTGCGAGATATCCTTTCCGAATACTACCTGTTGGAACAGGTATAAGTTATTCGTCTTTTGTGCCAATGCGGTAACACAACCGTGCCATCGCATTGGCACAATTGTGTCATGACGATGGCACGGACGCACAATGGCGATCTGCTATTCTTTAGTTTCTATATAGACGACATGTGTTTGCAGATATTCTTCAAGGCCGTGCTTTCCATCTGCACCGCCAATTCCGGACTTACGCCATCCTGCATGGAAGCCTTGCATGGCTTCAAAGTTCTCACGATTGATATATGTTTCGCCAAACTTCAGCGAGCGCATGATCTTGAATGCATGGTCCAGATTCTGCGTATAAACGGAAGAAGTCAATCCGTACTCACAATCATTTGCCCATGCAATCGCATCATTGATATCCGTATATTCGACAACGGGCAGGATAGGGCCGAAGGTTTCTTCCCGTACGATATCCATTTCTTGTGTGGCACAATCCAACACTGTCGGTTCGAAGAAATATCCTTTTGTTCCGATCCGATGACCACCACACAAAAGTTTAGCTCCCTGCTGAACAGCCTTTTCAACTTTTTGCTCCATGGCAGCCAGGGCATTTGCTTCGATCAGTGGTCCCATATCCAAATCTGCGACCTCGTTCGGATTGCCGACTTTTACTTGCTTCATGCCGGTCACAAGTTTTTCGATAAAAGCATCTTTGATCTTTTTATCGACATAAACTCGCTCTGCACAGTTACAAACCTGTCCTGTATTGATAACACGTGAAGCAATAATCGACTTTACCGCCAAATCTATATCTGCGTCTTCCATCACAATTGCAGGAGCTTTTCCTCCTAACTCCAAAGATACTTTTGTTATATTAGGAGCTGCTGCTGCCATTGTCTGTTGTCCGGCACTCACACTTCCGGTAAGGCTGACCATGCCAACTTTCGGATTTGCAGCCAATTCATGGCCAATCACCGAGCCTCGCCCGTTCACTAAGTTGAAAACTCCGGCCGGCAAACCGACTTCTTCTACAATTTGCGCAAAAACGTATGCATTTTCAGGTGTAAGCTGACTCGGTTTTACTACAATCGTATTACCGGTAATCAAAGCCGGAGCTGCTTTACGGGCAACCAGGAAGAAGGGAAAGTTCCAGGGGAGAATACCGGTTGTTACACCAATTGCTTTCTTGAACAGGAATATACTTTCATGTGGACGGTCACTGGGGATGATTTCTCCCTCATACCGGCGGGCCCATCCAGCCATATAGTCGATATAATCTGCTGTAAAAAGAACTTCTACATTAGCCAAACCTTGAGTTTTTCCACCTTCACGAACAATTATATCAGTCAGTTCCTTTTCTCTTTTACGAATACCCGCCGCAATTTTAGTCAGATAAGCGGCTCTTTCTATAGAAGGTGTTCTTTCCCATTGATCCTGAGCTTTTTCTGCCGCATCAATTGCTTTTTTAGCATCTTCGACCGTTCCATCCGGCATTAATGAGATAACTTCTTCAGTAGAAGGATTTAATACTTTAATCCATTTTCCAGATTCATTTTCTATGAATCTGCCATCAATAAACATTTTCAATTCCTTCATGGTAATATCTTTTTAGGTTTAATTTTGATTTTAAAAGTACAAGAAAGAAAAGAGGATCATGTTTTAAAAATGATATTAGTTATTTCATAAATGATATATTTCTGTAATACAGGATTATATAGTTTATGATGTACATATCTAAGCTAACCGGAAGAGAATTTTTTTTCATTATTTCTGAACCAAACTGATTTGTGTGCTGTTATATGATAAAATGAATCAGGAATTACATCCAAAGAAATTCCTAAGATGATAAAAGTTAGTAGTATTTGTTTTTTCATATAAGTAGAGTTTGTTATTTGTTTGGTCCGTATGTAACTGTGAAGTTGGATACGGGCTTTTTTTGTGTTCTTCATATAACCTGCTATGGCTGAGACGGTTACTTTATATAATTACGATTATGTTTAATAGAATTATTGAAGTTCCTTATTGGGGCTCCTACATATACAATATAAAGTCAGTTTCACTTTTCAAGGGAAAAAGAATTTTAAAATAAAAAAGGAGCTCTCAGATTCAGAGAACTCCTTTTATAAATAGTCTTATCCGATCTATTATTTATTCATTTCAGCTTCGATAGCTTCCAATTCCGGACCCATGTTCAGATTGTAATAGATACCTCTCAAAGCGATCATGTTGTCCATCTTTTCAGGTTCTGCTTCGTGAGCTTTTTTATAATAAGGAAGAGCCTTTTTGAACAAATCTTTTGCCATACCTAATTCTTCCTGATATTTCTTACTATCATTAATCATATTGGCTTCACTTAATTTGTTCACACCCTGATTGTAATAGACACGGCCAATGTTAGAAAGAGCAATTGTCATATTCGGATCTTTTTCCAAAGCAAGCAAATAGTATTTTTCTGCCTCGGCAGGATTTTTCACACCATTTTCGTACACGTGTCCCATTACATTATAGAGAGTAGCATCATCTGGAGTCTTTTGTATTGCTACGTTCAACAACTCCAAGGCTTTTTCATTTCTATTGGAATAAATATAAGTATTAATCAAGTTATTCAAAAAGAAAATTGAATCCGGGAAAACCTGCATACCTTCTTCAAATGTCTTTTCCAGCATAACAGAATCCTGAGCAGTTCTTGCTTCTCCGTATTCGTAGCAAAGATATTGATAAACATCATATTGACGATAAGGAGTATTCTTGGCACGTTCCAAAGCGGAAATAGCCAATCTGGAATCTTTAGCTAAAGAAGCAGCTGCAGCTGCATAGAACTGAACAGTCATGAATGTAGAGTCTTTTTCCGCAGTCTGAGTCCCTTCAAACATTGGCAGTTCGGATATTTCCACATACTGGTTGAAGAAATCGTATGCTTTCTTATACTCTTGTTTATCGAAATAATATGCACCACCATTGAACAGATATACATGGTTTGCACTCAAGATACTTTTAATATCTTTTGTGTATTTAGGTTTTACTTTACCTTTCTCGTTCGGCAGCTGATCCAGTTCGTAGGCTTTCTGGAAATAAGGTAAAATACCATACAAAGCTTCGTACATAACCGGTTCGTTTGGTTGCTGTCCCAAGATTTGTTTAGCTCTTTCAGCGTTGAACTGCTGGTCTTCAATAAAACCTGCTACATACCAAGTTTTAGCGTCGTCTTTAGTTTCCGGATTTTCCAACGCACCTTTGATCAAGGTTCTGGCTTCTCCGAAGTCTGCGTTACTGCCTTTAGCAATACTCTGTGCCTCGCTCACAACTTTTTTCTGTGCGAAAGAGGCAGATGCTGCAACACATAGTGCAACTGTCAATAATACTCGTTTCATTTGTGATAGTGATTTGAGATTAATATTTCTATTTGTTTAAATTATTCCTCAGTTGTTTCTTCCGTATCGTCCGCATTTTCATTGCTTTCGATATCGTTAGAGACATCTTCGAAATCGGTATTCTCCGTTGGATGTTCATGGTTCGCACCATCTTCTAAAGCTTCACGCTGTGCTTTTTCTTCAGCGATCTCTTCTTCGGTCTGTGACAGAACTTTACATACAGAGGCGATTTCGTCATTACGTTTTCCTAAATTGATCAGGCGTACCCCTTGTGTCGCACGTCCGATGACATTCAGGTCGGATACCTTCATACGGATTGTGATACCGGATTTATTAATGATCATAATATCGTTTTCCTCCGTAACATTCTTGATTGCAACCAGTTTACCGGTCTTCTCCGTAATATTGATGGTTTTGACACCTTTACCTCCACGGTTCGTAATACGATAATCTTCGATATTCGAGCGTTTTCCGTAGCCTTGTTCGGACACGACCAGTACAGTTTCCTTTTCTTTATCCTTGATGCAAACCATTCCTACCACTTCGTCGTTAGGATCGTCATCGAGTGTCATACCTCTCACACCGGATGCTGTACGGCCCATAACACGTACTGCATTTTCATGGAAACGGATGGCACGCCCGTTGCGGTTTGCAATCAAAACTTCATTATTGCCATTTGTCATACAAACTTCGATCAGACCGTCGTCTTCACGTAATGTGATGGCATTTACACCATTCTGACGAGGACGGGAATATGCTTCCAGCAACGTCTTCTTGATCACACCTTTTTTTGTACAGAACAACAGGTAATGAGAATTGATAAACTCGGTATCTGTCGTCAGTTTCTTTACACGGATGAAAGCGTTGACCTTATCATCCGGTTCGATGTTCAACAAATTCTGGATCGCTCTACCCTTCGAGTTCTTCGCTCCCTCCGGAATTTCGAATACTTTCAGCCAATAACATTTTCCTTTTGCCGTAAAGATCAGCAAGGTGGCATGCATGGAAGCCGGATAGATGTATTCCACAAAATCTTCATCACGCGTTTCAGAACCTTTAGCCCCTACTCCGCCACGTCCCTGAGCACGGAATTCACTTAACGGCGTACGTTTGATATATCCCATGTGGGAGATGGTGATGATCATCTCATCATCTGCATAGAAGTCTTCAGGATTAAGCTCTTCAGAAGCATAAACGATGTCCGTTTTACGTTCGTCTCCGTACTTGTCCTTGATTTCCTTCAATTCGTCTTTGATGACTTTCATACAAAGATCGTCATTTTCCAGAATTTCCTTCAAATATGCGATTAATTTTTCGATTTCTTCATATTCTGCACGAAGTTTATCCTGTTCCAGACCTGTCAATTGACGGAGTCTCATTTCTACGATGGCACGAGATTGTATTTCTGACAAGGAGAAGCGTTCCATCAAGCGTTCGATAGCTTCCGCCGGACTCTTTGATGACTTGATGATGGCAATGACTTCGTCGATATTGTCGGAAGCAATAATCAGGCCTTCCAAGATATGGGCACGTTCTTCCGCTTTGCGCAATTCGTATTTGGTACGGCGGATCACGACTTCATGGCGGTGATCGACGAATGCCTTGATCAGGTCTTTCAGATTGAGCTGGCGCGGACGCCCGTTCACCAGTGCAATATTGTTAACACTGAAAGAAGACTGCAAAGCTGTCAACTTGTACAATTTATTCAGCACCACGCTCGAATTGGCATCTCTCTTGACATCCACAACGATACGCATACCGCTACGGTCCGACTCGTCGTTGACATTGGAAATGCCCTCGATACGTTTTTCATTTACCAGATCAGCGATATATTTGATCAATTCCGCCTTATTAACAAGGTAAGGAATTTCGGTAATAATGATCTTCTCATGATTGCCTTCCGTTTCGATTTCAGCTTTACCCCGCAGGATGATACGCCCTCTACCTGTTTCGAAAGCATCTTTTACACCAGCATATCCATAGATAGTTGCGCCAGTCGGGAAATCCGGAGCTTTGATATATTGCATCAGATCTGCCACTTCCATTTCTCCGCGGGCATCGATGAAGGCCATACAGCCATCCAACACCTCGCTAAGGTTATGTGTCGGCATGTTTGTCGCCATACCGACGGCAATACCAGAAGCGCCATTTACCAACAAATTCGGAATACGAGTCGGCAATACGGTCGGTTCTTTCAGCGTATCGTCAAAGTTCAACTGGAAATCAACCGTATCTTTGTCAATATCGCGCAGCATTTCTTCGGCAAGCTTGCTTAATCTTGCTTCCGTATAACGCATGGCGGCAGGACTGTCACCGTCCACCGAACCGAAGTTCCCCTGTCCATCCACCAGCGTATAACGCATAGACCATGTCTGCGCCATACGAACCATTGCGAAATAAACGGACGAGTCGCCGTGTGGATGATATTTACCTAAAACTTCACCAACAATTCTCGCAGATTTTTTATAAGGTTTGTCGGAGGTGTTACCCAATTCATTCATTCCAAACAAAATACGACGATGAACCGGTTTAAAACCATCCCTAACATCCGGAAGAGCACGTGAAACGATGACAGACATTGAATAGTCAATGTATGCCGATTTCATTTCCTCCTCGATGTTAATCTTAATAATTCTGTCTTGATCAACCATTTAGTTTTATATTAATTACACTCAATATCTCACCTTTTAAAAAGTGCACTAAGGTAAGGCTTTTCCGTTTATCACGAAAACTTTTGACTCGAAATTTTAGAATTAACTTGTCTGGAGGCATCCGGTTCCGAACTATCAAAATGAAACTGCTACCCCATGAAAATGGGATTAGTAGTGCATGTATTTGGAATTACACTTGCGGGTAATATTTTTTAACGTTTCTATATGACAGGATAAGACTGTTTTTTGTAATAATATGACAAATCCGTCTTTGATACTTTATTTTCTTTTAAGGAATAATGGCATGGATTTTGTTAGATATATAACGAGAGTTTATTACATTTGCATTATCATAGTACATTATTATAATATGAAAAATAATTATTCAAAGAGATTAATGGACGTTATTGAATATAGCCGCGAAGAAGCTGCAAGGCTTCAGAACAGTTATATCGGACCGGAACACTTAATGCTTGGAATTATCCGCGACGGCGAAGGGAAAGCCGTGCAAACCCTGCGCGAACTAAATGTTGACGAATGGGATATTAAAAGAAAGATCGAACAAGAAATCAAGAATACAATTGATGCCGAAGATGCTGTCCAGCATGATATCGCGATCAGTAAAACAACCGAGCGTGTCCTGCGTATGAGTATGCTTGAATCCCGCTTGTTTAAAAAAGACGAAACGGGGACGGAACATCTGCTTTTGGCTATTCTGAAAGAAGAGTTTAATGTTGCGGCAAAAGTGCTGAACGAAGCGGGCGTAACGTATCGCAGTATATATAATTATCTGATAAGCGGTACAAGCTTGAAGCGTATGGATGATTTTGTCGGAGAAGAAGATGCCGGACATTTCGAAGGAATCAGCGATGGCTATACCGACGACGATGAAGATGAAGACGAAGATTTTTCTTCCCGCCGGGAGTCTCCCCGCTCCTCTTCCGGAGCCGGCTCCGCACAGCCCAAATCACCGAACGACACGCCTGTGTTGGACAACTTCGGTACGGATATGACGCGCGCGGCCGCTGAAAACCGTCTCGACCCGATTGTCGGACGTGAGAAGGAGATCGAACGCTTGGCTCAGATATTGAGCCGCCGCAAGAAGAACAATCCTGTCCTGATCGGTGAACCGGGTGTCGGCAAATCGGCGATTGTGGAAGGTCTGGCTCTGCGTATCATCCAGCGCAAAGTTTCCCGCGTTTTGTTCGACAAACGTGTGATCAGCCTGGATATGGCATCCATCGTGGCAGGTACCAAATATCGCGGGCAGTTTGAAGAGCGCATTAAAGCAATTCTGAACGAACTGTCGAAGAACCCGAACATCATCCTGTTTATCGATGAAATCCATACGATCGTCGGTGCAGGTTCAGCTTCCGGTTCAATGGATGCCGCCAATATGCTGAAGCCGGCCCTGGCCCGTGGAGAAATACAATGTATCGGTGCTACGACACTCGATGAACATCGTAAGAATATCGAGAAAGACGGAGCTTTGGAACGTCGTTTCCAGAAAGTGATCGTCGATCCGACAACAGCGGAAGAGACTTTGCAGATCCTGCAAAATATCAAGGCCCGCTACGAAGAACACCACAATGTGATCTATACGCCCGAAGCCCTGCAAGCTTGTGTGAAGTTGACAGAACGTTATATCAGCGACCGCAACTTCCCGGACAAAGCAATCGACGCATTGGATGAAGCCGGTTCCCGCGTACATATATCTAACATAACGGTTCCGAAGAGTATCGAAGAATTGGAAGCCAAGATCGAGGCGACCAAAACAGAGAAGCTCGCTGCCGTTAAGTCACAAAACTTCGAGCTGGCCGCCAGCTTCCGCGACAAGGAACGTCAGTACCTCTTGCAATTGGAAGCTGCAAAAGCCAAATGGGAACAGGAATTGCAGGAACATCGCGAAACGGTGGATGAAGATAAGGTGGCAGAAGTGGTAGCCATGATGTCAGGTGTACCTGTTCAGCGTATCGCAAAAGCAGAAAACCTGAAACTGCTTGAAATGGCGGAGAACCTGAAAAAGAAAGTGGTCGGCCAGGATGATGCCGTACAGAAGATCGTAAAAGCAATCCAGCGTAACCGCGTTGGATTGAAGGACCCGAACAAGCCGATCGGCACATTCATGTTCTTAGGGCCGACAGGTGTCGGTAAGACTCACTTGGCCAAAAAGTTGGCGGAATATCTGTTTGACTCGGCCGATGCTTTGGTCCGTATCGATATGAGCGAGTACCTCGAAAAGTTTGCGGTGTCTCGTCTGATCGGTGCACCTCCGGGATATGTTGGTTATGAAGAGGGTGGCCAGTTGACCGAGAAGGTTCGTCGTAAACCCTACTCTGTCGTCCTGTTGGATGAGATCGAGAAAGCGCATCCGGACGTGTTCAACCTGCTGCTGCAAGTTTTGGACGAAGGTCGTCTGACTGACAGCCTTGGCAGACGGATCGACTTTAAGAATACGATTCTGATCATGACGTCTAATATCGGTACGCGCCAGTTGAAAGACTTCGGTCGTGGTGTCGGTTTCAGTTCACAGGCTGCCGGCGAACCGGATAAGGATTTCTCCCGCAGCGTTATCCAGAAAGCACTGAATAAGGCATTCGCTCCGGAATTCTTGAACCGTGTCGACGATATCATCATGTTCGACCAACTGGATAAGGAAGCGATCCATAAGATCATTGACATCGAACTGCAAGGTCTTTACAAACGTGTGGCCAGTCTGGGTTATTCCCTGGAACTGACAGATGCCGCCAAAGATTTTGTTGCAACCAAAGGTTATGACATCCAGTTCGGTGCACGTCCGCTGAAACGTGCCATCCAGAAATATCTGGAAGACGAAATGGCAGAAATGATTATCCGTGCCTCTGTCGGAGAAGGAGATACGATCGTTGTCGACTTCGATAAGGACAAACAGGAGATTGTTACGAATGTAAAGAAAAGCGAGCCGGCTGCCGAGTCTTGATTTTCAAAAATATGATAGGAGTGCCGTTGTGGTTTTATATCGCAACGGCATTTTTTTATGCGATTTGCCATAAATCGAGAGTTTTTCCGTAAGTTTGCCTAAACTTTTTATGCTATGACATTCTTCAGATGCCTTTGCTTGCTACTTATTTTATGCTGTTGCAATAGTAAACCCAAAACAGACGGGGGAACGATACGTGTATCGGTTCTGCGTGGTCCCTCCGCCATTGCCTTTGCACACTGGATGGAAGAAACACCCGTCGTCGATGATAAGCCGTTATCCGTTCGGATAATCGATTCTCCCGACTTGATGCAGGCTGCCCTGATAAAAGGTGAAGCGGATATAGCCGTTTTGCCGATGATCAGCGCTGCCAACCTGTATAATAAAGGCATTCGGTATCATCTGGCAGGTTGTCCGATATGGGGTACTCTCTATTTGGTGGGTAGAAGCGATAAGGGTATATCCGGAGAGAATAAGCCGGTTTTACATATTTTCGGAGCCGGAACGACACCTGATATTCTTACCCGTCATTACCTCAGGCAACATAACACTGGTTATACGTTGAATTATTCATTTACTACCGCACAGGAGATCATGCAGGGGCTGTTGGCCGGAAAAGTCGACCATGCCGTTTTAGGAGAGCCGTTCTTGAGCATTGCGTTGCGGAAAGACAGCACACTGCAAATACTGGCAGACCTGAACAGGCCTGATTCAGTCTCTTCTGGATTTGCCCAGACTGCCATACTCTATGCACCCGCCTTAAAAAAGAGTCAAAAAGCGATAGACAGTCTTTTACATCTTTCATGTCGCTTTGCCGTGGAACAACCGGAACAGGCTATTCGTATATTGGAAAAAGAAAAGATTTTTGCATCCGGCATGTTGACGCCCGAAAGTATCGAACGCTGTAAAATCGACTACAGAACAGCATCCGAAGCCCAAGAAAATATACTTCGCTTCCTGCAACTGATCGGGCAATATGAACCTAAAGCATTGGGAGGAAAGATGCCCGACGAGAAATTCTATAAATGATCCGGAAAATGAAGAAAAGCATCCTTATCATCCTGTCGATAACAATCCTCTTGCTGGCCTGGCAACTGTTGGCTATGCTGGTCCGTTTGCCGGATTTGGTACCGTCCGTACCTCGCCTGCTGAGCACTCTCGCCGCACTTTTCGCATCCGGTTCATTCTATCAATCGGTTATGGCGACAGTGTTGCGCGGAACCATCGGGATGTCTATCTCGTTAATGGCGGCCGTAGGAGTCTCTTTCCTGTTCTACAAATGCGAGTGGATGTATGAACTTTTCCGTCCGTTACTGGCAATCATGCGGGCCATTCCGGTCATCTCATTTATACTTCTGGCTTTGATTTTCCTGAATGCGGAAAGTATTCCTCTGATCATCGCTTTCTTGACTATGTTCCCTCTCCTTACGGAAAACTTGACGAAAGGAATACGGAGCCGGCGGAAAGAGCTTTCGATAATGGCTCGCCAATTCAAGATCGGACGTTGGAACAGACTGACACAAGTGACCTACCCACAGTTGAAGCCATTCCTATACAGCGGTCTTGCATCTGCTTTGGGCTTTGGTTGGCGTGCTATCATTATGGGAGAGGTACTGGCGCAATGTTCGCCCGGTATTGGCGGGGAAATGAAACAGGCACAAGTTTTTATTGCCGTTCCCGAATTGATCGCATGGACAGTCATAGCCATCCTGATCAGCTACCTTTTTGATAGAGGGATCAGCTGGTTGGCGAAGCGACGATTCTCCATACATTATAACAAACATTGTAGCAAACTGCCTGTGCCAAAAGGGAATTGCGATATACGGGTTCGTGATATTTCATACCGGTATGGTTCGGATAAGGTCCTATCCCACTTCAGCTACACTTTCGAAAAAGGATTCATATATGGCATAACAGCTCCGTCGGGAACCGGCAAAACGACTTTGTTGAACTTGATAGGAAAGATTTTAAAGCCTGTACAAGGAGAAATAGAAACAGACTGTACAACCGGAGTAGCTTATGTATTCCAGGAACCGGAATTACTTAGCCAACTGACGATTGCTGAAAATATCGCTCTTCCCCTGGCCGCCTGCCAGACAAAAGAGATGGCTCTCGAACAGGCAGTCTCAATGTTACAAAAGATGGAGTTGGAAGATTTTGCGAACCGTTTCCCGAATGAACTGAGTTTCGGACAGCAGCAACGGGTTGCAATCGCACGTGCCTTGACTTATCCTTCCCCACTCCTGCTTATGGACGAACCTTTTAAAGGGTTGGACGAGGCTTTAAGCCGCCGTATTATCGAACGTATCCGTGAACGGCAGGGAGAAAGCGGACAGACGATTCTCTTCACTTCCCATAATCCCGAAGACCTGCGTTTGCTTGCAGATAAGACAGTTCGTTTGGATCAAACCGGTCGTTAAGAGACTTTTATCAGTGAGCAAGGAATGGTAAACCAGAAAGTAGAGCCCTTGCCTTCCTCCGATTCCACTCCTATCTCCCCTTTCAAGATAGAAATAATCGTCTTGCAAATAGAAAGTCCGAGACCTGTTCCCTGTTTGAACATATCCAGTTTGACAAAGCGATCGAAGACAGTCGATAGGTGCTTCTTTGCAATGCCGCTTCCCGTATCCGTTACATAAACATAAATCCCCGTTTCCGTAAGTCTATATCCAAAACGGATGGAGCCGGAAGAAGTGAACTTAACAGCGTTAGACAGGAAATTGGTCAAGACCTGTGTCAGGCGTGTTTTTTCTGATTCAATATAATAATCGTTGCCATCTGTCTCAAAAATGATTCTGACACCTGGTTCAGCCCTGAAAGAAAAGGCCCTTTCCTGAGGTTGGAAGATTTCATTCAGACGGAAAGAAGTGTAGATAAATTCCAGTTTGCCCGATTCGATTTTGGAAATATCCAGAATATCTCCAATCAATTGCAACAGAAATTCGTTGCTTGATTGGATAATCCGTAGGTATTCCTGCTTTTCTTCCTCTGTAAAATCTCCCAGAGCTTCCAGTCCGCTCAGCTCTGTATCGACCTGCTCGTCTAATGTATCCTCAATCTCTGCCTTTGCATCCTTTTCTGAAATACCGCGGGCTTTCGCATACTCGTCATATTTCTGCTTATAATTAGCATCCATTACGCCTCTTACATAAGCTTCTGCATCAAACTTCGTTGCTCCACCGCATGCGGTTGCACTTATTACAAAAATGAAGGTCAGCATAAGTGCAAGAACTTTTTTCATTTTTCATCTGTTCATAAACTTTTTCTCCTTTTTTATTTGAACCCTCTGCGGAGGTTCCCACTCTCCACATAGATCCATCAGTTACGTGAGAAGT
>OGGE01001656.1_pt1 | contig 12963 bp, 8 predicted proteins | sample 1571121 | NCBI WGS metagenome assembly OGGE01 (sample SAMEA2581959, study PRJEB24529) | metagenome | biome: Human gut stool | place: China | collected 2011
TATTCCTTAAATTAAAAGCGGAGGAAGCCTCTGCCTCCTCCGCCGTACATCCTATTTTACATCATGAACTGAGAATACACGAAGCCGCACAGGGCGATGCCCGCACACACGATGGCGGTGATAGGCGGCACCCAGCGGATGAGCGTCTCAGCGATGCTGTCGCGGGGGTCTTCCTCTTCGCAGTCGTCCTCCTCGTCCAGCGGCTTTGCCTGCAGGCGGGACGGCGCGGCGGCGGGAGTCGAGGGTACCACACGGGTGCCGTACTTCTCCATCTCTTCGTCCGGCGCAAAGGACTTGGCCGGGCGCACCGGCTCCGGCTGGCGGGGCAGGACGCGGGTCGCCTCCTGCTCCGGGGCGCGGGACACCACGCGGGTCGCGTCCATCTCAGCGGCAGGCGCATAGCCGGGCGCAGGCTCCGCCGCCCGGGGCGGGATGATACGGGTGGCTTCCTCCTGCGCTGCACCCACGATACGGGTAGGCTCCTCAGCAGGCGCAGCCGGGCGTACCGGCTGGGCCGCAGCCTGCGGCTCCGTCTCCGGCTGGCGCACCGGGGCTTCCGGCTGCAGCAGGGTATTCAGCGCGTTCTGCAAAAGGATGCGGTCACTGCCGCACTCGGAGCAGTAGACGGTGTCCTCTTCCTTCGGGTGGAAGGCACCGCAGGCGCAGTACCAGCCGTTCTCGAAGACCTGGGGCATGAACTTCATGCCGGTGCGGTTCATCCGGGCTTCGAGGGCCTTCTGCATCTCGACGCTCAGGCGGCGGGGGGCCGGCAGGCGCACCCGCTTGATGCTCTCGAGGTGGACGACCTTCCTGCCGCTGTAGACATTGCGCAGGGTAACGTCCACGCTGGTGATGGCCTTCTGGGTGACGAAAACGGCATCGTCCATGCCGAAGCTCTCGCCGGGCTTTGCGGTAAGGTCACGGTACTCGAACTCGTCCTCACAGAGGATGACGCCGTCCACGCCCTTGCACTTGAAGTGGATCTCCAGTGCCGTCAGGGTCACGCGGGAAATGTTCTTAAAGGTCAGACAGACCGCGTGTTCGCCGCTGACTTCGCCCTTGAGCAGCTCCACGCAGACGAACTGCACCGGGCTGCCCGGGGTGTAATAGTTGGCCCGTGTCCGCGCGACCGGTTCAAAATTTTCCTCCACAACACTCTCCCCTTTCTCTTGGTTTACTGGTTGGCTTCGCCTTCATCCGGCGTTTCGGGGGCCGGGGCTTCCTGCGGGGCGGCATCCACTGCCTCAGCAGGTTCGGCAGGCTCCGCAGCCTCTGCGGTCTCGGCCTGTTCCACAGGCTGGACAGCGGGCTGAGCCTCGGCGGGCTTTGCATCGGGGTCCTCACGCTGGGGCAGGGTCTCGCCTGCCATCACGGCGTTGAACTCCTTCTCGTTCAGCTTCTCGCGCTCCATCAGGGCCTGTGCCAGCGCATGGAGCTGGTCGATATGCTCCGTCAGGGTGCGGCGGCAGGTCTCGTAGGCCTCGTCGATGATGTCCCGCATCTCGCTGTCGATCTCAGCAGCGGTGGTCTCGCTGTAGCCCTTGCCCTGACCGAGGTCGCGGCCCAGGAAGGTCTCCTCCTGAGAGGTGCCGTAGACCACAGGGCCAAGGCGCTCGGAGAAGCCGTACTTGGTGATCATCTGGCGGGCGATGTTCGTCGCCTGCTGCAGGTCGTTGGACGCACCGGTGGAGATGTCGTCCAGGATAAGCTGCTCGGCTACGCGGCCGCCCAGACTGGACACGATGTCCTCGAACATCTCGCCCTTGGTGACGTAGCTGCGGTCTTTCTCGGGCAGATACATGGTGTAGCCGCCGGCCTGACCGCGGGGGATGATGGTGATCTCATGCACACGGGGGTGGTGCTTGCAGTAGAAGCCCGCCACAGCGTGGCCTGCCTCGTGGTAGGCGGTGAGCTTTTTCTCTTCGGGGGTGACGACCCGGCTCTTCTTCTCGGGGCCGGCCATGACCTTCATGGAAGCCTCTTCGATGTCCTCCATCGTAATGGCCTTGCGGCTGCGGCGTGCAGCCAGCAGAGCGGCCTCGTTGACGAGGTTCTCGAGGTCAGCGCCCGCAAAGCCTGCGGTGCGCTGTGCGATGACCTTGAGGGAGACATCCGGGGCGAGGGGCTTGTTCTTGGTGTGGACTTTCAGGATCTCCTCGCGGCCCTTGACGTCGGGCAGGCCGACGTAGACCTGACGGTCGAAGCGGCCCGGGCGGAGCAGAGCCTTATCGAGGATGTCGGCGCGGTTGGTGGCCGCCATGACGATGACGCCGTCGTTGGCCTCGAAGCCGTCCATCTCGACCAGCAGCTGGTTCAGGGTCTGCTCGCGCTCGTCGTGACCGCCGCCGAGACCGGCACCGCGCTGACGGCCCACAGCATCGATCTCATCAATGAAGATGATGCAGGGCATGGTCTTTTTTGCCTTGTCGAAGAGGTCGCGCACACGGGATGCGCCGACGCCGACGTACATCTCGACGAAGTCAGAGCCGGAGATGGAGTAGAACGGCACACCGGCCTCACCGGCGCAGGCGCGGGCCAGCAGGGTCTTGCCGGTACCCGGAGGGCCGACGAGCAGCACGCCGTGAGGGATGCGTGCGCCCAGAGAGTTGAACTTGTCGGGGCTCTTGAGGAACTCCACGACCTCTTTCAGTTCTTCCTTCTCTTCGTCTTCACCGGCCACATCGGCAAAGGTGGCGGTCTTCTTGTTCTCGTGCTCGTCCTTGACCTTGGCTTTGCCGACATTCATGATGCCGCCGCCACCGCCGACGCCGCCCCGCATCATCGAGAACAGCAAAAAGCCGGTGCAGCCCAGCATCCCCAGATAGAAGATGATCTCCATCCAGGGGATGGTCTCCTTGAGGGAGGTGTAGTCGTAGGTCATGGGCGCGTCGGGATTCGCCGCGTCGTAGGACTCGATATACTTGTCCACGTTCTCGATGAAAACGTAGGCGTAGGGCAGCTTGTAGCGGACGGTGACGGTGCCGTCGTCCTCCTGCACTGCGCCGGTGGACTCCGACGAGGAGGAGAACATCCCGCTCAGCAGACCGCCGGCAGACTGCACCGTGCTCTGGGTGGAGGAGGCGTCCGGCAGGGGCAGGTCGCCTTCTTTCAGGTTCAGGGTGATGACGCTGGTGTTGCGGTCCAGCGTGAAGGCCGTGACCTGATTGTGCTCAAAGTAATGGACGACGGTGGAGTAGCTCATGGTCGAGCCGCTGGTGCTGCCCGACCCGCTGCCCATCACCGACCAGACCATCAGCACGGCGGCCAGCGCCAGTGCGAGGATGAGCGGATTGATACGAGGTCTCTTAGGTTGCAAAAGGATCAACTCCAGTTCTGGTTTTATTTCTTACTTTTCGTAGACGCTGGGTTTGAGTACGCCGATGTAGGGCAGGTTGCGGTACTTCTCGTCGTAATCGAGGCCATAGCCCACCACGAACTCGTCCGGCACCGCGAAGCCCTCGTAGTCCGGGGCGATGTCGGCCTTGCGGCGGCTGGGCTTGTCGAGGATGGTGCAGATCTTCACCGAGTTCGGGTTGCGCATCTTGAGCATCGGCACGAGGTTCGACAGGGTGATGCCGGTGTCAAGGATGTCCTCCACGATGAGCACGTCCTTGCCGGAGAGGTCGCCGTCCAGGTCCTTGATGATCTTGACGAGGCCGGTGCTGGTGGTGTTGCCGCCGCCGTAGCTGGACACCACCATGAAGTCGATGCTGCACGGGATGCTCACAGCGCGCATCAGGTCGGCCATAAAGACCACCGAGCCCTTGAGGATGGAGACGAGAACGAGGTTTCTGCCCTCATAGTCTTTGCTGATCTGAGCGCCCAGCTCAGCCACTTTCGCTTTCAGCTCCTCTTCCGAAACGAGGACCTTCAAAATATCGTCATGCATGCTCATGATTCGATTCCTCCAAAATTTTCTAGTTCCACCTGCAGCAGCTGCCCGGTGTCCGGCCCGGGAGCCAGCCCATCGGCAAAGCCCTCTCCGCAGACCCACAGCACCTGTCTGCCTGCCGCCAGCAGCGGCAGCGTGTCCCGTTCCCGGGGCGGGATGCCCGCCTCGTTCATCCATTTGCGCAGCTCCCGGTCTACCCCCCGCCCGGCCGGACGGAAGCGGTCGCCGGGCTGACGGCAGCGCAGCCGCAGAACAGGACATATCGAGTTTATTTTAGCATAATCTGCCTGATTTTTTAAGTCTTTTTTATGAACACCCTGTGTTTTTTCTTCAAAACAGGCCGAAACCACCCGGATATGCAGCGTTCTGCCGCCGGGCAGCGGATAATCGCCGCCCTCCGGCAGGGATACTTCAAATTTCGGACAGTCCGCTTTTTCGCCCTGCCGACGGGTGTTTTTATCGGCTTCCTCCCGCCAGAGCACGCCGTCCCGGGCGCAGAAGCGGACGGCGTCGGTGAGCTGCACCGCGCCGCTGCCCTTTTCCACAAGGTCGGCCAGCAGGCGGATATATTTTTCCTCCGCGTCCCGCACCGGCTCCACAAGGCTGTGGAGGGCCATGTCGAGGATGAGCGGGTCGGTCTGCCGCAAAGGCTCTGACATCCACACGGGCTGGCCGCTGCGCAGGGCGTATCCCGCCCCGCCGGGCAGGCTTTTTGCGTCCGTTGCCCGGGCCGAAGCCAGCAGCGCATCCGCCTGCCGGGCGAAGTATTCGTCCGCCTTGGCGGCTTTCTCACAGAAGCGGGCCAGATTGTGCTCAGCGGCGCTGTTGACCCCGCAGAGGGCGGGCAGTGCGCTGTGGCGCAGACGGTTGCGGGCGTAGTCGTCGGCGTCGTTGGTCTCGTCGGTGACCCAGCGTTCGCCGCAGGCGCGGCAGACGGCCTCGGTGTCGGCCCTCGTCAGGCAGAGCAGAGGCCGCAGATAGCCCGGGCGGCTGGGCCGGATGCCCGCCGCGCCGTGGAGGCCGGTGCCTCTGGCCAGCCGGAACAGCAGCGTCTCGGCCTGGTCACTCCCAGTATGGGCAGTTGCGACGGCATCTATCCCGTCGGCCAGCACCCGCTCAAAGCAGGCATACCGCAGACGGCGCGCCCAGTCCTCCCCCGCCCGGGGCTTTCCTGCCTCGGCTTCCAGCTCAGCGGCATGGAACACCCGCAGCGGCAGGCCCAGCCGGGCGCAGACCTCCCGGACGAAGGCTTCGTCCCGGTCCGCCGTCTCCCCCCGCAGGCCGTGGTTGACGTGGCAGACCGTGAGGGCGATGCCCTTTTCCTCGGCCAGCGGGCGGATGAGGCAGAGCAGGGCCATGCTGTCGGCCCCGCCCGAAACAGCCAGCGCGAGATGCTTTTTGCCGTCCAGCAGCTTTTCCCGGGCGCAGAAGCCGCGCACCGTCTGTAAGATCTCTTCGTAGTTCATCAGCGTTTGAAGTCCACATCCATAAAGCGGGTGTGGGCGCCGTCCCAGCCCAGCGGCACCGTGCTGGTCTCGCCGTGACGGTTCTTTGCCACGATGCACTCGGCGGTGTCGGCGTCCACCTCCGCGCCGTCGGGGTTCTGGCTGGCGTAGTAGGAGTCGCGGTACAGGAAGAGGACGCAGTCGGCGTCCTGCTCGATGGAGCCGGAGTCGCGCAGGTCAGACAGCTGGGGGCGGTGGCTGGAGTTGTTGCCCTGCTTTTCCACCGCACGGGACAGCTGACTCAGAGCGATGATCGGCACGTTCATCTCTTTGGCCATGATCTTGAGGTTTCGGGTGATGGAGCTGATCTCCTGCACACGGTTCTCGCTGCGCTGGCCGCTGGTCATCAGCTGCAGATAGTCGATGACGATGAGGCCCACGTTGGGGCGGGCGGGGTCTTGATTGACCCGGCGGATCTTCGCCTTCATCTCGGTGATGGTGATGCCCGAGGTGTCGTCCATATAAATCGGTGCGTCGTGCAGTTTTTCGGTGGCGAGGGCCAGATACTCCCAGTCCTCGGCCCGGAGCGCACCGGTGCGGAACGCCTGACTGTCGATGCCCGCTTCAGCGGAGAGGATGCGGTTGGTCAGCTGCTCTTTCGTCATTTCGAGGCTGAAGATGGCCACCGGCACCTTCTGCTGCATGGCCACGCGGGTAGCGATGTTCAGCGCGAAACTGGTCTTGCCCATACCGGGGCGGGCGGCGAGGATGATGAGGTCGCCGCGGCCAAGGCCGGTGAGGACGGTGTCCAGCAGCCGGAAGCCGGTGGGGATGCCCTTATACTTGTCGGCGTCGGGGCCGCTGATCTTTTGCAGATTTGTCAGAGTCTCCACCATGCTGGAAGAAAGGGGCGTCAGGGCGCTGGAATCGCGGCCGGAGCGGATCTCATAGATGCGCTGCTCGGCGTTTTCCAGCAGCAGGTCGGCGTCGGGCTCGTCGCCCGCGTCCTGCAAAATGTCCTTTGCAACGCCCATCAGCTGGCGCACCAGATACTTTTCCTGCACGATCTGCGCATACGCCTTGACGTTGGAGATGCTGGGGACCGTCTCGGCGAGGCCGGTCAGGTAGACTTTCGCCTCGTCGGCGCTGGGGAACACGCCGTCCGAGATGACGGCGTCCAGCAGGGTGACGAAGTCGATGGTCTGGTCGCTGGTAAAGAGGCGGAGCATCTCGGAGTAGATCTGAGCGTTCTGCCGGGTGTAGAACATCTCGGGCCGGATGATCTCGACGAGGTCGGTCAGGGTCTCGGGTTTCAGCAGCACCGCGCCCAGCACGCTCTGCTCTGCCTGCATATTGTAGGGCAGGTTGATGCCCACGCTCTCGAGGTTGAGTTCGTTATAATGTCGTTCGTTCGGCATGGTCGTTATCCTTCTGCTTTATTTATATAAATGCCGTAAAGCCAAAAAGCGCCCCCTGCCGAGAGGGGGCGCAGATAGCGGTCAAATCAGGCCTGCTCCACTTCTACCTGGACCTTGAAGGAAGCCACGACACCGACATGGAGGCGGACTTTACCGTTGAAGACGCCCGCGTCCTTGATGTCCTTGGTCTCCAGCTCGATCTTCTTCTTGTCGATGGGAGAACCGGCCAGCTGGGCCAGAGCCTCAGCGACTTCCTTGCCGGTGACCTTGCCGTGCAGACGGCCGGAGGCACCGCCCTTGGCCTTGATGACCACGGTCTTGCCCTCGAGCTTCGCGGCCACAGCCTGAGCGGCGGCCACGTTCTCAGCCTCGTGGAAGTCGGCAGCGGCCTCCTTGCCCCGTGCGATATTCACCGCGCTGGCGTCGGCCACAGCGGCCAGCTTGCGCGGGAACAGAAAGTTGCGGGCGTAGCCGTCGGAGACCTCGTGGATCTCGTCCTTCTTGCCGATGCCCTTGACGTCCTGCTTCAGAATCACTTTCATGATAGTATCCCTCACTTCTCACCGGGAAACCGGTGGATTTCTATGGTTAGTATACAGCAATCGGGCTGTTACGTCAACGCTTACGCCAGCTCCCTGCTCACGACGTCCAGCGCTACCTCGATGACCTTATCCATGTCGTAGTACTTGTACTCGCCCAGACGTCCGCCGAAGATGACCCCCGGCTCGGCGTCGGCCAGCTTCTTGTACTCGGCGTAGAGCGCGCCGTTCTTCTCGTCGTTCACCGGGTAGTAGGGTTCATCGCCGGGCTTCCACTCGGCGCTGTACTCGCGGCTGATGACGGTCTTGGGCTGGGTGCCGAACTCAAAGTGCTTGTGCTCGATGATGCGGGTGTAGGGCGTCTCGGCGTCGGTGTAGTTGACGACGGCGTTGCCCTGATAGTTGTCGGTGTCCAGCGTCTCGGTCTCAAAGCGGACGCTGCGGTACTGCAATGCGCCCAGCTTGTAGCCGAAGTAGGCGTCCACCGGGCCGGTGTAGACGACCTTATCGGCCAGCTTGTCCAGCTCTGCCTTCTCGGCCAGATAGTCCACGCCCAGGCGCACTTCCACGCCGTCCAGCATCTTCTCCACCATGGCGGTATAGCCGCCGCTGGGGATGCCCTGATACAGGGCGTTGAAGTAGTTGTCGTCGTAGGTAAAACGGACGGGCAGGCGCTTGATGATGAAAGCGGGCAGCTCGGTGCAGGGGCGGCCCCACTGCTTGCCAGTGTATCCCTTGATGAGCTTTTCGTAGATGTCGGTGCCGACCAGGCTGATGGCCTGCTCCTCGAGGTTTTTCGGCTCCGTGATGCCGGCCTCGGCGCGCTGCTGCTCGATCTTCGCCTTCGCCTCGGCGGGGGTCACGACGCCCCACATCTTGTTGAAGGTGTTCATATTGAAGGGCAGGTTGTAGATCTCGCCGTGATAGTTGGCGACAGGGCTGTTGGTGTAGCGGTTGAACTCCGCGAACTGGTTGACGTACTGCCACACAGCCTTGTTGTTGGTGTGGAAGATGTGGGCGCCGTAGCGGTGAACGTTGATGCCCTCCACCTCTTCGGTATAGATGTTGCCTGCGATATGAGCGCGCTTGTCGATGACGAGGCAGCGCTTGCCGGCTTTCTTGGCCTCATGGGCAAATACCGCGCCGTACAGGCCAGCGCCAACGATAAGATAATCGTACTGTTTCATTACTGTTTATCCTTTTTCTTCTGTTCGGATCCCGACTCGAGGCCGCTCTTTTTCTGGGCCTCCCGGTACTGGTCGATGGCCGTCTGGATGCGGCTGCGGGCCGCCTCCGGGGTGATATGCTTGAGCTGGGCCGCTGCCATGGTCTGATGACCGCCGCCGCCCAGAGACTCCATGATGACCTGCACATTCACCGCGCCGAGGCTGCGGGCCGAGATGTTGACGCCGCCGCCCACCTGCACGGCCACGAAGCTGGCCTCCACGTTTTGGATGGTCAGCAGGTCGTTGGCCGCCTGGGCGATCGCCACCCGGGCCTCGGGGGCCACCTCGCCGCTGACGGTGATGGCGCAGCCCCGGTACATCTGGGCTTCCGATACCAGCATGGCCTTGGTGGTGTACTCCACCATGCTCACGTCAAAGAGCTGACGCACGTGCTCCGTCTCCGCGCCGTAGCGGCGGAGGGCCGCAGCGGCCTCGAAGGTGCGCACGCCGGTGTGGAGGGTGAAGTCACGGGTGTCCAGCATGATGCCGGAGAGCAGTCCCTCGGCCTCGATGCGGTTGGGCTTGTCGTCCCGGTCGCCCACATACTGCAAAAACTCCGTGACCAGCTCACTGGCCGAGGATGCATAGGGCTCGTGGCAGACGAGGTCGGCCTTCTCGATGAAGCCGACGCCCTTGCGGTGGTGGTCGATGACAGCCACCTTGCCGCATTTTTCCAGTATCTCGCGGCTCTCCACCAGACCCAGCTGGTATGTATCCACGACGATACAGAGCGTTCTCTGGGAAATGATGGGCAGAGCGCCCTTGGGGTCGATGAAGTCGTCCTCCTGCCCTGCCGCGATGAGGGCGTTGATGAGGCTGCCCGCCAAAGTGGCGTCACGGCGCACGGCGATGACTGCCGGCACATCGCAGATCTTGCAGATGCGCAGCACGCCCTCGGCAGAGCCGATGGCATCCAGATCGCTCATCCGGTGGCCCATGATGACCACATGGTCCGCCTCTTTGATGAGCTTGACCAGCTGGTCGGCCACGATGCGGCTGCGCACCTTGCTGCGCTTTTCCACGCCGTGGCTGACGCCGCCGTAGAAGGTAAAGCCATCCGGGGTCATCTCGGCGGCCTGGTCGCCGCCGCGCCCCTGCGCCATATCCAGCGCCTGAACGGCCATGTCCTGAGCCTCCCGCAGGGTCTTGGCCCCACGTCCGACGCCGATGGAGATGGAGAGGTTCACGCTGGGGTCGAGGGCGCGGATCTTGTCCAGCACGTCGTAGCCGCGCTTGGCGAACTGCTCCAGCTGGCGCTCTTCCACCACAGCGATGTAGCGGCCACTGGCCACGCGGCGCAGAAAGCCCGTGCCGCGGCCTATCATATCTTCCAGCACCCGGTTGATGCCTTCCAGCAGGCGGGCGCGCTCGCTGTCCAGCATATCGCTGAACACGTCGTCGTAGCCGTCCACGAGGAAGACCAGATAGCCCGGGCGGCTGGCCTTATATTCGGCCTCCACTTTGCGGAGGGCCGTTTCCTCATTCAGGACAAGAAGGGTCATGCTCTCGGCCTCGCCGGGGACGGTGGAGCTGTGAGCGCTCCACACGCCGTCGGCCAGATTGAGCAGCTGGCCGCTGACCTTGCGTGCCTCCTGCAGATCGAGGCCGGGCAGCACTTTCTGCACCCGGGGGACCAGAAGGGCTTCGCCCTTCATCAGACGGGTGCGGAACTCGGTGTTGTACCACAGCACCGTCTCCCCCGAAAGGAGGGCGGCGGGCTGGCTCAGCGGCTCGAGGCTGAACTGCGTCTTCGATTTTTCGAAGCTGCCGCCGCAGACCCAGCGGGCCACCCAGCTGCGCACCCGGTAGCGGAACACTCCGAACAGGGCGAACCACAGCACCGCCAGCACCACCAGCACAGGCCAGATGGCCGGGCGCTGCACCAGAAGCACCAGCACCAGCAGGGCGCAGAGCACCGCCAGCGCAGCGGTCAGCATTTCAAGAGTCCATCTTGGTTTTTGTTTCATGAAGTGTTATGCCTCCTGCGGGCAGACTCAGACCTCCATCAGGATGGGGAGGATCATGGGGCTGCGCTTGGTGCGGCGGTAGATATAGCTGCTCAGGGCCTCGCGCACCCGGGTCTTGACGCTGTTCCAGTCGCGAACGTGCTCGTCCACGCAGCGGTCAAGAGCCGTCTCCACGATGCTCTGGGCGCCGTCCATCAGGCTCTCGTTCTCCCGCACATAGACGAAGCCACGGCTCACGAGGTCGGGGCCGGCCAGAACTTTGCCGGTCTTGCTGTCCACGGTGGCCACGATGATGACGAGGCCGTCCTCAGACAGATGCTTGCGGTCCCGCAGGACGACGTTGCCCACATCGCCTACGCCGAGGCCGTCCACCATGACAGCGCCCGCCGTCACCGGCTCGCCCAGCTTCATCTCGTCCTGGCTGAGGATGATGTTGGAGCCGTTCTCAGCAATGAGGATGTTGCTGGTGGGGATGCCGAGGCTTGCCGCCGTGATGGCGTGCTTTTTCAGCTGCTTATATTCGCCGTGGACGGGCAGGAAATACTTGGGTCTGGTCAGGGTGAGCATCAGCTTCTGCTCTTCCTGACAGGCGTGGCCGGAGACGTGGACGTCGTACATGCCCTCATAGATGACCTCTGCGCCCAGCAGGAGCAGACCGTTGACGATCTTGGTCACGCTCTTCTCGTTGCCGGGGATGGGCTTGGCCGAGATGATGATGAAGTCGCCGGGGCCGACGCGCACCTGACGGTGGCTGCAGGAAGCCATGCGGCTCAGGGCGCTCAGAGGCTCGCCCTGACTGCCGGTGGTCACCAGCACCACCTGTTCCGGCGGATACTGGTTTATCTCATCGATGCTGATGAGGGTGCCTTCCGGGATGTGCATATAGCCCAGCTCCTGAGCCATGGCGGTATTGTTGACCATGCTGCGGCCGCTGAAGGCCACCTTGCGGCCATCCTCCACGGCGAGGTCGATGATCTGCTGGACACGGTAGATGTTGGACGCGAAGGTCGCAATGATGATGCGCTTGTTCTGCGCCCGGGCAAACAGGCTGCGGACACCGGCGGCCACCTTCTGCTCGGTGGCGGTGAAGCCGGGGCGCTCCGCGTTGGTGGAGTCGCTCAGCAGAGCCAGCACGCCCTTCTGGCCGTACTCAGACAGAGTAGCAAGGTCGGTGGGGCCGCAGGCCAGCGGGGTGTAGTCGATCTTGAAGTCGCCGGTCTGGATGATGGTGCCGGCCGGGCTGTCGATGGCGAAGGCCACCGCGTCCGGGATGGAGTGGTTCACATGGATGGGCTCCACGGTGAAGCAGCCCAGCTTGAGCTTCTGGCGGGGGGTGATCTCCACGAACTTGGTCTTGCCTGCAAGGCCGAACTCTTCCAGCTTATTGCGGATGAGGCCGCAGGTCAGGCGGGTGCCGTAGATGGGCAGATCGAATTTCTGCAGCAGGTAGGGGATGCTGCCGATGTGGTCCTCATGGCCGTGGGTGATGAGCAGGCCCTTGATCTTATCCTTATTCTGCACCACAAAGGTGAAATCAGGGATGACCATATCGACGCCGAACATATCGTTATCCGGGAAAACGAGGCCGCAGTCCACGATGATCATATCGCCGCAGCACTCATAGACCGTCATGTTCTTGCCTACTTCGCCGAGGCCGCCCAGCGGATAGATATGGATGGGCGTTGCAGCCTCTTTGGGCTGCTGGGGGCGGCGGGGCCGGCGGGTGTAGTGGGGGCGGCGGGAAGTGCGGGGGCGCTTTTCGCCGGACGCATTGGCCGGAGCGGGAGCGTGGTTCTGTTCTTTTGTCTGTGCCATCGAAAACCTCCAAAAATTCAATCAGCAAAGCACAGGTCTGCCCCGGAAGACAGCCTGCCCTGCATTAAGGGAAGCATAAAAACGCATCTGCTTCCGTCGGATGCATCGTATAGAAATCATTTTATCAGCGTTGTTTTATACCACGCTGCTGGTTCCGCAGGAAGCCTTTTGCCCATCCAGTCCATCTGTTCGATGCGACCGCGGCGCTTCGGCAGGAACGCTGTGAGCGCACCCACGGCGCGCCCCTATACGCATTTCGTTGCAACAAGTATAGTATTTCTCGCCTCTTTTGTCAATTCCAAGCTTGGGCCGGGCGGTGGTAAATTATGCCCTTCCCCTTGACAGACGGGCCAAAATGGCTCTAAATAATAGGTACTACAAACATGATGCAGGAGAGACGCATGAAACAAGTCGAAGTTTACACCGACGGCGCGTGCAGCGGCAACCCCGGTCCCGGCGGCTGGGGCGCGGTGCTGCGCTACCGCTTTAACGGCAAGGTCTACGAAAAGGAGCTCAGCGGCGGCGACGCCTCCACCACCAACAACCGGATGGAGCTGACGGCCTTCATCGAGGCGCTGCGCCAGCTCAAGGAGCCCTGCGAGGTGCGGCTGTGCTCCGACAGCCAGTACGTCATCAACGGGCTGGAAAAGGGCTGGGCCAG
>OGGE01001672.1_pt1 | contig 12878 bp, 10 predicted proteins | sample 1571121 | NCBI WGS metagenome assembly OGGE01 (sample SAMEA2581959, study PRJEB24529) | metagenome | biome: Human gut stool | place: China | collected 2011
CTTGCTCATAGGTGGGTGAAAGACCTTTTGACCCGCCCCGATATGAGCATAAAAGGGAAGCGTAAGCTTCACGATATGCGAATAGCGGGCAGGGTGCTATGTGCCAGTGGCACATGTTTAGCACGGACCGAAGCGGAGCGTAGAAGTGAGAGTGCGTAGCACGAAACAATCCGCAGGCATCCAGTCAAGATAAAGAAATAAGAACGAGGTCTATCATGTTAACACAGAAAGTAAGCACCATCGATGAGCTCCTGCAGTTCGTCAGTACATTACGCCAAAAGCACGGCGTCCGCCTCTGGTTCCGCGGGGAAGAGAATGCGGATCTGACTCTGATCCCTTCCATCCAACGAAGCCAGAAAAGACTGGACTCCGAACGCTATATTGCCAATGATTTCTATATCCGGGCGAGACAGATCCTGGACAATCCTCCCGACAAACACAATTACGCCGGCTGGGTCTCCCTGATGCAGCACTACGGTCTGCCCACGAGAATGTTAGACTGGACCCAGTCTCCCCTGATCGCCGTATTTTTCGCCACGGAGACTTACCGGGAGACTCCGGACACTGATGCCTGTGTCTGGGTACTGACACCGGGGCTGTTGAACGAGAAGGAAGGATTCGGCAACTGCATCTATCCCATTGATGCGGACACCACACAGGAAATGCTGCTGCCCGCCTTCAAACACAACCACCACAATCCGGAATTGAAAAACAAGATCCTGGCTTGCAGCTCCACAGAGAATAACCTCCGCATGTACTCCCAGTACTCCAACTTCACCGTACATAACTCTCTGGAACGTCTGGAAGATATCTGCGATGAAAATATGCTGTATAAGATCATTATCCCCTCCGGGCGGAAACAATACTTTATTGAAAGCCTGCGGGTATTCGGCATCTCTGAGAGCTTCGTATACCCCGATCTGGATCATATATCCAGTGATTTGAAGGACTCATATGGGATTTAGGGTCATTTGCTACAAATCGCTGTAGGATTTTGAAAGATTCCTATGGAATTTAATAATCATGCTACCTACGGATTGTTCCGCACTACGTGCTCTCACAATCCTGCCCAATATTCGCATATCATGGGATTGACATCCCACTTTTATGCTCATATCGGGTCGGGTCCCAAGTTTTTTCGCGCACCTATGAGCAAGCTCATGCGGCTTAAACCTTTTGACCCTTGTATCATATATATAGAAAGGAAATATACACATGAAAATCGTATTACAGCATCTGACCAAGAAATTCCCCGCACGCGGTCCTGTCCGCGGCAGGAAGAACCGTGAGGATGTCATTGCCGTGAATGACTTCGACTTCGAGATCCCCGACGGCAAGCTGATCGGACTTTTAGGTCCCTCTGGCTGTGGCAAAAGTACGGCACTGAATCTGATCTGCGGTCTGCTGAAGCCCACCGAGGGCAAGATCTTTTTCGGAGAAGATGATGTCACCGGACTTCCTCCCGAGAACCGCGGTGTCGGCATGGTCTTCCAGAACTATGCCCTCTACCCCCATCTCACCGTGGAGAAAAATATCCAGTTCCCCTTAGAGAACCTGAAGGGTGCCGACAAACTTTCCAAAGAGGAAATGAGCAAGCGAGTGCTGGAAGCGGCAAAACTGGTGCAGATCGACCACCTGTTGGAGCGCAAACCCAACGAACTCTCCGGCGGTCAGCAACAGCGTGTGGCCATTGCCAGAGCTTTGGTAAATGAGCCGAAGGTTCTGCTTTTAGATGAGCCCCTGGGTGCACTGGATGCAAAGATCCGTAAACAGATGCAGGTAGAATTAAAGAAGATCCAGCAGGAAGTCGGCATCACTTTCATTTATGTTACCCATGACCAGGAAGAAGCCCTGTCCATGTCAGATACGGTTGTTGTTATGAATAACGGTGAGATTCAGCAGATCGGCTCTCCTACAGATATCTACAATGAGCCGGAAAACCGTTTTGTTGCAGGCTTTATCGGTGAATCTAATATTATCGAGGGAACCATGATCCGTGATTATCTGGTTGCTTTTGACGGATTTGAGTTTGAATGTGTGGATAAGGGATTTGAAGATAATGAAGAGATTGAAGTTGTATTAAGACCTGAGGATCTGGATATCGTAGATCCCGGTCAGGCGAAGATCAGGGGAATCGTGCGGAATATTACGTTCAAGGGTGTACATTATGAGATCCTTATTGAAACAAAACTTCGTACTTATATGGTTCATACCACAGATTATGCGGAAGTCGGAAGGGAAGTGGGACTGAAATTTGGGCCTGAAGACATCCATGTTATGTGTAAGATGGGAAGCTACTGATGAAACAGTACAGAAATCTTATCAAACCATATCTTGTGTGGGCATTTGTGGTCATTGTCATCCCGCTGATACTGATCGCATTATATGCATTTACAGAAGATGGAAATGAGGTGCTGACGTTCTCCTTTACCCTGGAGAATTTCCGCAAATTCCTGGAAGCAACGTATATGAGCGTTATTTTCAAGTCCTTTAAGCTTGGAATCCTGACGACGGTCATCTGTCTGGGACTTGGCTATCCGCTGGCATATATTATTTCCAAATGTCCGGAGAAATCCCAGAGTCTTCTGATCCTGCTGGTAACTATTCCGGAATGGATCAATATGCTTCTGCGTACTTATGCATGGATGAACCTGCTGTCGGACAATGGTATCATCAACCATTTGCTTGGATTACTGGGGATTTCCCCGGTGACAATGATGTATACAGACTTTTCCGTAGTGGTTGGTCTGGTCTGTAACTTTATGCCGTTTATGATCATCCCGATCCATACATCCCTGAGCAAAATGGATAAATCCTTTATCGAGGCTGCCTATGATCTGGGGGCAAATAAATTTCAGACCTTCACAAAGGTTATCTGGAAATTGTCCATCCCCGGTGTGCTTAATGGAATCATGATGGTATTCCTGCTGTCTATTTCTACATTCGTTATTCCGAAACTTCTCGGAGGCGGACAGTACATGCTGATCGGTAACCTGATCGAGTCTCAGTTTATCTCTGTTGGCGACTGGAACTTCGGAAGTGCGATTTCTCTGATTCTGGCTGTGCTCATTCTGATCTTTATGAGCCTGATGAAGAAGATGGATAAAGATGAATAAGGGAGGACGGCATGAAACGTAATAATAAATTTTTCTCAATGTTATATGTAGTACTCTGCCTTGCTTTCTTTTACCTGCCGATCCTGGTGACGATGATCTTTTCCTTTAACTCATCCAAATCACTGACCAGATTTACAGGCTTTTCCCTGCGCTGGTATCAGGAACTTCTCGGTAACGGGGAAGTAATTAAGGCAGTTTATGTATCTGTTACCATTGCGATCATTGCGACCATTGTTTCTACAATACTTGGAACCATTACAGCAATCGGTTTATCCAAATCAAAGAAGGTAATCAAGGAACTGCTTTTGAGTATTAATAATATCCCGATCCTGAATCCTGAGATCGTAACTGCCATCAGTCTGATGCTCTTGTTCTCTTCTCTGGGATTTCGAAAAGGATATCTGACTATGCTGCTGGCACATATTGCATTCTGTACCCCGTATGTAATTACCAGCGTTTATCCGAAGGTAAGGGCTCTGGATCCGAATATGGCAAATGCTGCCATGGACCTTGGGGCAACTCCTTTTCAGGCTCTGACAAAGGTTATCGTGCCCATGATCAAAGAGGGTATTTTTGCAGGTGCGTTGCTTGCATTTACCATGTCATTTGATGATTTCGTTATTTCCTATTTCGTATCAGGAAATGGTGTAAAGAATATCTCTATTGTTGTATATAATATGACAAAGCGTATCAATCCGACGATCAATGCTTTGTCAACCATCGTGATCGTAGTCATCATTGTGGTACTGCTTTTGTCCAATTTGCTTCCGAAGTTTAAGAATAAAGCCAGAAAGCTGAACAGGAAAGCAGTAAAAATTGTCTCTGTAGTTCTGGTTGTTGCCGTTACGGCAGGGCTGATCAAATGGGGATTCGTGGCGCAGTCCACTCATGTGCTGAAAGTTTACAATGCAGGAGAGTACATGGATCTTTCTCTTCTTGAAGATTTCGAAAAAGAATATGATTGTACGATCGTATACGAGACTTTTGAGTCAAATGAGATGATGTACACCAAGCTTTCAAGCGGTGAGACTTATGATGTGCTGATTCCGTCTGATTACATGATTGAGAGACTGATCAAAGAAGAATATCTGCAGGCACTTGACTGGAAAGAAATTCCGAATAAGAAAAATCTGCTGAATGATGTCATGAACCAGAGCTATGATCCGGGCAACCGTTATTCCTGTCCGTATTTCTGGGGAACAGTAGGAATCCTTTATGATAAGACAGTAGTAGATGAGGCTGATCTGAAAGATGGCTGGAATCTTCTGTGTAATCCGAAATATAAAGGAAATATTTACATGTATGATTCTGAGAGGGATTCCTTTATGATAGCATTAAAAGCACTTGGGTATTCCATGAATACTACAAATGAGTCTGAGATCGAGGAGGCTTATCAGTGGCTGATCGATCAGCGTGACACTATGGATCCGATCTATGCAGGCGATGATGTGATCGACAACATGATTTCAGGAAACAAAGCGCTGGCAGTTGTGTACTCCGGAGATGCATCTTACATTATCAGTGAAAATCCGAATCTGGACTACTTTACACCGGAACAGGGAACCAACAGATGGTATGATGCAATGGTTATCACAAAGGACTGCAGCGAAGTACAGCTTGCCCATGAATTTATTGATTTTATGATCAGTGATAAATCTGCTCTTTCCAATACGGAAGAAGTAGGGTATACTTCTACAGTGAAGAGTGCTTTTGAAACCATGAAGGAGGGGGACTATGCCGGGATCAGTTCTTATATTCCGGATACAACCAACCCGAATAACGAAATCTTTGCTTATCAGCAGCCAAAGATCAAGCAGAAATTTGCGGAACTCTGGACAAAAGTAAAAGCAAAGTAAAAAAGGATAGCCGCTGTCTGCCGATACAGTGGAAGGCGGACAGTGGCTGATACAGACAACAATGCAGAGCATAAGAAGGGAGATCATTTATGAAAAAAAGAGTACTTGCAGTAGTGATGTGTGCATTAATGGCAGGAACAGCATTCACCGGATTCAAGGATGCAGGAGATGATAAAGAACTTGTTCTCTTTACATGGGAAGGAATGTTCCCGCAGGAAGTTCTGGATGATTTTGAAAAAGAGACAGGAGTTAAGGTTGTTTATTCAAACTTCGATACAGATGAAACCATGCTTGAGAAGCTTTCCATGGCAAAGGGCGGCGACTATGATATCGTGATCGCAGATGACTATATTCTGGAAACGGCGATCCAGGAAGGACTTGCAGAGAAGCTTGACAAGGATTCTCTGGAGAATATCGGAAATATCAACCCATTATATCAGGGACAGTTCTATGATTCAGACGATGAATACACAGTTCCTTACGGAGCAGGTATTCCGCTGATCGTTTATGATCCGGAACAGGTGGATATCGATATCAAAGGATATAAAGACCTCTGGGATCCGTCTCTTGAGGACAGCATTGCACTGACTGCAAACTATCGTGTGCTCAATGGTATCACCCAGCTTTCCATGGGCGAGAGCATGAATGAAGAGGACGTTGACGTGATCAAGAAGACAGGAGAGAAGCTTCTGGAACTTGCTCCGAATGTACGTCTGATCCAGGATGACAATACACAGAATGCACTTCTCAACGGAGAAGCAAGTGTTGCATTTCTTTATACCTCTCAGGTAACAGCTGCTCTGGCTGAGAATCCTGATCTGAAGGTGGTATATCCGGAAGAAGGACTTGGATTTGGTATTATGGGTATGTTTATTCCAAGTGAAGCGCCGGATAAAGATGCGGCATATTCTTTCATGGATTACATCATGCAGCCGGAGGTTGCAGCGAAATGCACAGACTATATCGGCTATTACAGCACAAATAAAGCAGCAGATAAGCTGGTAAATCCGGATCTGGTAGTTCCGGATGACGTTACAAAGGGCGAGATCGTCCAGAATGTAAGCCAGGACGCAGACGCACAGTATCAGAAGAACTGGACTGAATTTAAGGCTGCCTGCGACTAAGGGGTTAATCAACTAAGGAGTTAATATGGATGTTTACAAGGGAACCGGTGCCTTTTCCGGAATTGCCATCGGTAAGATACTGTATTATCATAAAAGCGAATATCAGATGCGCCAGTACGAGATCACAGATGTGAAAACAGAGCTGAATATTTTCCGGCAGGCGCGCACCAGAGTCATGGAACAGCTGGAGGATTTATATGAAAAAAACTGCATAATTCAGGGAACCCAGGCAGAGATTTTTCTCAGACAGAAGAATCTGCTGGAGGGAAAAAGCTTTCAACGTGCCATTGAGAGTGTCATACAGAGTGAAAAAGTAAATTCTGCCTATGCGGTAATGACTACAAGGGATGAGATGCTTAAGACTTTCAGAACTCTGGAAGAGCCTGCGATTAAAGAACGGCTGGATAATATGCGGGAGATTTCCGACCGCCTGATCGGTGAACTGGGAGGTATCTCTCCCAGGATAGATCTTGGGGATGAGCCTGTGATCGTTGTGACGGAGAGTATCACGCCAACAGAACTGATGGAGATGGATAAGGATAAACTGATGGCTATTGTTACCCATCATGGTTCCGACATGTCTCATGCTGCCATTATGGCAAAAACAATGAATATACCGGCTCTGCTGGAAATTGACACAGATTCGGAGTGGGACGGACGGCAGGCTATTGTGGACGGATATACCGGAACTTTGTATATTGATCCGGATGAAGAGGTAAAAAAAGAATATGAGATCCGCAGGCAGGCTGATAAAGAAGAAAGAGAAGAGCTTCTGAAATTAAGGAGAGAACCGGATATCACAAAAGATGGCAGAAAAATTGAAATCTATGCCAATATCGGAAATATGGACGACCTGAACAGTGTGCTGTATTACGGAGCTGCCGGGATTGGTCTTCTGCGCAGTGAATTCCAGTATCTTGGAAGAGAAAATTATCCTCGTGAAAATGAGCTGTTTCTTGCATACAAAAAGATTGCGGAGACCATGGGAGAAAAGCTCACCGTGATCCGTACGGCAGATCTCGGAGCAGACAAGCAGGCAGAATATCTGAATATCCCGGACGAGACAAATCCGATCATGGGGAACAGAGGAATCCGTCTCTGCCTTGACAGAAAAAGAATGTTCAAGGCACAGCTTCGGGCAATTTTCAGGGCGAGTGCATATGGAAACCTGGCGCTGATGTATCCGATGATCAGCTCAGAAGAGGAAATGGATGAGATCGAAGAAATTATCCGGGAAGTAAAGATCGGGCTGGATGAAAAAGGAATTCCGTATAAACATATTAAGACAGGAATCATGATCGAAACTCCGGCAGCAGTCATGATCAGCCGGGAGCTTGCCAGAAGAGTGGATTTCCTGAGTCTTGGAACCAATGACCTGAGTCAGTATACACTGGCGATGGACAGACAGAATCCGCTTCTGCGCAAGAAATATAATGACCATCACCCGGCAGTACTGCGTATGATTCAAATGGTGATCGAAGCGGGACATGCAGAAAACAGACGTGTCTGTATCTGTGGGGAACTTGCTGCAGATACTGCCCTGACAGAAGAATTTCTGAGGATGGGTGTGGACTGTCTCTCTGTAGTGCCGGCATGTATTTTGCCGGTAAGAAAAGCACTGAGACAGGTGGATCTGTCCGGAGATGATAAAGGTGCGTGAATTTGGTGAAAAGTAAAGTGGTATTACTTCCCTGCCGGGAATATGATGAAGAAAAAATCTATATGCTGCTGAAACAGGGGCTGGATTTTCTGGGTGGAGTGGAGACTCTGATTCCAAAGGATGCGCAGATCCTGCTGAAGCCGAATCTGCTGAAAAAAGCAGAGGTAGAGAAAGCAGTGATCACACATCCGGTTGTAGTAGGAGCCTTTGCGGGAATCCTGCGTGAAAGTGGGTATGAGAATATTGTGCTTGCAGATTCCTGCGGTCATGGAACCACTCAGGCAGTGATCCGCGGAACAGGAATGGATACTTATCTGGAGAAATATCATATTCCGGCTGTTGATTATTCTGAGGGCGTGAAAACTGCTTATCCGCAGGGAGTCCAGGCAAAGGAATTTATTCTGCCAAAAGAACTGTTGGAGCAGGACTGTGTGATTTCCCTGAGCAAGATGAAAACACATGCATTAGAACGTATCACCGGTGCGGTTAAGAACAGCTATGGGTTTATATATGGATTCCATAAAGCGAAGGGGCACACGCAGTACCCGAGTGCAGACAGCTTTGCCAGAATGCTTATTGATCTGAATAAATGTGTGGCACCGAAGCTGTATGTGATGGATGGGATTGTGGCCATGGAGGGCAACGGACCGGGTTCGGGAGATCCGGTTCCTATGAATGTACTGCTGATGTCCACCGATCCGGTTGCACTGGACAGTGTATTCAGCCGTCTGGTTTATCTGAAACCGGAGATGGTTCCGACGAACTATCATGGTGAGAAAATGGGACTTGGTACATGGAAAGAAGAGGAGATTACCCTTCTGACACCAGACGGGGAGATTTCCATGGCAGAGGCAGTGAAAAAATACGGAAATCCGGCTTTTAATGTAGACCGCACAGAAGTGCGAAAGAATATCTGGACAAGAATGGCGGGAGCGTTAAACATTTTTCAGAAAAAACCATATATAGAAGCTGATAAATGTGTCCGCTGTGGGATCTGTGTGCAGAGCTGTCCGGTTCCGGGGAAAGCTGTGGATTTCAGAAAAGGCAAAGGAAAGCCGCCGGTATATGATTACAGAAAGTGTATCCGCTGTTTCTGCTGCCAGGAGATGTGCCCGAAGAAGGCAATCAAAGTGAAGTAGATGAAAAGCAGATAATAAAAAGCACAACTGTTTATAGAATTGCCATGGTATTTTCGCAGGATCAGGACAGAGGAAAGCCGGACAATTACCAAAAAGCACATAACAGAGGATGAGAATATCTCGGATTGAGACAGATTCTATCCTAAGTTATGTGCTTTTTTGAGTCATATCCCTCTTTAACCGAATCAGGAAAGTTCCCTGCTTTGGCTGCGAATATTCGTTATTCGTCTGACTATGGCTGTCGAAGATACAAAATCTATCTTCCGAGGCTTCTGCTTATCTCGCGGATGAATTCCGGAGTAGTACCACAGCATCCTCCAACAACAGACGCACCATTTTCGATCAGAACCTTCATATGTTCAGCAAAGCTTTTGGCGTCCATACTGTAAATGGCATTTCCCTGATCATCAATCGTCGGCATACCGGCATTAGGTTTGGCAATGACAGGAATGGATACGTTCTCTTTGATATTGCGGACAACGGATACCAGCTGGTCAGGTCCTACAGAACAGTTGATCCCAACTGCCACAGCACCTGCACCCTCAAGGGCAATCGCAGCCTCCACAGCATTTCCTCCGCTGAAAATGCTTCCGTCAGCTTCTACGGTCATTGTACACATTACAGGAAGAGAACTTACGGATGCAGCAGCATCCAGTGCAGCAAGTGTTTCCTCGATATTGATCATGGTTTCCGCAGCGATCAGATCAACACCTGCATCCTCAAGAACCTTAATCTGTTCACAGTATGTTTCATATGCCATCTCATAGGTGAGATCACCGGCAGGCTCCATCATCTTGCCTGTTGTGGTAATATCACCGGCAACATAGACCTTATGGCCTACTGCCTCTCTGGAAATATTTACAAGTGCATGGTTCATTTCCGCAAGCTTATCCTGCAGTCCGTGAAGTCCGAGACTGTAACGGTTTCCGCCGAAAGTAGGTGCGTATACGATCTGGCTTCCTGCTTCAACATAAGCCTTTTGCAGATTCTGCAGAACTTCTTTGTGCTCCATGATCCATGCTTCTGTACAGATTCCTCTTGGCATTCCGGCGGCCATAAGATTGGAACCGGTAGCACCGTCGAGCAGTACAACATCCTGTGTCAGCTTCTGAAATTCTTCTCTAGTCATGGAAATTTCCTCCTGTGTTTTTCTATGAAAGTCCTGAGTGGCTGCCATGAATCAGTCATGTCTGCATGGGTAAATTCGTGGATACCGGACAGGATGACTTTCATATACTGTGACATTATAGCACAGCTTTCAGGATAAATGGAGAAAATTAATAAATTTTTATTTCATATGATGCAGTAAAAATTTCATCCTTGTCCAGAGTGTTGATATATTTCTTTTCCGGAAGTTCGCCCTTAAATCCAAAATCATCACAGCGTCCCATCCATGGTTCAAGACATACAAAAGGAGAACCCGGGACGGACCAGATGCCAAAGCTTGGAAATCCATGACAGATCAGTTCCACATAAGGAGTTCCGTCAGGGAAAGCGATGCCGGCCTTTTCAATCTGGTCATCAAAAATAAGGGCATCTTTGTCAAACATGTGAGCATCAATAAGGCAGAAACCATTCTCAAGCTCCAGCGTATAAGCTTTATCTGCGACCGCGGTGCCTGATGACATGTCGATCAGCAGATAGGAGAGGGAATCCCGGCCGTCGAAAGTAAGATGATATTGCTCCTGGGAGCCAATTCCTCCGGCAGGTACATTGAATGCAGGATGGCCGCCAATTGTAAAATACATGGTTTCATCATTAAGGCTGATCACTTCCCAGCATACACTGACCTGGTTCTTCTCCAGAACATGCTTGATCTTCAGCTCAAAATCATATGGATAATTTTCTCTTGTGGCATCAGAAGATTTCAGCCTATGGGTGATGGAATCAGCAGTCATATCCACGCAGGTAAATTCGCTGTCCCTGGCAAACCCATGCTGACTGGAGGGATATTCGACTCCATTAATACGATAGTGATCCTCAAAATGACGTCCCACATTAGGGAAAAGAACCGGTGCGTGGCGTTTCCAGTAAGCCGGATCTGCCTGCCAGATCACTTCTCTGTTATGTACTTTATCAAAAATGCTGCAAAGCTCAGCACCATGATCGTCTACAGATACTCTAAGATAGTCGTTTTCAATTGTATGGATCATAAATGAATCCTCCTTGATCGATAAATATTGTGTAACTGTTCAGCTGGCAGTATTCTGCAAATCACCGAAGGTGATTTGAAATGCATTTTGGTTCGTAACTGCGAAGGTACCGAATAGTCACGGACATTGATGTCCGGCAATTTTTAAAAAGGTTTTGATTGCTATAAGTTGATGCCGGAATCAATCTGTCTATAAGTATAACACATGGGCCGGATTAATTATAGTTATAAATATACAAAAATAGATCTGAAATATCGTGGTAAATTGAAAAATACACTGATATAGTGACGAAATACAGAAATCATATGTGTAAAAACTACAATAAATGATTGACGAATAAAAAAATATTTGTTACAATTTACCTCAACGAGTCCTGCGGGACCAGAGCGTGTCTGAAAAATTGTGACGCACATCTTGCGTAAAGCATTTTTCAGACACACTCTAAGACATAATGAACAAAACGTGAAAACAAGGAGGTCATTACTATGGCGAAAAAAAGAAATATCATTGTTGGACAATCAGGAGGACCTACTGCAGTAATCAATTCCAGTCTTGCCGGAGTTTATAAGAATGCCATTGAACGAGGATTTGACAAAGTATACGGAATGCTTCACGGCATTCAGGGACTGTTGGATGAACAGTATATTGATCTGTCAACACAGATTCATTCAGAACTGGATATCGAATTACTCAAGAGAACACCATCTGCATTTTTAGGTTCCTGTCGTTACAAGCTTCCTGAGATTCACGAAGATAAAGCAATTTATGAGAAAATTTTTGAGATATTAAATAAACTGGATATCTATGCGTTTATCTACATTGGCGGAAATGATTCCATGGATACGATCAAGAAACTGTCTGATTATGCGATTCTCACAGGACAGACTCAGAAGTTCCTTGGTGTTCCGAAAACAATCGACAATGACCTGGCGCTGACAGACCATACACCCGGATTCGGAAGTGCTGCAAAATATATCGGCGCATCCACAAAAGAAGTGATCCGCGATGCACTGGGACTTACTTATAAGAAAAATATGATTACGATCATGGAGATCATGGGACGTAATGCCGGATGGCTTACAGGTGCCACAGCACTGGCAAAATCTGAGGACTGCGACGGACCGGATTTGATCTATCTGCCGGAAGTGCCTTTTGATGTTGAGAAATTCCTTGCAAAAGTAAAAGATCTTCTGAATAAAAAAGCATCTATTGTAATCGCAGTTTCCGAGGGAATCAAGCTGGCAGACGGAAGATATGTATGTGAGCTTGGAAGCGTGGGAGACTATGTGGATGCATTTGGACACAAACAGCTTCAGGGAACAGCCACTTATCTGGCAAACTTCCTGGCAGCGGAGTGCGGATGCAAGACAAGAGCTGTTGAACTTTCCACATTACAGAGAAGTGCTTCCCACATGGCATCCAGAGTGGATATTGATGAAGCATTCATGGTAGGTGGTGCTGCAGTTAAAGCTGCAGATGAAGGTGACACAGGTAAGATGGTTGTTATCGACCGTGTTTCCGATGATCCCTACATGGCAGCTACAGGTATCTACGATGTACACAGAATCGCAAATGAGGAGAAACTTGTTCCGAGAGAATGGATGAATAAAGATGCTACAAACGTAACTAAGGATTTTGTAGACTATATTAAACCTCTGATCCAGGGAGATTATCAGCCTATTATGGTAAATGGTATGCCGAGACATCTGGTACTGAACATGAAAAAAGGCAGAAAGAAATAATTGATAAAAATTATAAACGGGCAGCCGGTGATATATGCTCTAAGTGACTTCTTAATCATGATTTTGTCATGGTTAGTGAAGCAATCAC
>OGGE01001681.1_pt1 | contig 12771 bp, 10 predicted proteins | sample 1571121 | NCBI WGS metagenome assembly OGGE01 (sample SAMEA2581959, study PRJEB24529) | metagenome | biome: Human gut stool | place: China | collected 2011
TAGTATATTTGTATATAGTAAGAAGAATGTTTTTTACTTGAAGATACGAACAATTATACCTAGTAGCAGTTATGGCAGAATATATCAAGCAAGAGATGTGCGACCTGAACGGGACGGGGGAAAAGCCGGTGTATTATCGGATGAAGATACAACGGAACATGGACATGGAGGATTTCGTGGAACGGATCACCTACCCCGGATCGGGCTTGAGCAGGGGTAGCGTAATACAGGTGATGACGACAGTAGCGGAACATCTGGCCTATTGCATGGCGGAAGGGCAGTCGGTCACGTTGGATGGCATCGGTACGTTCACGCCCCGCCTAGGCGTAGCGAAGGACAAGGAGATCGACTCGCTGGATGGTGACGAACCGAAGCGTAACGCACGGAGCATCGAGGTGAATGGTATCAACTACCGGGCCGACAAGGAACTGATACGGGAGACTAACCTGCGTTGCGATTTAAGACGGGGAGGTATCAGCCGTGTCCGGAAATCGCCCTTCACCGAAGAGGAACGCCGGACACGGGCATTGGATTATCTGGATGAACACCCATTCTTGCGCATACAAGACTACATGGCTGTCACCGGACTAAAACGTAGTAGCGCAAACCGTGAGCTACTACGCCTCAGTAGCGACCCGGCGAGTGGAATCACCCTATCGGGTTATGGAAGCCACCGGGTGTATGTCCGCAGGAAAACAGAGGGCGATCACTAATCCACCCAATGATGCCCCGGGCCGGAGAAAATACATACATTTTACTCCGGCTTTTGACTAAGCATTTGTATTGTTTCAGTAAACTCCGCGACTATAGACTTCAAATTGGGATTATCGAGCCGAATAATAATCGCCGCATAATTCTGTATCCCATCCGCATCTCGGATGTCCGCAGACATGAAAGCGAAATCAGATTTACGCGGCGAGGAATGAAACCAAAACTCAAAAAGGCGATTGCGCATACTCTGCTTGCTATCTCCTGTCTCACAAATATACAACAGAGTTGTATTAGAACATTCAAAAAACTCATAGACTATCGCCATTATCGCCCGCCTCAACTTAGAATCACGAGGAGACTTTCTATTATTCGTATTAGCAATAATAAATTGATAGGATTCATCACTAAGCATCAATTCGTCCTCGAGAAAACTGACATAATAAATCACACCAAAGTCCGTAACAAACCGGAAACACATAGAATCCCTAAGAGCTGTTACCGCATAAGGAGAATTAGAATTTATACGTTTAAGGTTAAGGCTTACCATACTTCAAAATAAGTAGCTTCTTGCCCTGTACGTTTCTTAAACTCTTCTTTCATCTCTTTTTCCAGTTTAGCTACATACTCTCGCTTCAGCTTCCGTGCGGTCTCCAACCGACGCAAAGCCTCTTCTCTGGTAATCTTGCTATTTTTCTCTTTTTCCATACCCTTCGATATAATACTTATATATTACAAATGTAGGATAAATTCCGTTCTTTACCAAAATATTTATTCTTTGCTTCTGTTTTTGAGAAATATAACAAACACACAGATCACTAATCCACTTGATGGTGTCCCGGGTCGAGATGCTTGCGACTGCCGTTCGGTCTTATCAGTTCGGCGGAGGTGCCTTCCGGGATTTGGAGATCGAACTTCAATCGCTTGCCTTTCTTCTTGATACTTACTTGGATGGTTCCATAATGGGTCTCTAGGCTGGCCAAGGCTTCTGATAAGGGACCCAATTGAGGCGCGATCTTAAAGGTACGGAAGCCGGGAGAGGTTGGCTCGATACCGCAGACCTTCTGACTCAATAAGGTAAGCGGGCCACCGCTCCAAGCGTGATTGATCGTGCCGCCACCGAAGCCCTCGGCTCCGATGCCCCATCCCTCGAACAAGGTCGTGTATTCGGCATAATCCAGCATACGGGTGTAACGTTGCTTCATCCGTTCCAAGGCAAACGCCGGCTCGCCCATCTGGAAAAGGGCCTCTAGGACATACTTCTCCATATAAGGGCTGGCGTGATACTCCTTTTTAAGTACCTTCGTCAGCGCCGGATACTTATCTTTCGAGGCCAGCCCGGAAACAACCGCCATGGCTTGGGAGCGATCGTCCGTCTCCCCTTTATAGCCGGGGGAGCGATAGGCGGAACCCGTCCAGAACTTCGTGTCGAAACAACGTTCTATGCTACGCATCATCCGGGAGATCTCATCGGCATCCTTATCCTTGCCGAGTTGCAGGGCGAAGGCTCGCTCCGCTTTCAAGGCCAGATAATACCAGCAGTTGGTCAATACGCCCATATCGACATGCTCGCCCCAGTCGCCCCAGCTCCAAGCACCTTGACGCTCGATCACCAAGCCACTCTTATCGACTTGCCAAACCTCGTGCAGGTAACGGCGCATCCGGTCGTATATCACCGGGACGAAACTACTGTCGGCACTATAATAATATTGCGTATAAAAACCGTACCAACCGATAGACGCCAACATCTGTAAAGGAAGCTCCTTATCCCAATTACCCGCCGGAACCGGAGCGTAGAGCGTTCCGTCCTCCCGCTGCCAATTCATTAATTCATGGATGCCTTTTACGGCTAGTTTCTGCCCGGACGGAGAAAGGGCGTAGAAAGCCTCGCCTAGCTCATTCACCTCGTCACCCCACCATTGGGCACGTTCACGGTCCGGACAGTCCATATAATTATCACGCATCGTTATGTATAAAGTGCGGGCAGAACGTTGCCAAAGCTCGTCGTAGAACGGGTCATCACAATGGAAAGAGCCAGCGAGGTCCGTGTTGTAACCGGTCTCACGGTATTTCACATCCAGCACCTTCACGCCCTTGGGAATGATATAATAGACCTCATGGCCGTTCATCCAGCCATAGCTTTCGTATTCCTGCTCACCCTCACGGGTAATATATTCGGCACGTACGTTGCGCTCGCTTCCTCCCTCGTAATTATCCATCCGGATGTGGATAGTCTTCCCGGCCTCCGCCTCTACTTTTAGATACGGAGTGATCTGGGCATTATAGGGCAAACGACAGAACAGGGTATCGCCTCTCAAGGATTCCCGGACGGATACATAGGATAACAGGCCGCTGTTTTTCCACTGGGGTATCGGACGTTCCACCAGATCCCCGAAAGGAGCTTTCCCCGCCTTACCGACGCAGACCGCCCCCGGAAGGGAACCTTCAAAACTCGTACGGTTCCAGTTTGTTATCGCTTGACGGGCATCGAAGCGAATATTACTCTCCGGCATACGGTAATTCGGGAAAGGGGCCTCGGTATTTTGATAGGCCTCATACAAGGCACACTGCCAGCTCGCGTCGGAGACGATCTCCAGCCCCGGAGCGATCGCCTCAAATAACAAAGCTGCTTTCCCGCTGTTGATATGACTGAAACCGTCTTTCCCGAAATGCCAGAGCAAGATAGCGATGGTGTTCGAGCCTTTTGTCAGGTAAGGGGCGATATCTACCGGATCGTAATAAGTCCCGGAAGGAGAAGGTCCTCTTTTCAAGCCACCCTCAAAGATAACCAGTTGGTCGTTGATCCAAAGCCAATACTTGGAATCGGCGGCGATACGGGCGATGAGTTGATTCGGGACATTCGTCACAGCGAATGATTTACGGTAGATCAACCAAGTATTCGTAGCGCTTTGGCAACGCTCGGTATTGATCCATTGGGCTTTCCAAGGGAAGGCAGCGGGACAACTGTCCGAGGCAGTCACTTTTATCCAGCTGAAAGATAGGAGAAACAATAGAAGAGCAAGAAGTAGCTTGTTCATACGTTTAATCTTTAAGGTTCTCAATTATTTGCTTTCGAAATCCCCAGTTGTAGAGACGGGGCACGCCCCGTCTCTACAACTAGGTAAAATAAGCCAATATAGGCGATGTCATTACCGGCTTACTAAAGTCATACGGTTCTTATCACACCGGATATGAAAACGTATGCGTACCGGCGGATACGGTCTCGGTCTGATCGCCTACCACGATATCGGCGGAGCAATCAGCCGGAATCGTCACGGTAAGCATAACCTTATCCCCTTCCCGTTTCCATTCGCTGGCGATACGGCCGCGTACGGAATGATACTCACCTTTCGCCCAATCCAGTTCTTTCACGAAATGAGGCGTGATACGGATATGACGGAAGCCCGGAGCCGAGTCATCATGATTGATACCGGCCAGCTGGTTCATCATCCAAGCGGAGACATCTCCCATAAAGACATGGTTCAAGGAAGCGTCGGCAAACTTCGGACTAAGTGTCCACGTCTCCGGCAATGTGGAGTAACCCATCGTCTCTACCCAATATCCCCAAGAAGGTGCCTCGGTCTTCGTGATCATCTTCATGGCATCCTCGATATAGCCATATTTCGTAAGCATGGCCGGAACGGTCTTACTGCCTAATAGACCAAAATCCAAGAAATAGTTATTTCCCGCTACCGCCTCACGCAGCTTATCCGCCACGAGTTGTTCCTTTCCTTCCGGTACAAGTCCCAGATACAAGGCCAAGGCTTGCGCCGTTTGGGTCCCTTCGGCATACACACCGGTCTCGGCATTGAAGAACTTCCGGTTGATCAAGGATTTGAGGGTATTCGCTTTCTCTTGATAAGGAGCGGCATCCTTGCCCAGCAAAGAGGCGAAGCGAGCCATCAACTTATAATCCAGATAATAGTAGGCGGTAGAGGTATATTCATTATTCGTCGTAGCTTTCCAATACACCCAGTCACCCAAGCCAAACGGCAAGTAACCGTCTTTCTCTTTCGTCTTCAAATAATCCAGATATCGCAGCATCGTAGGATATAAGCGTTCTATACTGCGAGACTCGCCATAATAATCATACAAGGCGTTCGGGATGATAAACATGACAGCGTCCCAAACCGGACCCGGCCACTCGCCATATCCCCAACCGCTGGAAGGAATGATACCGGAAATCTCACCCGCCTCACGCTGGTTGTCGATAATGTCATCCATCCATTTCTCATAAAGCGTGATACCATCGAAGCCCAGCAAACCGAGGTCGATCGCGATATGCGCGTCGGCTGTCCAGCCATTCTTCTCCCGTTGCGGGCAATCGGTCGGGATACTGTGCAGGTTACTGCGGTAAGCCTGCATCGTAGCCTCCCATATCTTATTCAATAGAGGATTCGAACAAGCGAAGGAACCGGACGGACGGACATCGGTATGCATAAACAAGCCGGTCAAGTTCTCTTCCGTTAAAGTAACGGGACGGCTACTCTCCACCTCCACGTATTGGAAACCGTGATAAGAGAAGGAAGGCATGAAGATCTCCTCCTCTCCCGTACCTTTCAAGGTAAAGACATCCATCTGGAATACCTCGTCCGGTTTGACCGGATGATAATATACATTGATATTGCCTTGCTCCAAGCGACCGTCTGTCTTCAACAACTCACCATGTTTTAACGTGATACGGGTTCCCGCCTCACCTTTCACCTTCAAGCGGCAAAGGCCGGACATGTTCTTCGGGAAAGAATATACATATAACTGATCGGAGAAACGTTTCATCGACACGGGCCTCACCTCTTCCGTGATACGGATTCCCGGCATTTGCTGGGCTACCAACAGAGGTGCCGGAGCCTGCGCCGGAAGTGCCGCTTCCCATTTACTATCGTCGAAATGAGCGGTTTTCCATCCGGCCTCTTCCAGCCGGGCATCGAATTTATCGCCGCTGTATATATTATTATAGATATAGGCCCCGGTGGAAGTCTTCCAAGTCTCGTCCGAGCCAATCACCTCCGTCGTACCATCCGTATAGGTAATACGCAACTCGCATAGCAAGCGGGGACGATCCCGCCAGCGTGCCTCATGGAAATTCCAGACCGCCACGGACTGCTCATTGTACCAGCCGTTTCCCAGAACAGCGGCCACGGCGTTGTCGCCTTGCTTCAGCAAAGAGGTAACATCATGCGTCACGTACAAAATACGTTTATCGAAATGCGTATACCCCGGGTCCAGATAATTCGTTCCGACCCGCTCGCCATTGATGAATAGCTCATGATACCCAGCAGATGCTACGTACACACGGGCATCCTTCACTTCCTTGCCTACCGGGAAAGACTTGCGGAACAGAGGGGCAGGCTCGAACTCCTTATCCTTATGATCGGTAATCCAAGAGGCGGACCAATCCGAGGGATCGAACTTAGCGGTCTCGAAAGAAGCCGTCTCCGAGGTAGCGCACGGACGCCCTTCACCATCCCATACCGTAACATTCCAGTAATAACGGGTATGAGGTTTCAGGGCCATTCCTTCCGCATAGGGCCGCAAGTCGTTCGGACTCGTACCGATCCGTACCTCATAGCGGGAAGCCTTAAAGCCCTCCTCATTTCCGGAGTATTCCCATGTAAAGCGAGGAGACGAAGTATCCAAGCCGATAGGCTCCGTAAGGTATTCCGTACGGAGATTCGTAGGTATCGTTAATTCATTATTGCTTTTGCAACCGCCTAATAAGAGGGCGGCGAAAGCGTAGATGCAAATAGTTTGTTTCATATATTCTATAATTATATACATTCTACAACTAAGTATAAGAGCTACGGGGTAACTCGTATCTCTTCAGGAGCGTTGATATGGCTTATCACCTTACCGTCCGCACCTTTCTCATGCCGGATCTCAATCACCCCATAAGGCGTGGGGAACGTACCTTCCACCCATTCGAGATCTCCCAGATGTGGGATGATACGTACCGTACGGCAACCCGGTTCCACCACTTGTACGCCCAATACGTACTCGCTTAACCACGATGTGGGGCCCGAAGCCCATCCATGGCACAAGCTATGGCGGAAACCTTGATAGCAATACGCCCCATAATCCCCATGAATGTCTTTCTTTCCGGCGGGGACCAGCTCATCAATACGCCCTGCGTCAGGAAGCCATTCCATATTGAAATCCTCCCAAAACGTCGTAGCACCTACATCCAGCATAGCTCCCCAATACGTACGGATCACATCTAACGCACCTTGGTAATTACCAGCCAACGCCATCGCCCGTAGCATATAATACCCGTAAAACGTAGAGAAGCCTTTCGCCCCGTCCACCGCCAAGCAACGCTCGTTCGCCTCCTTAGCATCCATGATACCCGCCAGAGCCATCAAGGCGGCGGCCTGTTTATCCCCGGGCGTAATCCGATCTTTCTCCGAAGGGAACCGGGATTTCTTCCGAAGGGAAAACTTAATAGCCTTGGAAGCTACCATACGACATTCCGAAGCCAACGCATCCTCGCCTAAAACGGTACATAACTCCTCTCCCGCACGCATGGCTTGTATCATCAGCGATTGAAGGCCGGCATCGATAGCGGGTGTATTCTCACTGGAAGGCCAATCCAAGAAACGGTTCCCATCCAGTCTCTCTTGTCCGCTTGGGTCAACCTTCGAGATCAAGTGACGCAACAAAGCAGTCATATAAGAGCGTTGCTCTTGTAGATACGCAAGATTCCCTTGATAATAATACCAATCCCGCTGAATCAACAACCACCAGATCGAGTACGAACTGATACCGTTCATCCAACTAGGCAGCGGCGTAATATCCCGAATCAAATCCAAGCTCTTAGGAACCACCTCATTATAACCGAAGACGGTACTGACCGTCATTACCTCCGGATGTAAATCCCCCACCCAGACCAGACGATCCCGCTTTACGCCGTCCCATAGATATTCCTGCATATTCAAGTGGACCGTGTACGCACCAGTCTTCCAGATCCGGTTCAACCGCTCGTCATTACAACGGAAAGAGCCCAGATAAGGAATATCCCGGAACGTGGAGATCGCACGGACCTCTTTTAATTGCAACTCCGTAGAATCACCCAATACATCAATACGCACGAAACGGAAACCGGAATTACCGATCTCCTGCACGCCCAGCCAAGGGAGCGATACCACGAAATCCCGCATCGCATGATCGTTGCTCGCCCCGTTCGCGCCATCTATCTCGCACATAGCCTCACTAACGGACTCGCCGAAACGAACCCGTACGGAAACCGGATCGTGAGACGGCGGCATACCGGTCACCAGCTGAAGGCCGCCTTGCAACTCCTTCCCGAAATCAAGCAGCAAAGCGGGATGTTCGGTTGGCGTACTTTTCAACACACACAACCGATTATTCGCCAAATCCGACTGTCCGTTGCCCGGAACAAGCAAATGGTCCGCTCCCGTAATTCGCGAACTATCTTGCTGCCAGACAATACGGACCGGAGCGATATACTCCCGTGTCCGATGGTCTCGCTGCTGGGCGAACAACGTGAACGAACCGATCCCTATGAATAGAATGATTAATTTCTTTCGCATACGCTAGAGTCCAAAAGCCGGAACCAAGTCATCCAATTGCTGATCCGTCATACCTTCCGGCTCGTAACCGGTCATGCGGGCACTGAAATAGATCTGGGCGGATTTACTCAACGTATCGATCGCATCGAAGCACTCGATCAGGTCCTCACCGACGGCAAGGATACCGTGCTTCTCCCAGAACACCACGTCGTGCTCCTCCAACTGACGGATCGTAGCGTGCGCCAACGCCAAAGTGCCCGGTATCTCGTAAGGAACGATACCGACCCCTTTCGGCACGATAATCCGACATTCCGGGATCATACTCCATAACGTGCGGGTAATCTTCTCCGAATCCAAGAACGGCTTGCAATGCGTCATGCCGATAATATCCGTCGGATGCGTATGCAATACCACCCGGTTATCCCGTCCCTTCGCACGCAAGAAATTGTGCATCAACAAATGGGAAGGCAACTCGGAAGTCGGTTGGATCGGTTGCTCCGCTAGGATATCATACGATTTCCCATCGGCGGCGATACGGATCAAAGAGCCGTTGGCGAAAGGATCTTTCGCCACGTAACGCATCCGTTTTCCGGTACCCGTCACATAAAAGACGTGCCCGCATAAGGCCGTCATCGCCTCTTGCAAGGGAATCGAGGAAACCAAAGCCGGCAACGCCTTCTCCTCCTCGCTCAATAAAGTAGTCAGGTTCACCGATATATTCCCGCCGTTTCGCTCAGCCCAACCCTTGGTCCACAAATAGCCGGCGACCTCGGCGATACGATCTATTTCCGCCATCAGGCGTTCATTGTTTCTTAGTGTTATCATGTCTATTTTAATTAAACTATATTCGGATATAATAAGGAAAGGATCAAGATACACATGCCGGTAATCAATACCACGATCGTCCGGCGATCCACGCCCTTCCATTCTTTTAATAAGATGCCCCAGACATTACTGAAAATAACATTCAACGACATCAGGATACTCCACGAGAAAGCCAGCATAACCGGGGAATCCGAGAAATAGCTCTTTCCCATCCCCAGTCCGAAGAACTGCGAGTAACAAAGCACGCCTGCCAAAGCGCAAAATAAGGCATTATTCAGCAATGTACCTCCCGATACCGAGAAATAATCCTTGCCCGTCCCGTTTTTCACGTTCTGGAAAATACAATACACAGCGTTCGTACAAAAGCCGCCCAAAGTAACCAACAGTATTACGGGATTCAAGGCGAACAGATCGCTAGCTCCCGCCTCTTTCGCTTTCGCCAGCACCTCGTTTCCCGATTCCAAACCCAAATTGAAGCAGGCGCTCATCACACCGGCAAGCAAGGCTACCGCCAAGCCCTTAGTCAAGGCAAAATCCTTCACCGCCGCTTTCTTCTCCTCCTCACTCATATTCCGGGCCCGCAGGCTTCCGGCGTAACCGATCACGGCGATACCTGCCAAGGTAATGCAAACACCGGTCAACAGGATCAATCCGGTTCCCTCAAACAGATTCGTTCCACCGAACAAAGCCGGGAAGAGCGTACCGAAACCGGCGCATGTACCCAAGGCGATGCTCTGTCCCAATGCTACGCCCAGATAACGCATACTCAACCCGAAAGTCAACCCGCCGACACCCCAGAGCATGCCATAGATAACCGCTCCCAAGCTACCCGGCGAACACCATAGCTCCAGTAAGGTACTCCCTTCCGGTACCGCCAACATCGCTCCGAGATAAGGGAAAACCAACCAAGCGAAGATACCTTGCACCAGCCAAAAGCTTTCCCAACTCCAATCCCGGATCTTATTGATCGGCACGTACGAGCTACTCTGCCCGAAACTGCCGATCGCAATGATCAACAACCCGATCCCGATCTCTATCATTGCCGTCTTGAGGTAACGTCGGACTCATATTTCTCGATCTCAGCGATATAAGACTCTCCTACGGGGACCCCACTTTGTAGACAATACATATCCCAAACCGCCCCCCAAGGCAGACTCTTCGCTTCCTCCTGCAAGGCAAGACGCTGGAAATACTTACCCTCATCCTCGTACTGGCGAAGCAAGGCGATCGGCTCCAGCAAAGCGAGCATAAAGGCTTTTTGCGTAGCACGGCTACCAATGACATAAGCACCGATACGATTGATGGTAGCGTCGAAATAATCCAAACCGATATGTACCCGGTCCAAGGCGTCGCAACGCACGATCTCACGGGCTAAATCCTGCACATCGTCATTCAAGATCACGACATGATCGCTATCCCAACGGATCGGACGACTTACGTGCAACATGATCTCGGGCGTAAACAGCAATAACGAGGAAACCTTGTCGGCGATACTTTCCGTCAAATGGAAATGGCCGGTGTCCAAGGTAACGATCTTGTTCTTTTTCGCCCCGTAACCCAAATAGAAATCATAGGAACCTACCGTATAACTTTCCAGACCGATACCGAAGAGTTTCGCCTCGATACAATCTTTCATCCATTTATATTCGGTAGCGAATATCTCATCCAGCGATTCCTCCAAGATACGGCGATAACGTAAGCGGCTGGCCGGTACTTCCTTGCTCCCGTCATGTATCCAAAGGTTCATCATGCAAGGATCGTTCTGGGCTTTACCCATCTCATCGCTGATCCAGCGACAACGCTTCGTATGCTCGATCCAGAAGTTACGGATATCATCGCTGGGGTTCGCCAAGGTCAAATCTCCGCTTTTAGGGTGCGAGAAAGAGGTACTGTTGAAGTCTAGCTTGAAATCATTCTCTTTCGCCCATTGTATCCAGCTCTCGAAATGATGGGGTTCTACCTCGTCACGGTCTACTTTCTCCCCTTGGAAATCCCCGTAGATCTCATGCAGACTAAGCCGATGATTACCGGGGATATAGGATTTCGCTTTCAATACATCCCGACGCAACTCGTCGATAGTACGGGCACGTCCCGGATAATTGCCGGTCACTTGTATACCACCGGTCAAGGAGCCGCCTTGGTTCTCGAAACCGCTTACGTCATCGGCCTGCCAGCAATGCAGGGATAGGGATATTTTCTTCATATCCTCTAAAGCTTTACGAACGTCTACACCTACGGCCGCATAACGTTCTGCCGCTACTTCAAATGCCTGTTGAATTAAACTGTCTTTTGTCATGGTATGATGTTTTTAAATTTATATGATTTGAAAGTGTATCACCTTTCCGGATAAAATTCCTTGGGAGGGAATGCGGTGGCTATCAGTCTTCGCATCTCCCAACAATCCGTCAGTAATCCTGCCGACTTAGCCTGTATCAAGCAATTTCCAATGGCTGTCGCCTCAGACGGGCCTGCCAATACGGGAATACCGATAGCGTTGGCTGTCAACTGATTCAGCAGATCGTTCCGAGAGCCACCACCTATCACATGCAATCGTTCAATCGGATGTGGCGACATCGATTTGAGTATTTCCAGCACCTCTTTATAACGATTCGCCAAGCTATAAAATATACAATGTACATAATCGGCGTCCGAAGCGGGAACAGCCTGTCCGGTTTCCTCACAATAGGCCGTGATCTCACGTAGCATACTCTCAGGATTGGCGAAACGAGGATCATCCGGATTGATCAAAGAAGTAAATTCGCTCAACTCCGCCATCCGAACCATATCATCGTACGAATAATCCAATCCGGACCGCTTCCATTGTTCCCGGCAACGTTCCAATATCCACATACCTGTAATATTCTTCAAAAAGCGAGTCGTACCCTCGATACCCCCCTCATTCGTGAAATTATTCTTGAAAGAGACCTCGTTGATAATCGGCTTCTCCACCTCGATACCCATCAAGCTCCAAGTACCGCTACTCAAGTAAGCGAAATTAGGAGAAGAAGCAGGAACAGCGGCTACCGCCGACGCCGTATCGTGACCGGCCACGGCGATTACCGGGATTTCCCCGATTCCTGTCTTACGGGCGATCGACTCGCTCAACCGCCCGATCAACGTCCCCGGCATAACCACCGGACACATCAAAGTAGGAGGTAATTACGCTGCAGGAATGAGATCCGGCGAAGTAGCCCATCAGAAAGGCTATTCGACCGCCATCTTCCTCGATTCCAAAGAGAAGAAATACATCGACGACTGTGGCCCGGCTGAATTATTCGGGAATAGAAAAGGTTCATATATCACTCCGTTCTCTCACACCATCCTGCCTTCTATCACCAACGCCAGCCTGATGGTATTGGCCGAAGATATGGGATTGAAAGTAGAACGCCGGCTTATTCCCGTAGAAGAACTCGAGACTTTCGAAGAAGCCGGAGCTTGCGGTACGGCTGCTGTCATCAGTCCTATCGGACAGATCGATGATCTCGAAAACAACAAGAGCATCGTTTTCGGTAAGCCCGATGTTCCTGGTGAATGGTGTACCAAATTGTACAACCGTTTGAGAGCTATTCAATACGGAGACGAACCGGACAAATTCGGTTGGGTAAAAGTATTGAATTTCTAAAAACAGATTTTTAGGGATAATTGAATCAACTCGGAGAAAGGGGCTGTCCAAGAACTGCCATCACCCCGTTTGCTGTTTCTTATTTCGGTA
>OGGE01001693.1_pt1 | contig 12659 bp, 10 predicted proteins | sample 1571121 | NCBI WGS metagenome assembly OGGE01 (sample SAMEA2581959, study PRJEB24529) | metagenome | biome: Human gut stool | place: China | collected 2011
CCGCAGGCATCAGGTCTACGCCCTCAGGGTGGTGCAGGATACCCTCGCCGGGACGGAGCGGCTCATCCATCAGGATGCGTCCCATAGCGTCCGACAGCGTAAAGGGCAGCTTGTCCGGCTGGGGATGGCCCAGGCTAATCGTCAGGCTTCCTTGCGGGTCTCCGTCGATCAGCAAGACTTTCTTTCCAGCCTGCGCCAAACCGATTCCAAGATTGGCACAGGTGGTGGTTTTGCCAACGCCGCCCTTCTGGTTGGCGATGGCAATGATTTGTGTGTTCAAATAAACCTCCTCCTTCTACAAAAAAATATCCCTATTCCGAAAAATAGGGATGAAAAAAGCCGCTTACTCAAATAAATGAATAAACGGCTATGTAAGTAATATTCGATTGTAAGTAAAGTTTTATATCACTGCAAAATAACGAAGTGCATCTTTAATTGCTTCTACCTTTTCTGGTGTCGGATGTTTCTTCGGCTGTTTCAGTTCTTCTACTGCATTAGGAGCATCATACATCGGCAAGCCTAAATCCCTTTTTACCTCCGCAATATATGCGGTATGTACTTTGAAGCCGTATTTCGCTTCTATGTACTCCTTAATCATTTTGTAGGTCACTTTTTCTTTGGGCTTGTACGCTTCGGCTCTTTTAGCAATACTATCTACCGGAATCTTGCCCTCGCCCTCTCCAAACTCCACATCAATGTGGATATAACTGTCGGCTTTTTTGTGGGACAAAAGAACTACCGTCTCCACATGTGTAGTATTCCCAAACTGATCCACCGCCCTTACCTTGCAAAGCTCATATCCGCCCTCACAAAGCACCTTAAGATCCCTCGCTAACGTTGCCGAATCACAGCTTACATACACGATCCGCTCCGGCTGCATCTTAAGCATCGTCTCAAGACATACACCATCGCACCCCTTTCGCGGCGGATCGACCACGATCACATCCGGGTGCAGCATATCTGCATCTGTGTCTTTCTTTTTTTCATAAAATGCCGGCAGCACTTCCTCTGCTTTTCCTACAAAAAACTCAGCATTATTGATACCGTTGAGCGCCGCATTATTCTTCGCGTCCTCGATTGCCTGTGGGACGATCTCCACCCCATAAACTTTTCCCGCTTTCTGTGCAAGAAAAAGTGAAATCGTGCCGATGCCGCAATATAGATCCCACACGGTCTCTTTTCCGGTCAGTCCCGCATAGTCGAGCGCAAGGCTGTAGAGTTTTTCCGTCTGGACAGGATTGACCTGATAAAATGACTGCGGTGAAATATGGTATGCGACCGCTGTATCAGTCAGTGAAAAATCCTTCGTATCGCGTAGATGGATCATATCGGTAATGTATGGATCGCCCCAGATACATTTCGTCACATCCCCGAGGATCACATTTGTTTTCTTCGTATTCTGATTGATGGAAATGCTCTTCATTCCCTCGATGGCTGTCAATCTGTCGATCAGTTTTTCCACTTTAGGAAGACTATTTCCGTTGATAATCACACAGACCATAAGCTCTTTTGTGGAAAACCCATAGCGGATCAGAACATGACGAACCAGCCCCTTACCTGTATTTTCATCGTAAGATGCCACATGATATTCTTTCATATAAGAAAGGACTTCATTTAAAATAATCTGATTTTCCTCCACACCCAGTTTACAGTCATTGACCAGGATAATACTGTGGGTACGCGCTGCATAAAAACCGGCAACCGGATTCCCATCTTTATCCGCACCGATCGGAAACTGTGCCTTGTTCCGGTAGCGGTATGGTTCTTTCATCCCCACGACAGGAAGCATGATTCGGTCGATCAATTCCGGCGCAAAACCGCCAATACGAATCAGATTTCCGCGCACTTTGTTCTGCTTAAATTCCAGCTGCTTTTCATAATCCAACGCCTGTATCTGACATCCGCCGCATCTCCTGTGAAGTTCACACTGTGGTGTCACACGAAATTTAGACGGCGATAAAATCTGCTCCACTCTCGCATAACCATAATTTTTCTTCATCTTTGTGATGCGGGCTTCGATCTCATCTCCAAGCACCGCATCTTTAACGAAAAAGGTCATGCCATCGTATTTTCCGATTCCTTCGCCGTCCACGCCCATATCTTCGATTTTCAGTTCTATGATATCATTTTTCTGCATAATTATAATTTCCCGGAGCGTCTGATATTGCTCTCAAGCAGACGGTTGTACCCCTGCCATTCCTGATTATTTTCCGGCACGTTGTTAAAGATTTCGCGCACCGTCTCCATCTTTGCATCGATATTATCCGCAAAACTGAGTGCTAATGCCTCCGGCAGCGCCGGTTTTTTCGGTGAACCAAACTCTAACTCGCCGTGATGTGCTAAAATACAGTGCTTTAACTCGCTTGCCAGTCCCTTTGGAAAATCCGGGATCGTGCGGATCCTGTCACCGACCATCTCGGTTCCGATAATAATATGTCCTAAAAGCTGACCGTCATCCGTGTAATCATTTTCCGGGAATGTGGAAAGCTCCTCTAATTTTCCGATATCATGGAAAATAGCTGCCGTGATCAAAAGATCGCGGTTTAACATCGGATAACAGCCTGCAAAATAATCACAGTGCTTTGCCACACTTAAGCTGTGCTCAAGCAGACCACCGACAAATCCGTGGTGCACAGTCTTTGCAGCAGAGTGGAATTTAAAGCGTTTTTCAAAATCTGCATCTTCCACAAAAAAGCTCTCTAACAGCTTCTTTAAATGCACTTCTTTGATGCTCGCAATCAGGCCTTTTAACTCCTCATACATCTGGTCGATATCCTTATCGCTGACCGGAAGGTAATCTTTTGGATCATACTCCCCTTCCTGCACCTTGCGGACGCGCTTTACATTCAGCTGTAAATTGCCCTGAAAGCTGGTGATATCACCCATTACGGCTATGTAATCCAGTGAATCGAACTCGTCGATTCCAACAGAACCAGGCTCCCAGATCTTCGCATCCAGTGTGCCCGTTTTGTCCTGTAAGATCAATGTATCATAAGGTTTTCCTGCCTTTGTCAGTGCAGACTGTTTTACTTTACATAGATAGATTTCATTAATTCGCTCGCCCTCTCTGAGGCTCTCAATATACTTCATACTACTCCTTATTCCTGCTTTTATTTTCTAAAATTATTATGCCTGTATCCGCATTTCTGCTTCTAAAACGCATACCGGTGTCCACATTTCTGTTTCTGACATGCATGGCCGCATCCGCATTTCTGCTTCTAAAACGCATACCGGTGTCCACATTTCTGTTTCTGACATGCATGGCCGCATCCGCATTTCTGCTTCTAAAATACATGCCTGTATCTGGTTCACATCTCTATGGCAGTACACTGACTTCTACCGTGCAGATGATTTCCGTATAACCTTCCGGTCCCTGCCGCTCAATCTTCACTTCCACCGTATCTTCCGGCTTTAACGAAAGCAGTTTTTTCTCATAATTTTCTGCCGTAAGAATCTCATCCCCGTCAATCTCCGTAATGACATCCCCATTCTGAAGTCCCGCCGCCATTGCCGGTGAATCCATGCAGACATCTTTGATATAGGCGCCTTTTGGTATTTCATATTCACGTTCGATCGCCGCAGTAACCGTTGTCACTTCAAGCCCGATGTACGGAATATCCTGTCCGTTTGACAACATCTCAATCAATGCCTTTAATTCAGAAATAGAAATCGCTGTCAGCGTATTCTCATCGCCTGCACTACTGTATCCCTGCATCACGATCCCGATGATCTCACCATCCACATTGACAAGCGCACCGCTTCCATTACTGCTTCCGACAATATCTGTCGTAAATACACTGTAATTATGATCTATCGTGGAAATACTATTTGTCGTAGATGTGATATTTCCGGTCAGTATCGAATAATTTGTTCCAAGCGGACTTCCGATTGCAATCGCAATCGTTCCCTGCGTAACGGTCAGTGAATTGCCAAGAACTGCAACCGTGATCGCATTCTTTGTACTTTCTGTAAGCTCCGAAGTCTTTACGCTCAACACGGCAATCCCTGTATTGCCATCGTATTTTTTCATCTCAGCTTTCACTGAAACATCATTAATAAATGTAACGTAGATCTCCTGGGCATCCGCAATCGCCTTGCGTTCTGTTAAAACCAGCAGTTCCCTGCCATTTTCCGCTACAATAATACCGGAAGCCTGACCTTTGCTCTCATACGGATTATTAAACCAGTCGTTGTCACTCTTTACGCCGGTTACAGTCACAATAGACTTATTGGCTTCTTTTCCAACGGCATATAACTTGTTCTGCAGCTTCTGAAAATCAGCAAGTTCAAGTTCCCGCAGGTCATTGTCCGGAACATTCTCTCCGGTCTGCTCTGTTTCCGTTTCACCCGTCTGTTCCTGCTGTGGGTTTCCCACTTCTCCATTTTCCTGCGATCCGTTGTTCTCCGCTGCCCCGTTTTCTCCCTGCTGCCCGTCGTTCTCTGTCTCCTGTGTATCCTTCTGTTCCGACGCTTCCTGTATATCGCCCTGACTTGGCTCCTCCGTTTCCGTGACATCATCTTGCGGAATCGTAACAACCGGCTTCTCCTCTGGGTAAAACCAGTTTGAAAACTCAGGCTGCAGTAAACTAAACACCAGCGCAGCCACCGCACCAAAAATTACGGCAAGCGCTACCGTAAACAATGCTTTTTTTACAAGACGTTTTTTATTCAACGGCTTCTCCTTGATCTGTTCATTAATAAAAGAAAAGCCACCCTTCTCTTTCTCCTGCATGATTTTCCCTTCCTTAACAAAAATGAAAACCGCACCTAGTTTATTATAGTTTGAAACACATACGCTTGCAACACTATTTTTTGCATTTCCGGCTTTCATTCCCCTAATTAATGGGATATAATGTGAATTAGCAATGAGCAGTGCCAAATGAGGGAAAAATAAAAAAAGACTGCTTGCAGGCTCTTTTTTGTTTTTTTCTCATTTGATAGGGCGAATGCCCGTCAGCCCGGAAAATCTCTGATTTTTCGGGCTGGCACTGCGGACTAAAGTTGAACACAACTCCCCGTCAACCCAGCGCAATCTCTGATTTTTCGGGCTGGCACTGCGGACTAAAGTCGAACACACATATCCGTCGGCATGCTGCCACTGCAAACTAAATTTTCAACCACAAGGAATTACAAATCATATGAATGAAAAAGTTTTAAAAACATTAGAATACAATAAAATCATCGCACGTCTCGCGGAGCACGCTTCCAGCGAGGACGCAAAAAAACGCTGTCTTACCCTCACACCAGGCACAGACATAAACGAAATCAACCTTTTACAGTTACAGACCAAAGATGCCCTAAACCGTCTCTTTAAAGGCGGGCGCATCTCTTTTTCCGGTGTACACGACATCCGAGACTCCCTGAAACGTTTAGAGATCGGTGCATCCTTAAGCATCACGGAACTGCTGCGCGTCTGCTCTCTCTTAGAGGCAGCAAAACGTTCAAAAGCATTTTCCCGCACCAGCATCGGACACACCGGACCGGACCGTCCTGCCGCAGCAGACGGGACAGACGAACTTCCGGTCGACTCACTGACCGGATTTTTCGATCAGATTGAGCCTCTCACACCGTTATGCGATGAAATCCGCCGCTGCATTTTATCGGAGGACGAGATCGCGGACGATGCCAGCAGTACGCTCCGCTCCATCCGCAAATCCATGCGTGGCATGAACGATAAGATCCGCGCACAGATGAACTCAATGATCAACAACACGACCACACGCAGCTATTTACAGGATGCTGTCATCACGATGCGCGACGGCCGCTACTGCCTGCCGGTCAAAGCCGAGGCAAAATCGCAGGTTCCTGGTATGGTGCACGACCAGTCCTCCTCCGGTTCCACGCTCTTTATCGAACCGCTCGCTGTCGTAAACTTAAACAACGAATACAAAGCGTTACTGATCAAAGAAAAAGAAGAGATCGAAGTCATCCTCGCAAACTTAAGCAACTTAACGGCAGGATACTCCATGCAGCTTCACACCGACTATAACGTACTCACGGAACTTGATTTTATTTTTGCAAAAGCAGCCTTCGCACAGACTTACAATGGTGTTGCCCCGACCTTCAACACAGATGGACGGATCAATATCAAAAAAGGCCGTCATCCACTGCTCGACGCAAAAAAAGTAGTGCCGATCGACGTGCGCCTCGGAGAAGATTTTACCCTGCTTATCATTACCGGTCCAAACACCGGTGGTAAAACCGTCTCCTTAAAAACAGTCGGCCTTCTGACATTGATGGGGCAGGCAGGACTTCACATCCCGGCTTCCGAGCGTTCGGAGCTTGGAATTTTTGAGGAAGTGTTTGCCGACATCGGAGATGAGCAGAGTATTGAGCAGTCTTTAAGTACATTCTCCTCCCACATGACAAACATCACCCGCATTTTAAGCCAGGTCAACGACCGCTCCCTCGTGCTTTTCGATGAACTCTGTGCCGGAACTGACCCGACGGAGGGTGCCGCACTTGCGATCTCCATTTTATCGAAATTAAAACTGTACGGTGCGCGTGTCATGGCAACCACTCATTACAGCGAATTGAAAGTATTTGCCCTGCAGACCTCCGGCGTAGAAAATGCCTGCTGTGAATTTGACGTGGAATCTTTAAGCCCGACTTACCGTCTTTTAATCGGTATTCCTGGAAAGAGTAATGCATTTGCGATTTCCACGAAACTCGGTCTTGGTGAAGATATCATCGAGGACGCTAAGGGACGGATCAGTGAAAATGACATGAATTTTGAGGATCTTTTAGCTGACCTTGAAAAGAGCCGTATCACGATTGAAAAAGAACAGCTTGAGATCAACCAGTATAAAGAAGAGATTCAGAAACTAAAAGAACAGCTCGAACAGAAACAGGAACGCTTAGACGCAAGCCGTGACAAGATCCTGCGCGAAGCAAATGAGCAGGCTTACAATATCATCAAAGAAGCCAAAGATCTTGCTGATGAAACGATCCGCAATTTCAATAAATACGGCACCGCACACGCTCCGGTCAGCGAAATGGAAAAAGAACGTACCAAACTGCGCGATAAGATGAACAACGCACAGAAAAAAATGTCTGACCAGAAAAAGAATGCTGCGCCGAACCATAAGATTCCAAAGAAACTTCGCATTGGCGACCGCGTCAAAGTCATCAGCATGAACTTAAACGGAACCGTGCATTCCCTGCCAAACGCAAAGGGTGACCTTTATGTACAGATGGGAATTTTGCGCTCCCTTGTCAACATCAACGACCTGATCCTGTTAGAGGAAGAAACTTCTCCGACCAGCAAAAAATACGGCCGTACCGGTGCCGGCAAAATCAAAATGAGCAAGTCCGCATCCGTCTCCACAGAGATCAACCTGATCGGCAAGACCACCGACGAGGCGATCGCTCTTTTGGATAAATATTTAGATGATGCCTACCTTGCACATATTCCGTCTGTCCGCATCGTCCACGGCAAGGGAACCGGTGCACTGCGCAATGCCGTGCAGGCGCATTTAAAACGGCTAAAATATGTGAAATCATTCCACCTCGGCGAATATGGCGAAGGTGATGCCGGCGTAACGATTGCCGAATTTAAAGACTGATTTCGTACAAATACACTGCCCAAGCAATACCATTTCGTCTGATTTACAACCAGAATACACAACTAACAGGAGGCAATTTTATGGCAGCAAAGCAAAAAATACTGATCGTCGATGACGACAACAATATCGCAGAACTGATCTCTCTTTATCTTACCAAAGAGTGTTTTGATACAAAAATCGTAAATGACGGGGAGGAAGCCTTAAAAGCATTTGAGCAGTACAGCCCAAACCTGATTCTTCTTGATCTGATGCTTCCGGGCATCGACGGCTATCAGGTATGCCGCGAAGTCCGTGCAAAAGCGAATGTACCGATCATCATGCTCTCCGCAAAGGGTGAGATTTTTGATAAAGTACTCGGTCTTGAGCTTGGCGCAGACGACTATATCATGAAACCGTTCGATTCCAAGGAGCTTGTTGCGCGCGTCAAAGCCGTTTTGCGCCGTTACCAGCCTGTCAAAGTCGAAGAGCCAGCGCCGGAATTAAAATGTGTGAAATACCCGGATCTGATCGTCAACTTATCCAATTACTCCGTTATTTATAAAGATAATCCAATCGATATGCCACCAAAGGAATTAGAACTTTTATATTTCCTTGCATCCTCGCCGAACCAGGTATTTACCAGAGAACAGCTTCTCGATCACATCTGGGGTTACGAATACATTGGTGACACCCGCACCGTGGATGTCCATGTAAAACGTCTCCGTGAAAAAATAAAGGACAATGACAGCTGGAGTCTCTCGACCGTCTGGGGCATTGGTTATAAATTTGAGGTTAAAAATATATGAAACGGACACTCTACCCCAAACTGCTCGGCGGCTATCTGATCTATGGACTGATCTGCTTTATTATTATTTCAACCTTTGGTTACCACATTACGTTTAACTTCTTAGAGCGCCGGGATGCCTCGACGCTCTACCGGGAGTCTGCGCTGATTTCCTCTAACTATGCGGAAAACTATTTTAAGCGTTCCACAACCTTAGAGGAAATGAAAACACAGCTCTCCACCCTAAGCACTTACCTTTCCAGCGAAATCTGGATCATCGATAAGCAGGGACAGATCCTTTTAAACACAGCTTCTGCTACTTCTCCAGTGGAAAATGCAGAGCCGGAAGTAATTCCTGATTTTGACGTAACCGATTTTGGAAGTAAATATTACCGCACTGGAAACTTTTACGGTCATTTTGACACGGAAACTTTAAGTGTTTTTTCGCCAATCACTGTAAATTATAAAGTACGCGGCTATGTGATCATACATAAACCGGTCAGCTCCATCGTCAATTTATCCAACCAGCTGACAAATCTATCCTACCAGACGTTTGCACTTTTATTTTTGGCAGCCTTTGTCGTTTTAGCGCTTTTTACCTGGATCGTCTATATCCCGATCCGCAAAATTGCGCAGGGTGCCAATGAATATGCCTCTGGAAATTTCGAGGCAAAGATCGATGTCCATTCCAACGATGAGATCGGTTATCTTGCCGCCTCGCTCAACTATATGGCAAACGAACTGAACACGCTCGAGGAGGATCAGCGAAAATTTGTCTCCAATGTCTCACACGATTTCCGCTCCCCGCTGACCTCAATCAAGGGCTATGTGGAGGCAATGCTCGACGGAACGATCCCGGTGGAAATGCAGGATAAATATTTAAACATCATCCTGTTTGAGACGGAGCGCCTGAACAAATTAACGAAGAGCCTTCTGGAATTAAATAAATTCGGTTCACACGGTGTCATGCTCGATATCACAAGCTTTGATATCAATCATACGATCCGCATGACGGTACAGACTTTTGAGGGAACCTGCATGGAAAAGCATATCAGTTTCAACCTGATCTTAAGCGGCGAAACCCTGTTTGTCTCCGCTGATTTCAGCAAGATCCAGCAGGTACTTTATAACCTGATCGACAATGCGCTCAAATTCAGCCACGCAAACTCCGCAATCACGATCGAGACGACCGAAAAAAATGAGAAAGTCTTTGTTTCCGTCAAAGACACCGGAATCGGCATTCCAAAAGACAGCATCAAAAAGATCTGGGATCGTTTCTACAAGACAGACCTCTCCCGCGGAAAAGACAAGAAGGGTACCGGACTTGGACTTTCCATTGTAAAAGAAATCATCCAGGCACATGGAGAAAATATCAACTGTATCAGCACGGAAGGCGTTGGTACGGAGTTTATCTTTACGCTGCCGTTGGCAAAAGAGCAGAAGGAGCATGCCTAGTGGCATGCTCCTCCTGCTGCATAACAGAGTTGTTAAAATTCAACTTTCTCATTTTTCCTTATTTCATTAACATTGCTTTTGATATTCGGCACACAATCTTTCTAATAATTTAAAATCACAACTGTTATTTACAATACTTGGATTTACTTTATTTATGACTTTGGAGTAAGTTTGTTTTGCTTTATTTCTTATGCGAATTTCATTCTCATTACAAAATTTCCACTCCAGATTTAACAAAATTTTATTAGGATCATCCGCTATTATTCTTTCCTTTATACATTCATCTGGAACTGGAAACATATAGTTAAACCGCAGTGCCCCTTTTACTTTGTTATAGCGTTCAGATTCAATGTTTATCAATATATTATCCGGTTTTTGCATTTTGTAAGATGATACCGGGACATAATATTTATATTCATGAACATCCAAAACTACTCCACATGTAAACTTAGACAAATTTCCCGGATATTCTATATTCGGAACCTTAGTAAAGTCCCTCTCGTTCATTTCTTCTTTTTGTAAGTATTTAACGTAATCTTTATCTATGTCGTAAAATGATAATGCCATTCTTCCTCCCCCAAAACAATATTTTCATACATTACATAAACCGTCCCATTATTATAAACAATAAAAAATGCACTTTGTGCATCTCTCAAATTATCGCAGTACCTGTCAAATCTTCACGCCAGCACTCGATTAATTTCCCTCATTACTCACATAAATAAGAGATGGCAAACTCCGCGAACATTCTCTTATTATGAACTAAATAAGAGATGGCAAGCCATCTCTTATTTATCCATTATAATTCGCTCTCAAAAGCGGCGAAGCACTCTAACATTATAACTCGCTCTTAAAAAGTGGCGAAGCACTCCAACATATATAATTCGCTCTCAAAAAGTGGCGAAGCACTCCAATATTATAGAATAACTATCTTTACAACAATTATTCTCTATATTTATAGTACGATAAATTTCATTAATTGTCAATTAGTTTTTGTACTACATCTTTATTTTACCTTCCTACTTCTTTTTCTTCCCTTTCGCTTCCGGCAGCTCCCCATACATCGCAACGAACAATCCCTGCAAAAACTCTTTATCATCCACCTCGTCTACCAGCAGCATTTCTTTTGCTCCCTCATACGGCAGTTCGTAGGAGGCTTCCCACAGATAGGAAAGTGCCGCTTTTACCGGCTTTACCAACAGCCTGTCATCATAGATACCACCAACGATTTTACCGCGGTAATAAATAATAAATTCGCCCATCATAGCCCGGTATGAGATTTCTTCCAACTCCGCTAACTGTCCTAAAATAAATTGTAAATATTCCTTACTTGATGCCATATCCTACTGCTCCTTCCAAAATCCACCCTTATGGAAGTTTTCATTTCCTAACGGTGTTGCCGTCAGTCGGAACATCACACATCCGTCCGGACACACGATATCTTTCACATATCTGCTGCTTCCGCCAAGATTCTCAAGATCTCCGCCACTTCTAACCGCCTCCATGAGTGGATAAAGCATCATCATTGTTTTTGAGCAGATTCCCTGACCATCTTTATTGACCGGACATCCATAGGTGCAGGTATATTGATCCCCAACCTCTTCCCCATTTCTGCAATAATGTTCTGTGTGATCTCCTCGTAAAAACCCTGTAACTTCTATTTCAAATTCATATTCTTCATTGTACCATTTTTTCATAGCTGGTCTCCTTCTCTAAGTAATTTATTGCAACGGGGCAGCGAAAATCTCAAATTGGTATGCAGACACATTTCTTATCCAACCCGCTTTTTATGTGCTTTCATTTTCTTCATCGCCCAATCATAATGACTGCTTGTATTACTGATAAAATAATTTCCAATACAGCTTCCGCCCACCCATGGATAATAAGTCCTGGTAAAAAGTTCTTCCTGTGAAAACGTATCTAATGCCTCCATCACTCTTTTGTGTGAATCCTTAAACCGTTCGAGTGCCTCTTCTTCGGAAATATTCTGACAGCGCCGAAAGAATACCATATTCATATCACCATACGTTTTCCAGTTATATCCTTCCAGCAGGAATGGCTTATTGCTACCGTTTTCACGGTTTTTGACCCATTCTAAAAGCAGCAGATGCCACTCATTCAGATGCATCAGTACATCTCTTAAATTTCTATCACGTCTCCAGTGTGCTTCCTTTTTCTTTTCATCATCCAGAAAATCATACGGTGCACTTTTCTCCGCTTCTGTTCTCCGTTCAATCATAGAAAGCAGTTTCTCATAATTTGTGTTTGCAGCCTCTATTAACTCCTGTTTATTTTTCGGTCTTGCCATTTTCAATCCCTCCATTTTAGCACGGCAGCTATATATCATGTTTAGCATAACATCTTTCAACACATATGAACAGACTTCGGCCGGAAACTTCGTATGAAACAAATTTTCTTATTTTCATACAACGGCACAAAACAGCCTCGGCTTAGTGCAATTTTCCACTCAAAAAACTGAAAACCACCATTTGATATCCAAATCCACATTCCACACACAAAAAAGCCAGCCCAGTCTGCATCATCTGCAGCCTGGACTGGCTTTCTTCACGTTCTCATATTTGGATAGTGATTAAACTAACTCAAGTAATACCTCTAAAGCGCCATCACCTTTACGCTGACCAATCTTTACGATTCTTGTGTAACCACCGTTACGGTCTGCATATTTCGGAGCGATCTCATCGAATAATTTAGCAACAAGATCAACTTCTTTGGTGTTTTTCTTTCTTCCGGCAGCTTCAGTCGGAACTTCTTTTACGGTGTAGAGAACTTTTAACATCTCTCTACGAGCATGAAGACGGGATGGCTTATCTTTCTTGATAGTCTTCTCAACTTCATCGTATACAGTAACTTTCTTA
>OGGE01001696.1_pt1 | contig 12656 bp, 9 predicted proteins | sample 1571121 | NCBI WGS metagenome assembly OGGE01 (sample SAMEA2581959, study PRJEB24529) | metagenome | biome: Human gut stool | place: China | collected 2011
ATTCATCACGATCTACATAAATAAATCCATAACGTTTAACCATACCTTCATGAGTTGAAATTAAATCAATTGCTGACCATGGGCAATATCCCATCATTTCTGCTCCATCAGAAATAGCTAAATGAATTTGTTCGATGTGTTTTCTTAGATATTCAATTCTGTATTGATCATGAACTTTACCATCTTCAGTTAAAGTATCATAAGCTCCTAAACCATTTTCAGTAACGATCATTGGTAAACGATATCTTGAATACATTTCACGAATTGTTGCTCTGAATCCCATAGGATCGATTTCCCAACCGAATTCAGTAGTTGGTAAGTTAGGGTTTTTATATCCTCTATAAACACCTTTTTCACCACGAGCAGTTTGTTGATCTGCACCTGGATCTAATTTTTCAGTTCCATCACTTGCTTCTACAGTAGCAGTATTATAATAGTTGAAACCGATGAAATCAGGATGACCACTCTTTAATGCTTCCTCGTCACCTTCACCAAATTCAGGACATGCATCATGTTCTTCTAAATAAGCCCATACTAAGTTGTTATAAACACCATATACAGCCATATCTAAGTATAACCAGTTTCTAATAGCGTTATAGTTTTGAGCGGCTAAAACATCTTCAGGTTTACAGCTTGCTGGGTAAACTAATGAGATATTTGGTGCAGGACCAATTTTAGCTCCTGGTAACATTTCATGACATAATGCCATAGCTTTTGCTTGTGCTACTAACATATGGTGGTTTTGTTGGTAAGTTTCTTTTAAAACATTTGTACATCCTTCAGGAATCATTAATGTTCCAATAACTGGTCCAACTAAAGTTAACATGTTTTGTTCATTGATTGTTAACCAATATTTAACACGATCACCAAAGTTTTCAAACATAACTTTTGCGAAGTTTAAGAACCAATCAATTGAGTCTCTGTTTCCCCATGATCCACGTTCATCTAATGCTGCAGGCATATCGAAATGGAACATAGTTACTAATGGTTCAATTCCATATTTTAAACATTCATTGATGACATTGTTGTAATATTCAATTCCTTTAGGATTTACTGCTCCTGTTCCTTCAGGAATAATTCTTGACCAAGAAATTGAGAAACGATAAGTTTTGAATCCCATTTCTGCCATTAAAGCGATATCTTCTTTATATCTATGATATTGATCTGCACAGACTTTTAAATCAGAAGTCCCTTCTGGTACAACTTTTACGTCTTGACATGATGGACCTTTTCCATCTTCTAAACTTGCACCTTCTACTTGATAAGCACTTGTACTTGCTCCCCAAAGGAAATCTTTAGGAAATGGTTTTAAAGTTTTGTGTAACATTTATATATCCTCCTTAAATTCAATGGTATTATACATAATTTATAAAAATATATTTATTTTTTTTAAAATATGAAAAAAATAGAACAGTTACGATTGTAGCTGTTCCCATTTTTCCATGATTTCCATTAATTCCATTTCTTTTTCATCAATAGAATCAGTAATTTCATTATATTTTTTATAATTATTCATGACTTCTTCACTTGTTAGTTCCTCTTTTAAAGAATTAATTTCTTTTTCTAAAGAATCAATCGTTCTTTCAAGCTTTTTAATTTCATTCTTTGTTTTTTTATCAATGATCTGTCTTTGTCTTGCTTCGGTAACCACTTTTTGTGTTGTCTCTACAACAGGTGTCTTTTGAGCTAAATAATCATCATAATTACCATTATAAGAAAGACATTGATCTTTTTGTACTTCAATCACACGCGTTGCAATTTTGTTTATAAAATAACGATCATGACTAATAAATAAAATCGTTCCTTCAAAGCTCTTTAAAGCTTCTTCTAGGACTTCTTTAGAAGAAATGTCTAAGTGGTTGGTTGGTTCATCAAGAATTAAGAAGTTGGCTTGTTTTAATAAAACTTCTGTTAAAACAACACGTCCTCTTTCTCCACCAGAAAGCATGGCAATATCTTTAAAGACATCATCGCCTCTAAAGTTAAACATAGCAAGGGTACTTCTAATTTCTTGATTAGTCATACGTGGATAACAATCACTGATTTCATCAAAGATGGTTTTATTATAATTTAAAGATTCATGTTCTTGATCATAGTAAGCCATTTCTACATGACTACCAAAACGTATTTTTCCATGATCAATAGGAAGTTGACCTACAAGGGCTTTAAATAAAGTTGTTTTACCAACACCATTTTCCCCTACAATAGCCACACGTTCTCCTTTTTTAATATCAAGATTACAGTGTTCAAAAACCATTTGATCATAACGCATTGATAAATCAGTGACTTTTAAAACATCATAACCTGATTCAATAGCTGGTGTAAATTGAACAGTGATGGCACTTGGTAAATTTTCTGGTCGATCAATACGTTCAATCTTTGCAAGTTGTTTTTCTTTGGATTCTGCACGTTTAATACTTTTTTCACGATTGAATGATTTTAATGTATCAATACTTTCTTGTATTTTTTTTATTTCTTTTTGTTGATTGATATAGTGTTTTAAATCAATAGCACGTTGTGTTCTTTTTTGAATAGAATATTCTTCATAGCGACAATTATAACTATGACTTTTTCCATTTTCTATTTCAATAATCTTATTGGAAACAACATCAATAAAATAACGGTCATGGCTGACCACAATCAAAGCATTTTTATAACCTTTTAAATAGTTTTCTAAAAAGGAAATAGCTTGACTATCTAAATGGTTGGTTGGTTCATCTAAAACCAAAAGTTTAGGCTCTTCTAATAAAAGCTTGGCAAGACAAAGTCTGGTTTTTTGACCTCCAGATAATTCATGGACATATTTTTGAAAGTCATCTTCCACAAAGCCCATTCCTTTTAATACACCAATAATACGACTTGGATAACTAAAACCATCTTTTTCATTAAACCTATTTGTAAGTGAATCATATTCATTCATAACTTGATCACTATGATCATAAGCCATGATGCCTTCTAATTCACGCATACGATTTTCTATTTTAATTAAAGGTTCAAAGACTTCTAAAGCACATTCATAGATGGTTTTATTCATATCTAAATCATGATGCTGTTTTAAATAACCGACATTTAAATCACGGCTTTTAAATAAATCACCACTATCATAACTTTCTTCACCAATTAAGATATTTAAAATCGTTGTTTTACCAGCACCATTGACACCAATAATCGCAATCTTATCATGATCATCTACTTTAAAACTTATATCTTTCAACAAATCAATTCCTTGAAATGATTTCTTTATATTTGAACATTCTATCAACATTTTTTATCACCTCGACTATTCTATCAATAAAATAAAAGGTTTACAAATACTCTTTATACAAATCTTGATAAGCAGGATCAACTTCTAATAAAGCATTCATACTTAAATAAAAAGATTCATCAAAACATTTTTCTTCTTTTTTAATACACCATAAAGCTTCATGACCTGTAAAAGTATGAGCTAAAGCTTGGTAAAGAAATTCAGGATTGGAAAGATTGTGAATTTCTTTATTTTTTTGAGCTTTTTTTATGATGATGATACATAGTTTTGTAAGACTTTCTCTCATCGCAAAGCTATTTCTATTTTCTTTTAAATTAGCGATAAACATTTGACTAAATAAATCGTAACCATATTTCTTTGTATCTTTTATTAAAGTTGAAAATACAATTAGTAATTGTTGATAGTGACTATCACTATCAACAAGTTTATAAGTATCTTTAACAAGATGATCAATCGTTGAATCATAAAGATCTAAAATAAGATCTTCTTTATTACTTATATATTTATATAAAGTAGGTTTAGTAATATTTAATTCATTACAGATATCTTGAATGGTTACATTATTATATCCTTTATCTAAAAAAAGCTTAACTGCAGTATCTGATATTTCTTCTCTCGTAATTTTCATAAAATTCTCCTTAAAAATAATATAACATATATTTCATGTAAAGAGTTTGTTAAAAAATTCACTTTTATTCATTGAAAGCGTTGACATTTAATTTTAGAGTTTTATAATTTACTTAAGTTAAATAAACGTTTACTATGGTATGAGGAGGGAAAAGAAATGGCTAAGAGTTTATTTGATAAGACATACATAGGAAAAATGAAATTAAAAAACAGAATTTTCATGTCACCTATGGGAACGACAGGAGAAGCTGATGGAGCTTACTGTAATGAAGGTATTGATTATTTTGAAGAAAGAGCAAAAGGTGGTGCTGGTTTAATTATTACAGGTGCTAACGTTGTTTCGACAAAATATGAACCAAGACCATGTACAGAACTTTCTGATTTCCATCATGTAGAAAGACTAAATATGTTAATTGAAAGATGTCATGCTTATGGAGCAAAAGTCTGTGTACAATTATCACCAGGTTTAGGACGTCAACAATTTACTGATCCTTTTACACCACCTTATAGTGCGGGTAGTGTAGGTGCATTCTGGTTCCCAGATTTAATTTGTAAACCTTTTTCAAAAGAAGATATTCATTATTTAGTAGAAAAAGTAGGGTACAGTGCTTCACTTGCTGTAAATGCTGGTGCGGACTGCGTTGAATTACATGCGTATGGAGGATATTTATTAGATCAATTCCATTCTGTTCAATGGAATAATAGAACAGATGAATATGGTGGAACACTTGAAAATCGTATGCGTTTTACATTGGAATGTATTGAAGCAATTAAAAAGAATGTTCCAGATACAATGCCAGTGCTTGTTAAATTTACACCACATCAAAGAGTAGAAGGTTTTAGAACAATTGATGAAGGTATTGAAATGGCTAAAATCTTAGAAAAAGCAGGGGTTGATGCTTTACATGTTGATACTGGATGTTATGAAGAATGGTTCCAAGCAATCACTACTGTTTATAGTAAAGAAGGATATAAATTAGATGTTCAAAAAGCAATTAAAGATATTGTAAGTGTACCTGTTTTAGGAGATGGTAACTTAAAAGATCCTGAAGTAGCTAAAAAAGCTGTTGAAGATGGAATCTTAGATTATGTAGGACTTGCACATCAAATGTTAGCTGATCCATATTGGCCTAAAAAAGTTAAAGCACATCATGAAGAAGATATCGCTCCATGTGTTGGATGTAATGAATGTTTACTTGCTGGATTTAGTGGAAAACACTACTATTGTGCAGTAAACCCATTATGTTACGCAGAAAAAGCTTATGCTTTACCACTTCCAAATGGTCAAAAACGTAATGTATTAGTTATTGGTGGTGGACCAGCTGGTATGATGGCTGCTATTACTGCAAAACGTCGTGGTTTTGATGTTGATTTATATGAAAAAGAAGATAAATTAGGTGGTACTTTATGGCCAGCAGGTGGACTTGATTTTAAAGCTGATGTTTTAAAATTAATTAAATACTTAGAAACACAATGTAAAAAACTAGATGTGAATATTCATTTAAATTCACCTATTACTAAAGATAATCTTGAAGGTAATTATGATAAAGTTATCCTAGCTGCAGGATCTACACCAGCAATGCCTCCAATTCCAGGTATTGATACAACAGTTCTTGCAAGTGATTATTTAACACATCAAGCAACAGTTGGTAAAAAAGTTGTTGTTATCGGTGCTGGACTTGCTGGAACAGAAGCTGCTTGTGATATTGCTGGAAAAGATGGAGATGTCACATTAGTAGAAATGTGTCCAGACATCTTATTTACAGCGAACCATTGTTTAAATAATGATCAACATTTAAGAAAAATGGTTAAAGATCGTGGCGTTAAAGTTGAAGCAAATGCTAAAGTAACAAATATTACACCAACAAGTGTTACATTTGAAAGAGATGGAAAAACAATGACGCTTGAATGTGATACTGTTTTAAATGCTGTTGGATTTAGACCTAATAATCAATTAGAAGATTTATTAGATGAAAAATATGATGAAGTTGCTGTTATTGGAGATGCTGTTGCACCAAGAAAAATTTTAACTGCAATTCATGAAGGATATCATGCAATTCGTGTGATGGAATAGGAGATATAATCATGATAACATTTGATTTAACTGGAAAAGTAGCTGTTGTTACAGGAGCTTCAAGTGGGCTTGGACAACAATTTGCAAGAGCATTAAGTGAACAAGGATGCGATGTCGCTATCCTTGCACGTAGAAAAGAAAGATTAGAAGAATTTTCTAAAGAATTAAAACAAAATGAACATGATTGTTTACCTGTTTCATGTGATGTTACAGATGAAGAAAGTATTAAAAATGCGATTAAAGCTGTCGTAGATCATTTTGGAAAAATTGATATTCTTGTAAATAATGCTGGTGTTGTTGAATACTCAAGTGGTCTTCATGATCATACAACAGCCCAATGGGATAAAGTTTTAGATACAGATTTAAAAGGTGTTTTCCTCATGGCAAGAGAAGTTTCAACTATTATGATGAAACAAAAATATGGAAGAATTATTAATATTTCATCGGTTGGTGGTATTCAAGCTGGACCTGCTCAAGTGAGTTATTTTGCGGCTAAAGGTGGGGTTGTTAACCTTACAAAAGCCATGGCAGGAGATCTAGCACCTTATGGTATTCTTGTTAATGCGATTGCCCCAGGTGTCTATGATACAGAAATGACACATGATGCTTTAGATGCACCAGGTTCTCTTGTTTTAAAAAACAGAGTAGCTCTTAAGAGATTTGGTCGTGAAGGTGAAATGAACGGAGCACTTATCTATTTTGGAAGTGATGCTTGTACTTATACAACAGGACAATTACTTGTTATTGATGGTGGAATGACAAGTATGCTTTAAAATAAAAAACAATATCCATATGGATTGGATATTGTTTTTTTGCATAAACAAGAACATTTTTTGCAAAAAAACATAAAATAATAAGGTATGAAATTAGATAATTGTTTTCAATTGTATACAAAAATGCAATATTCTGTTGAAATCAAGAAACCCCTTTGATATAATACAAAGGTACTTTAAGAAAGTTTAAGTAGGGAATTGTTAAAACTAGGAGGAAAGGGAAATGAACTTATTAAAGAAATCTTTATCTGTTCTTGCTGTTGCTGCAATGGCTGTATCCTTAGCTGGATGTGGTGGTTCAAGTAGCTCAAGCAAAAGTACAGAAAGTGGCGAAAAAGTATTTCGCTTTGGTCAATCTAATCCAAAAGTTGGTTTAGATATGCAAACTAACACTAACTCAGGGGCTTCTTCTGTTGCTGACAACGTATTAGAGGGATTATATCGTTGGAATGATGACAATAAAGAAGAATGTGTTCTTGCTAAAGACATGCCAGAAGTATCTGATGATGGATTAACTTATACAATTACACTTAAAAAAGGTGTTAAATTCTCAGATGGTTCTGATTTAACTACTGAAGATGTTAAATATACATTCGAAAGAATGTTTACACCAGCAACAGGATGTACAAATACATATATGTACAACATGATTACTGGTGCTCAAGATATGTTAGATGGTAAAGCTACTGAATTAAGTGGTTTTGAAACTGTTGATGATTACACTTTTAAATTACATATTAATTACAAATTTGCGCCATTTGTTGCTAACTTAGGTATGGACTATGCTTCAATTTATCCTTCTGATGCATGTGCTGCTGCTGGTGAAAACTGGGGTAAAGGAACTAACTTAATTGGTACTGGTCCTTATGTAATTAAAGAAAATGACGAACAAACTAAAGTTGTAATGGTTCCAAATAAAAACTATCATGGTAAAAAAGTTAACTTAGATCGTTTAGAAGTTGTTTATATTGATGATGTAAGTACAAAAATGATGGAATATGAACAAGGTAACATTGATATGTGTGACTTAGATACTTCATTATTAGATCAATATAAAGATAGTGATTTAAAAGATGAAATTACTCAAGTAACTCCATTAGGTACATATTTCTTATCAATTAAAGATAATGATCCAGTATTAAGTAATAAAGCAGTTAGAGAAGCAATCTCATTAGCTATTAACCGTAAAGAATTATGTAGTACTGTATTAAATGGTGCTGCTGAACCAGCTTCATCATTCTTAAATCCAGGTGTTCCAGGTCATGATGATAAATTAAAAACTTATGAACATAACGTTAAAAAAGCTAAACAAGTTTTAGCTGATGCAGGTATTTCAAACCCTACATTTACTTGCAAAGTTAGACAAAAAGAAGAAAAAATCGCTACTGCATTACAAGCTTACTTAAAAGAAGCAGGAATTACTATGAATGTAGAAACAATTGATGCAGGTATTTGGTCTTCAGCTAGAGCTGCTGGTGAATTACAAGCTACAGTTCTTGGTTGGTTCCCATTATATGCAGATGCTGATAACCAAATGTATACTTATTACTATTCAGAAAACGCTGTAGGAAAAGGTGTATTCTACAATAATCCTGAATTCGATTCATTAATGAAAGAAGCTCGAGAATCAAATGATTCTGATAAACGTGTTGAATTATACAAAAAAGCAGATTATATCTTATCTCGTAAAGATTATGGAACAATTCCATTATATTATGGTAAGTTACAATTTGTTGCTAAACCATATGTAAAAAATGCTAAATTAGGAAACTTAATTTATCATTTATATAACATTGATATTGATTTATCTAAAAAATAGTAAATGAAATTAAATAAGTGTTAATCATATATGGAATGCAGCAATGCATTCCATATATTTATTGTAGGAAAAAGGAGGAAAAATATGACGAAGTATTTACTAAAACGTGTATTACAAGCTATTGGTGTCGTTTTTTGTATTTCGTTAATCACATTCTTTGTGTTAAACATTGTGCCTGGTAATCCAGTTGAAATCATGTTAGGTGAGTTCGCTGATCAAGCAACGATTGCACGTGTTACACATGAAATGGGATTAGACCAACCAATTTATATTCAATATTTCAGCTGGTTAGGAAATATGCTTCAAGGAAACTTTGGAACATCATATTTCCAAAATAAACCAGTAATTGATATTTTAACAAGTTCATTTTTAGTAACGGCTAAGCTTGCTGGTATTGCTTATATATTAGCTGTTGTTTTAGGGATAGTAGTAGGTGTTGTGGCTGCCGTTAATCATGGTAAGTGGGTTGATTCAGCTTTAATGACAATTTCTGTATTTGGTATTTCAGCTCCCGCATTCTGGATTGCTATCATCTTACAAATTGTTATCTGTTTGAAATTTAATTTATTACCTTTATCAGGTATTGATAGTTTTAAATCATTTATCTTACCAGGTATTGCCTTAGGTACAAGATATGCAGCAAGTATTGCTCGTATTACAAGAACAAGTATGTTAGATGTTTTATCACAAGATTACATCCGTACAGCTGAAGCTAAAGGTTTAAAAGGTTGGGTTGTTACAATTAAACATGCTTTACGTAATGCGTTAATTCCAATTATTACAATTGCAGGATCTGATTTAGGAAACATCTTAACAGGATCTGTCTTAGTAGAATCTGTATTTTCAATTCCGGGAATTGGAAAAATGTTAGTAGATAGTATTAATACACGTGATTTACCAATCGTCCAAGGTGGCGTGATGTATATTGCGGTTATTTGTGTCATTATGTATTTAGTAGTTGATTTACTTTATACAGTAGTCGACCCAAGAATTCGTTTAGGAAAGGAGTCATCATAAAATGTTTAAAAAGAAAAAAGATCAAACATATCAAAGTTATTGGTCAATCAGTTGGAACATTTTCAAGAAAAATAAAGTAGCAATGGTATGTTTGTTCATCGTTATTCTTTTATGCTTAATTGCTTTATTTGCACCATTGATTGCTCCTTATGATCCAAACAAACAAGTTCTTACAGATCGTTTAATGAAACCTTGCGGACAACATTGGTTTGGTACAGATGATTTAGGAAGAGATATTTTCTCAAGAATTATTTATGGATGCCGTGTTTCTTTAAGTGTTGGTATCATTTCACAAATTATCGCGACAGTTATTGGTTATACAATGGGTGTTTGTGCCGGATATTTTGGTGGAAAAGTAGATTCTGTTATTTCATTTTTAATTCAAGTATTTTCATCTTTTCCATTCTTATTATTTGCGATGGCAATCATGTTTGTTTTAGGACCAGGTTTAATTAACCTTTACTTAGCGCTCGGTCTTTTAGGTTGGGCTTCAACAGCCAGACTTATCCGTGGGGATGTTATGCGTCTTAAAAAGATGGAATACATCGATGCATGTAAAGTCAGCGGTGGAAATAGTTTTAGAATTATCATGAAACATTTATTACCTAACTGTTTATCAACATTAATCGTTACTGTAACATTAGGTATTCCAAATGCAATTATGTCAGAAGCATCATTAAGCTTTTTAGGTTTAGGTGTTAAAGCACCAATGGCAAGCTGGGGTTCAATGATTAGTTTTTCACAACCATATATTCGTAGTGCAACATACTATTCAGTAATTCCAGGGTTAGCTATTATTATTACAGTATTAGCGTTCAATATGTTAGGTGATGGATTAAGAGATGCGCTTGATCCAAAATTAAGATCGTAAAAAGGGGAAAAGATATGAGTGAAAATAAAGAATTATTAGAAGTCAAAGATCTTGGTATTACCTTCTTTACAGATCGTGGAGCGCTTCCTGCTGTACAAGAAGTAAGTTTTAATATCAAACCAGGAGAAACTTTAGGAGTTGTTGGAGAATCTGGTTGTGGTAAAAGTATGACAGCTTTATCATTAATGCAATTAATACCATCTCCTCCAGGTAAAATTACTGCTGGTGAAATTATGTATAAAGGAGAAGATTTATTAAAGAAATCTCCTAAAGAAATGAGAGATATTCGTGGTAAAGAAATCTCAATGATTTTCCAAGAGCCAATGACATCTTTAAATCCAGTTATTACTGTTGGAAAACAAATTATGGAAGCTGTTTTAACTCATGAAAAAATGAGTAAACAAGAAGCTAAAGAACGTGCTTTAGAAATGATTAAACTTGTAGGTATTCCAATGCCTGAAAAAGTATTTGCTTCTTGTCCTCATCAATTGTCTGGTGGAATGAGACAAAGAATCATGATTGCGATGGCACTTTCATGTAATCCATCATTATTGATTTGTGATGAACCTACAACAGCATTAGATGTGACTATTCAAGCACAAATCTTAAAATTAATTAATAAAATGAAAAAAGAATTAAATACAGCCGTATTATTAATTACACATGATATGGGTGTTATTTCAGAAATGGCAGATAACGTAATCGTTATGTATGCAGGTAAGATCGTAGAATATACAAATGTAGAAGATTTATTTAAAAATCCTTTACATCCTTATACTATTGGTCTAAGAAGATCAATCCCTGATATCGATAGCGATGATCAAGAAGAATTGGAAGTTATTCCTGGTTCTGTACCAATGCTTTATGAACTTCCAAAAGGATGTTTCTTCGCACCACGTTGTAAACATGCCAAAGAAATCTGTCATCAAGAATGTCCAGCAATGATGGAACATGGTGAAAACCATTTAGTTCGTTGTTGGAAATATCATGAAAGATGGAATAAGGAGGATGTAGAAAATGGAAAATAATCAAGACGTTTTATTAAAAGTAGAACATTTAAAGAAATATTATTCTATTAAATCATCTTCTTTAAGAGGTAAAAAAAGCGTTGTTAAAGCGGTAGATGATATTAGCTTTGATGTTAAAATAGGAGAAACTTTTGGGATTGTTGGTGAATCAGGATGTGGTAAATCAACAATGGGTAAAAGTGTAATCCGTCTAATTGAACCAACTGAAGGAAAAGTGATCTTAGATGGTCAAGATTTTACAAGCTTAAAAGGTAAAGAATTACAAGAAGCACGTGATAAAATCAAATTGATTTTCCAAGATCCTTATGCTTCTTTAAATCCACGTATGACAGTTAAAGATATTATTGCTGAACCAATTGATATCGCTAAATGTTATAAAACAAAAGAAGAACGTGATGCACGTGTTGTGGAAGTTATGAAACAAGTTGGTTTAAATTTAGACTACATGTATCGTTATCCTCATGAATTCTCAGGAGGACAAAGACAACGTATTGGTATTGCCCGTGCAATTGCTTTACAACCAAAATTGATTATTTGTGATGAACCTGTTTCAGCATTAGATGTTTCAATTCAAGCAAAAATCATTAACTTATTAAATGAATTACAAGAAAAAATGGGTATTGCTTATATCTTCATTTCCCATGACTTAAGTGTTGTAAAACATATTGCTGATAGAGTAGGGGTTATGTATTTAGGTAATATGATGGAAATGGCTGATACAGAATCACTTTATGCCAAACCATTACATCCTTATACTCAAGCATTATTTTCAGCAATTCCAAGAATTGGAAAAGAAAGAATCGAAGATAAACAAATATTAGGTGGCGATGTGCCAAGTCCAGCCAACCCACCAAAAGGATGTCGTTTCTGTACAAGATGTCCGAAAGTAATGGATATTTGTAAAACAGAGAGACCCGATTTTAAAGAAGTAGAACCAGGTCATTTCTGCGCATGTCATTTATATGATAAAAAGTAAAAGAGGTATTATAAAATGGAAATGAATATTGACAAAAAAGAATTAGTTGAATTATGTAAAGAATTTATTGATGTACCAAGTCCAGTTAGTTATTATGAAGAAGTTTTCCCTTTATTAGAAAAAAAAGCTGCTGAATTTGGATTAGAAGTAACTTATAGATCGGAAGAGCGTCGTGTAGGGAAAGAGTGTAGATCTCGGTGGTCGCC